>Ga0210085_1001177_pt1 | contig 10540 bp, 11 predicted proteins | sample China_Galinas_PW_5_FD_184866 | JGI IMG/M metagenome (GOLD analysis project Ga0210085, IMG submission 184866) | Wetland microbial communities from San Francisco Bay, California, USA, that impact long-term carbon sequestration - China_Galinas_PWC_D1... | ecosystem: Environmental > Aquatic > Marine... | reverse complement strand
GGTAATACAGGTCGTGAGTCAACCCCTGGAAACGAATGATTTGCTGCGATATTTCATCTCTGATATCAATGTGTTAGCGGAAACACCGATGGTTTCGGCTGGTCCTGGGTAAGGGAATGCCATTGCACCCCGGGGCGGGTGTACGTGCAGGGACGCAAGATCGGCCTCGGATCGACTCGCAGTGCCTTCTCGTAACGCGCACTCCATAAGTCCGCAAAGCCCGGCGGCTCCGGTGGCGGCTCCCCGACGAGCAGGCGCTCGAGGTCGTAGCCGTAGGAGGGATCGAACGGGTAGCCGTGCTGCAACATCGGCATGGGGCTGTCCACAATCGCTGCAATCCTGCCACAGGTGTTCACCAAACCGTAACGAAGGCATCATAAAATTGTAAATTTTTGCCGGAGTAGTGCAGGCTCGCATCCGGGCACCCTACGAGAGGTCATGTGAAGATGAACGTCAAGAAAGTCCTGATTCCCTTAACGGTCGCCGGTCTCCTGGTTTCGGTCACCGCTTCAGTTCAGGCCCGCACCGAAATCCAGAACAAGGGCTCGGATACGCTGGTCAACGTGGCCCAGGCCTGGGCCGAGGAGTACGGCAAGATCAAGCCCGATGTCGCCGTTGCCGTCTCCGGCGGCGGCTCCGGAACCGGCATCGCCGCCATGATCAACGGCACGGTCGATATCGCCAACGCCAGCCGAAAGATGAAGGACAAGGAAATCAAGCTGGCTGAGAAACATGGACAGGAGCCTGTCGAGCACGTGGTCGGCTATGACGCGCTGGCCGTATTCCTGAATAAGAACAATCCCGCCGAGAGCCTGACCTTCGAGCAGCTCGCGAAGATCTTCGGCCGCGGCGGCGGTGCGGAGAAATGGAGTGACGTGGGCCTCGTGGTCCCCGGCTGCGACTCCGACGAGATCGTGGTGGTCTCGCGTCAGAACAACTCGGGTACCTACGCCTATTTCAAGAAGGCGGTGCTCGGAAAGAAGGGCAAGTACCGCCAGGGCACCCTGGACATGCACGGCTCGAAGGAGGTCGTCGACCTGGTCGAGAAGACCCCCTGCGCAATCGGATACAGCGGTTTGGCTTATGCCACGGATCACGTGAAGATGGCCTGCGTCGCCAAAGAAAAAGGCAGTACCTGCATTATGCCCAGCGTCGCAACGGCCAGCGATCGGACCTACCCGATCGCGCGCCCCTTGTTCATGTACACCAATGGCGAGCCCACCGGCGCCATCAAGGAATATCTGGACTGGATTCTGAGCGACGAGGGCCAGTGCATCATCCTGAAAAAGGGTTATGCACCTGTGCGGGACGTCAAGTGCGACTGAGCCGTAAACCTCTTCTCCACGGGGTACCGGGATGAGCCACTACGAAGCACGTCTCGAGCACGATCTGGACCGCATAAGCGAGGACCTCGCCGAAATCGCCACCCGCGTGCAGGAGGCACTGAAAAGCGCCGTCCACGCCCTCTTGAGCGGAGACCGGACGTTGGCCTACGCCTGCATTCTCGGCGATCTCCCGATCAACCGGGCGGTCAGGAAGCTCGACAGAGTCTGCCACGGCTTCATCGCGATCCACCTGCCGAGCGGCGGTCACCTGCGCTGGATCTCGGCGGTCATGCGCGTCAACAGTGCGCTGGAGCGCATCGGCGATTACGCGGTGACCATCTGCCGCGAGGTGGTCCAGCTTCCCAAGACGCCGGAGGGTACCCTGGCGCGGGAGCTGGAGCTGATATCGAAGGAGGCCCGGGAGATGCTGGTACAAGCCATCCGCTCCTTCGCCCAGAGAAACGCCGAAGCTGCCAGGGCGACCATGACCTTGGCCGACCAGGTGGGGCGTGCCTTCGCCACGGTTTACGAAGAGCTGACGAGTGGGAACGGCCACTGGACCAAGCGTGATATCTACGCCCTCCTGGTGATCTTCCAACAGCTCGAAAGGGTCTCCGATCAAGCCAAGAACATCTGCGAGGAGACGGTGTTCGCCGTGACCGGTCAGGGCAAGACGCCCAAGACCTATCGGGTGCTGTTTCTGGATCGGGACAACTCAGGTATCGGCAAGCTGGCGGAGGCGTTGGGGCGCAAGAGCTATCCGAAGCGCATGGCCTTCACGAGCGCCGGGCGCACAGCGGCGAAGTCCTTCGATCCCCTCATGTCCGAGCTCGTCGGTCAGCGCGGTGTCGATCTCTCCGGCGAGTCCCCGCGAATCCTGACACCCGTCGCAGGCGAGCTCGACGATTATCACGTCATCATCAGCCTCGAAGGCGCCGTCACCGATTACCTGGAAACCGTCCCCTTCCACACGGCGGCCCTGGAGTGGGATCTGGGCAAGGCGCCGGAGCCAGGTGCTGCGGACGCGGCGGAGTGTTGGGACCGGATCTACCGGGACCTCTCCGTGCGCCTACGGGATCTGGTCGAGCTGATGCACGGCGATGAGGTCGAATGAGATGACCGTACAGGCCGGAGCCCGGAGCGCGGCGGCGGACTTCGACCGCCGCAATGCCGACTGGTATATCGACAAGCTGGTCCAGACCCTGGTGTTCATCGGCGGTATCTCCGCGATCGTCTTCGTGCTGGGTATCTTCGTCTTCGTCACCAAGGAAGGCATCGGTTTCATCATAGATACCATAGACTTCAAGGAGTTCTTTACCTCGCCCTACTGGGAGCCCAGCGACGAGGACGCCCCCGAGTACGGCATCCTGGCCCTGGTCGCCGGTACCGCCAGCGTGACCGGGCTGGCGATGGTCGTGGCCATCCCCTTTTCGTTGGGGGCGGCCATCTTCATCGGTGAGTTTGCCGGTGGAAAGACCCGCGAGGTGCTCAAGGTCCTGGTGGAGCTGCTGGCGGCGATCCCATCGGTGGTCTGGGGCTTCATCGGGCTGACCATCATGAACCCCCTCATCATCGAGTGGTTCCATGTCCCCGTCGGACTTAATGTCCTCAACGCCGGCATCATCCTGGGCCTGATGGCCGCGCCCATCATGACGTCCATCAGCGAGGACGCCCTCAAGGCGGTGCCGGACCGCTATCGCGAAGCGGCCGAGGCCATGGGGGCGACCCGCTGGCAAGTCATCTTCAAGGTGGTGCTGCCGGCCGCCAAAAACGGCCTGCTCGGGGCGGTCCTGCTCGGCGTGGCGCGCGGCTTCGGCGAGACCATGGCGGTGCTCATGGCCACGGGCCACTCCGTGAACATTCCGCACAGCCTGTTCGACTCGGTGCGGGCGCTCACCGCCACCATCGCCGCGGAGCTGGGGGAGACGGCACAGGGCTCGGACCACTACCAGGCCCTGTTCACCATCGGCATCTTCCTGTTCCTCATCACCTTCCTCATCAATCTCAGCGCAGACTTGATCGTGCGCGGGATCCGCAAGGGGTAGCGCCGTGGGAAGCAACCTGTTCGCAGCCACGGGTCTGAACCGGCGCAACCAACGGGTGCAGGGCCTGTTCCACACCCTCTTCGGCCTGATGACCCTGCTGCTGATCACACCCGTTCTGCTCATCCTGGGCATGCTCCTGTACAAGGGGGGCGGTATGCTCTCCATGGACTTTCTTCTCACCTATCCCAAGGACGGCATGACCGCCGGCGGCTTGCTCCCGGCCCTGGTGGGCACCATCTGGCTGGTCAGCGTCGCCCTGCTGGTATCGGTGCCCATCGGCGTGGCCGCGGCCATCTACCTCAGCGAATACGCCCCGAACAACTGGTTTACCCGGATCATCAATCTGGCCATCATCAACCTGGCGGGCGTCCCCTCCATCGTCCACGCCCTGTTCGGGGTCGGCGCATTCGTCATCTTCTTCGGTTTCGGCACCAGCATCCTGGCCGCAAGCCTGACCCTGGCCATCATGACCCTGCCGGTGGTCATCGTCGCCACCCGCGAGTCCCTGCAGGCAGTGCCTTTCGCCTTCCGCGAGGCATGCTGGAACATGGGCGCCACGCGCTGGCAGACGATTCGCCGGGTGGTGCTCCCGAACGCGGTGAGCGGCATCCTCACCGGCATCATCCTGGAGGTATCGCGCACCACCGGCGAGACGGCGCCAGTCATGTTCACGGGTGCGGTCTTTTTCACGCCCTTCCTGCCCCAGAGTGTCTTCGACCAGACGATGGCCATGTCCCTGCACCTGTTCGTAGTCACCACCCAGGTACCCGGAGTACCTGGAGAGCTGCCCTTCGGCGTCGCCCTGGTCCTGATCGGGATGGTGTTGGTCATGAACAGCCTCTCCATCGCCTTTCGCATGTATCTGCGAAGTAGGAAAAAATGGTAGCCCCCGCAGAAATCTCCCTGGAGATCGGAGCAGAATCGGAAGCAACCCTCGCGCCGGTCAAGCTGAGCGTCGAGGACCTGAAGATCAGCTACGGAAACACCCTGGCCCTGGAGGGAGTAAGCCTGCAGATCCGGGAAAACGAGATCTTCGGGATCATCGGTCCGGCCAACGCGGGCAAGACCTCCTTCCTCAAGGCCATCAACCGCATGGATCTGTTCACCTCGGGCATGAAGGTCGAAGGGGAGATCCGATTCAACGACCGCGACATCCGGAGGCTGAACAACGTCTATGCCCTGCGCAGACGTATCGGAGTGGTCTTCCCCCTCCCCGTCGGGCTGCCCATGACGGTCTACGACAATGTGGCGCTGGCGCCGCGACTGCGGGGCATCAAGAGCAAGAGGGAGCTGGATATCATCGTCGAGCGCTGCCTGATGCGCGCCGCACTCTGGGACGAGGTCAAGGACCGCCTCGACGCCTTGGGCAGCCTGCTCTCCGGCGGCCAGCAGCAACGCCTTACCATTGCCCGCGCCCTGTCCCAGGAGCCCGAGCTCCTGGTTTTGGACGAGTTTTCCATCGCCGTGGACCCGGTCACCACCATGCGCATCGAGGACGTGCTGAAGGAACTGAGGCGTGAAATGACCATCATCCTGGTCACCAACCTGGTGCAGCAGGCCCGCCGCCTGGCGGACCGCACCGCCTTCTTCCTGGAGGGCCGATGCGTCGAGATCGGTGGGACCGAGGACCTGTTCACCGGAACCGTCCAGGATCAGCAGACGCATGACTATATCGAGGGTCGTTTCGGGTAGCCTGAAATTCCTGCGGAATTTCAGGCTCTGTTCAAAGAAGAACGGAGGTTGAGCACCTCACGCGTGTCTCTGGCGCTTTCCTCCTTGCAAACCACGGCGGGAACTATGATCAAGGCCACTCTGACGTAATGAAAAATGTCTCGCCGTGTTCTACACTGCCAAGTGCATTCGGTTGTGGCGAAGTTAAATAATCTGAGATTAGCAGTGACAACTAGGCCCGGAACAGTTTCTAAGATTCTTTGGCATTTCACTGGTGGTCCTCGTTGGGATGAAGAATCTAATAAGCAGCTTAAAGAGCGGAAGCCGGTTCGTAGTAGCTATAATGCGCTGAAGGACATATGGGGGTCGCGAGAGCTTCGAGTAGGCAGATACCGAGAGGTAATTAAAGTTTCAGTACCCCAAAGACACAAGTATGATTTTGCATCTAGGAAGTTTATTAGTTGCGAATATTCTACCGTCATCACAGTGAAATCAAAGCCAGTTTGTTGTGTTGCTGATATCCCATTGCAACACCTTAGTTATCATTCTGATAAATATGGAAAAATCGCCATTTGATTTCATCGGGAGTCAATTATTAAAGCCGGATTTAATCCAGTGATGTATACGCTCGAAAACACGGATTTATTGAATAGAATATATCACGGATATATTTCGCTGGATGATATTCATCCAGATGGCACCAAAAGCGAAACAAAGTCTATACAAAATGAAATCGGAGAGATATTTGAAACTACTTGCCTCGACATGCAATTAATGTGGATTGAAGAGGCGCAAATGAAAATAGTGGAAAGCTACGAGACTTTCTTGGCAAATATTAAAACATTTAATTCGAGGGAATTCGACACTATTTACTGCGAAAGAGAGTGGCGAACTACCGAGAATTTCAAATTCGATATTAATGATATTGCGATTATTATTTTGCCGAATAAGGAGGAAGGAATAGCATGCTATGATGGATTTTTACGCGAAATTAGTTTGCCGAGAACTGTGACAGTAGCCCGATGGGAAGATCTGGTAGAACATTAACCATCTAACTCTAGTTTCAATCTGACCGCCCAAAGCGCTGTTTCGCTCCGCTCCACGCCACTTTGTGCGTCAGGTCAAACAAACGATAGCTGGATGCTCATTAGGCCATGAACCGCGCAGCCGAAAAGATCGAAGCGAACAGTGACCCATCTGGATTCGCGATCCGAACCCGTGGGCTCAATCTCTGGTATGGGACCTTCCAGGCACTCTACGACATCGACCTGGACATCAAGGAGGGCATGATCACCTCCCTGATCGGTCCTTCGGGGTGCGGTAAATCCACCTTGTTGCGCAGCGTCAACCGCATCAACGAGCGCCTGGGCTACGTGCGGATCGAGGGCAGCATCGAGGTCCGCGGGCAAAACGTCTACGATCCCGCCTGTGAGTTGGTGCAGGTACGCAAGCAGGTTGGTATGGTCTTCCAGCGTCCCAATCCACTGCCGCTCTCAATCCGCGACAACATCCTCTTCGGTCACAAGCTGCATAGGCAGGGCAAGGGTGCCAAACGCGAGGAGATCCTGGAGCAGGCGCTGCGCCAAGTCCTGCTCTGGGATGAGGTCAAAGACAAGCTCGACCGCAAAGCCACCGAGCTTTCATTAGAGGAGCAGCAAAAGCTCTGTATCGCACGCCTGCTGCCCGTCAAACCGGAAGTGCTGCTGATGGACGAGCCCTGCTCCGCTCTGGATCCCAAGGGCACCGAGGCGGTCGAGGAGCTGATCTGGGAGCTGCGGGGCGAGTACAGCATCCTGATCGTGACCCACAACATGGCCCAGGCCCGCCGCGCCAGCGAGGAGTGCATCTTCATGCTCATGGGCAAGGTCATCGAGCATGCCCCCACGCAGCAGTTGTTCGTCACGCCCGCGCACAAGGAGACCGCCGACTACATCGAGGGCCGCTACGGTTGAGTCGGCAATCCCGCGGCTATCGCGTTGAAAGCGAGGCTGACGAGATGGCGTTTATTTGCAGACTCTTGCTCTTTAATTGGATCAATCGCGCAAGGTGGTCAGCAGCCGAACCAGATCGACCACCCCAGTGAAGGGCTCGGGCTCGGAATACGCGTTGTTACGGGCGGTCAACCGGTCTGCGTGTCGGAACGCCACAGGCAACCGCTCATTGGTAGCAGCGAAAACACTGTCGGAGCCCTTTTCGTAGTCTGGCAGGTTAGGTTTGAGCCGGCGCATCACCTCGTCGCGGTGCAACGGCGCAAGAATTTCTTCGAAATGGAGCAGGAGCCAGAGCTCGAAGCACGGCACCGAAGCGATGGCACGAAAATGGACCTTCTGACGGTTATCGTTGAGCAACCGACCATCAATGCTCTCGGCAAGTCCGAGGGCATTGAAATAGCTGTCATGGTCGTCGCGGTCGAAGACAGCGTAGACTTGCTCGAAGGCGCGGCGCTGGATACTCTTCTGAGGGTCGCCGTCTACAAACAGCGTCTTGGCATATTCCACCACCTGAATCGGAGATGTGCCGAATTCGCTAGGCCAGACAGCGACGCTGGCGGTTTGCAGATGGTACTATTTGCGAATTTCCCTGAAGTAGTTGGGCTCGGTCTTACCTCCTTCCGAAACGATCAAGATGCGGTCGTAACTGGAGCGGTTCCCGATTTTGCGGGCCAGTTGCCTCTTTTGCCGCTCCTTGGGCTGGTTGTCGCGTCCCATTAGTGCTTCATATCGAGCAAGCCATCGAGGAACGGCACACCGCCATAACGCCCCATCAGATAACCGCGCTCTAGCGCCTCGTTCTTGCGTGGACTGAACTCGCTCAGAGCGATCAGGGTCGATGCTTGATCGCGGTCCTTTTCGAGCAGCCATATCTGATCACGCCGGAATAGTCCAGGGGCGTCCAACAGCGAAGTGTCATGGGTGGTGAAGATGAGCTGCGCGCCGCCGCTGTTGACCTCGGGACGATGGAACAGCCGTGTCAATTCTCGCAACAGCAGTGTGTGCAGGCTGGTGTCGATCTCGTCTATCACCAGCGTTATTTCCTTGCTCAGGATGTCGAGTACTGGTCCAGCGAGGAACAACAAGCTGCTCATTCCGTCGGACTCGTCCTCCAAGTCGAATACGGCCTCACCCTGACTCGTCACGTGTCGGAAACTCAGCTGGTCCTCATCTTTCTCCTCGTTACTCACCTCGGTCTTACCGCTCGCAAGGTGTGCCTGAATCCTATGGCCGGGCACCCGGCGGGTGACCACTTCGATATCGGCAATGCTGATATCGGCGGCGGCGAGAAAGTCGCAGATTCTTCGGCGGCCGTCATCCTGCTTGAGCATCTGGATGGAGATCTGGCGATTGATCCGCTCCTGCTTGTTTACGATCACCAGATGATCAACGAACCAGTCGAACACCGGGCGCAGGGCCTCACTGTTGAGCTGTACGGCCATGGAGAGGAACAATGCGTTGGGGCGGGTAGCGGCCTCCCAGACGCTACGGGCTCCTCTGAAGCTGGAGCCGAAGTCGTAGATATCCTTGCCGGTCTCCCTGTCGAAACGGCGATCGAACCAGCGCTGGGGCTTGAATGCCTTGTAGACCAAGAGGTGCTCGCTGGTTATGCGCTGCGACGTCATGGTAAAGCCGTACTGATAGCGCACCCCTTCGAGCAGGAAAGTGACCTCGAGCTCGGTATGCTGATCAGCCGTACGGCTATCAAGCCGGAAGGGCTGCACGGCAAAGGTCTGCCCGGGCTGGATAAGAGTGGCTGACTCGACTACCATGCCGCGCATGTATTGTAACGCCTTGATGAGGTTTGACTTGCCGCTGGCATTGGCACCGTAAAGGACGGCGCTGCGCACCAGCCGAGGTGCTGCCTTGAGACTGGTGTCGACGGTGTGGGTCTCCTGCAATGTCTTGTCGGTTGAAGCGACCAAGCTCAGCACTTGCTCGTCGCGTAGACTACGGAAGTTTTTTACGCGGAACTCAATCAGCATCGCACTATCCGGAGGAGTGAAATATTTTGATATTTTGCGCGATCTGTACAAAAAAACAAGATATTCATTTTTTTCTGGAATTTCGATGATGTAGAGGTAGACGGTCAAACGGGTCGCGGTGATGGGAGGGAAAGTCCGCGACGCGCAGGGCGTGCGGCATGGTGATCGGTAAAGGCATCAGCGTATTGTTACGGATGCGATTCTCCAGGAATGTGCAGGGTGGCTCGGCCAGCTCCATCTTGGCGAGGCTGTGCTCGAAGGTGATCTCGAAATCGCCCTATCGATACTCGAGTTTTTCCTTCCGGGATCTCCGTCAGCACGCCTTGATCTCTTTTTGCTCCTGCGCCCCCACGGTCTTGGCCATCCGCTTCGCGAAGTAGTAGATGCGCTTGAACTTCTCGATGATGTCCATCTCGATGGTGTAGGCGGGAATCCGATTGGGCTCCTGCGCAACCAATCGCTGTGCCTCGTGGATCGCAGCTGAATCGGCAATGCGCGAGATCTCTTGCTTCATGGAGGTGACGGTCTGTGCCACTGCCTCGTCCTTTTGTGACACCGCCTCAATCGCCACCACCACAGACTTCGCGACGATCCTGTGGAAGCCGTAGAGTAGATCCCTGGTCGGCACGCTGATGGAGACATTCTGGTCGATCCGCTCATTGCCCAGGACCACCAGGTTCGTCTCGATGATGTCGCCGATGTTCTCCAGGTCGTTCACGGCCTCCATGAGCCGTATCAGCTCGGCCGTCTGACCTTCGGTAAGGGGCAGTCGGCTGATCTTGCCGAGATAATCGATGATGCTAGCGTGGAGCAGGTCCACGTCGTCGTCCATCTCGGCAACGTCCTCCAGGCTCTTGCGGTTACCCGAAACGATAGCGGGCATGATGCGAGCCATCATCTCCCGAATCCGCTCGCCCATGTGGAGTACCTCGAGCCACACGCGGTCCAACGCCAGAGAGGGCGTCGACAGCAGCTCCTCATCCAGGTACCTGGGCCTTATTACGGCGGCCTCTACTTCGAGCGGTCGGTCCGGTACCATCCACTCCACCAGGCGCGCGAACTGTCCGGTGAGCCAGATGAAGATGAACGTGTTGGCCAGGTTGAAGATGGTGTGGGCGTTGGCGATCTGGCGCGGAGCCTCCGCCGCCAGGCGCTGGGCTCCACTGAGATCCGGATGAGCGGGGGAAAGCCATTGCACGAAGGCCGCAAGCTGACCAATCAGGCCCAGCCATAACAAGACCCCCGCGACATTGAACAATACGTGCACCAGGGCCGCGCGCACGGCCTCTCGGGGTTTTCCGATCGAGGCCAGGAGGGCCGTCACACAGGTCCCGATATTGGCGCCGAAAGTCAGTGCGATACCCGTCGGCAAGGAGATGAAACCTTGACTGGCCATTGTAACGTCGTTCCCTCCGTTGGGCGTTCCCGGCGGGCATATCCCAAGGTCCGTCAGGACAGATCTGGAAAACTTCCCTCGTAGATTCCGGCACAGAAGCGGGAAAAGATAGGCCGGTCGTCCTTTA
>Ga0210085_1001176_pt1 | contig 10549 bp, 4 predicted proteins | sample China_Galinas_PW_5_FD_184866 | JGI IMG/M metagenome (GOLD analysis project Ga0210085, IMG submission 184866) | Wetland microbial communities from San Francisco Bay, California, USA, that impact long-term carbon sequestration - China_Galinas_PWC_D1... | ecosystem: Environmental > Aquatic > Marine... | reverse complement strand
GTGCGCGTGTTCGCTCATTCCTCGTCGCTGACATCCGAGGCTACACCTCCTACACGGCTGCCCACGGTGACGAGGCCGCCGCCGCGCTCGTCAAGCACTTCGCAGAGATCGTCTCCGATGGCGTCGTGGCCTGGTCCGGCACGCTCGTCGAACTGCGCGGGGACGAGGCCCTCGCCTCGTTCGAGTCGCCGCGCTCCGCCCTCCGTGCCGCGGTCGAGCTCCAGGCCGCCTTGGCTGACGAGTCGCGCGACAAGCCCGATCAGACCCTGAATATCGGCATCGGGCTGGACGCCGGCGAGGCCGTGCCGGTGGGCGATGGCTTCCGCGGCGCCGCCCTGAACCGGGCCGCTCGCCTCTGCAGTGCCGCCGAGGCAGGACAGACGCTCGCGAGCGAGGAGCTTATCCACCTCGCCGGACCTGTGTCGGGCATCGACTTCGCGCCGCCGCACGAGGTCACGGCGAAGGGCCTGGACGAGCCGCTTGGCGTCGTAGCCGTGACCGCGACACGGGCGACCCTCGGCACCCCCGGTCCCGCCATGATCCTTGCGCCCCCGACGCCGATCCCGCCACAGCTCGACCCGATCGTGCCCCTCGCGGGCCGTCAGCACGAACTCGCCTGGCTGCGCTGGCACTGGCGCCGCGCTCGCCATGGCGATACTCGCTGCGTCGTCGTCTCGGGCATCCCCGGCATCGGCAAGACCCGGCTGGCAGCAGCGCTCGCGGCCATCGCACACGAGGATGGCGCCCCCGTTACCTACCTGCCCAGGGCCACGGACATCGCGGAGGCCGTGCTGGCCACCAAGGCGCACGGGCGGCCGGCGCTGCTCGTCGTGGACGACATCGACGCCGCTCCCGGCGATCTCGTGAAGGTGACGGTGGACGAGGCCACGACGCTCGACGGGCCGGTGTTGCTCTTGGTCACCCACCGCACCGAGGCCTCGGCGGAGCTGCTGCGGTCCCTGGAGAACCTGACCCCGCCGTCCATGCGTCGGGAGCTGGGACCCCTCGACCTCGAGGCCGTGCGCATGATCGCCAGCCTCTATGCCGGTGACGCGGTCGACCAGCTGCCGCTGGCCGAGATCGTCGAAGAGACGGACGGGCATCCCGCGTCGGTGCACCGTGTGGCGCACGAATGGGCACGGCGCCTAGCCATCCAACGAGTCGGGTCGTCTGCCGGCCGCGCCGAGACGGGCCGTCGCGACCTGCAGAATGCGGAGGCTGCGCTCATCGCGGACATCTCGCTGCTCGAGCAGGCGCGCGAGGGTGCCCTCCTGTACGACGACCGGCCCGACCTCAACGGGGACGCCGACGCGCCGCGCTCGCGGCCGCGGAGCACGTGTCCGTACAAGGGTCTGGAGCCGTACGACACGGGCGACGCGGACCTCTTCTTCGGTCGTGAGCGGCTGGTCGCGGAGCTGACGGCTCGCCTGGTGGGCAGCCCGTTCCTGGCCATCGTGGGCGCGTCGGGCAGCGGCAAGTCCTCGGTCATCCGGGCCGGGCTACTGCCATCGCTGGCGGCCGGTGCGCTGCCGGGTTCAGACGCCTGGGCACAGGTCTCGATGCGTCCGGGTGACCGACCGATGAGCGTGCTACGGCAAGCCCTCTGTCGGCGATTCGAAGACCTCTGCGCCGAGCAGCCAGCGGGCGGCGAGCTGATCGACAAGGCTCTGGCTGCCCTCCCCCAGGGCGGTCGGCTGGTCCTGTTCATCGACCAGTTCGAGGAGGCCTTCGCCTGCAGGGACGCGGCCGAGCGGTCGGCCTTCATCGACACCGTCTGCGGCGAGCACCCTGGCCTGCTGGTCATCGTCGCGCTCCGCGCCGACCATTACGGCCACGCGGCGGCCTACCCGGCCCTGGCCCGACTGCTTGCCAGCCACCATGTGCTGGTCGGCACGCTCACGCGCAGTGAGCTGGTAGCGGTGGTCGAGCGGCCGGCCGACCGCGTCGGGCTGCACGTCGAGGCGGAGCTCGTCGATGCGCTGGTGGCCGACGCCGGGGCCGAGCCCAGCGTGCTGCCCCTCCTCTCGACCGCGCTGCTCGAGTCATGGACCCTGAGAGAAGGCGATCGCCTGACCCTTGCCGCCTATCGGGCCGGCGGTGGCCTCCACGGGTCGGTGGCCCGACTCGCGGAGGGCGTGTGGACGGCGCTGGACCCTGATCGGCAGGTGGTCGCGCGGGCGATCCTCCTGCGGCTCGCCGGCTCCGATGAGGCGGAGGGCTTCGTCCGTCGACGGGTTCCCCTCGCCGAGTTCGACCTCGACGACGACCCCATGAGCGCAGACGTCCTCGAGCGGCTCGTCTCGGCTCGGCTGCTGACGACCGAGGACGACACCGTCGAGGTGACCCACGAGGCGCTACTGCGCGAATGGCCACGGCTGCGTGAGTGGCTCGAGGAGGACGCGACCGGCCACCAGCTGCACATGCACCTGGCGGCAGCGGCTCGGGCGTGGGACGGCAGCGGGCGCCCCACCGGAGACCTCTACCGCGGAGCACGGCTGAGTGCCACCCTGGACTGGAGCGCCGAGCACCCGGAGCAGCTCAACGCCGTCGAGCGGGAGTTCCTCGAGGCCAGCACCGCGGCGACCGAGCAGGAGGCCGAGCGCCAGCGACGCACGAATCGCAACCTGCGCATCCTCGTCGCGGGCATCGGTGTGTTTCTCATCGTCGCCATCGGAGCTGGGGTGTTCGCCTCGCTCGAGGCACAACGGGCAGACCACGAAGCGCAGCTCGGAAGAGCCAACGTCCTGTCGGCGCGGTCGATCCTCGAGCTCGACACCGACCCGAGCCTGTCCCAGCTGCTCGCCGTCCAAGCCGAGCACATCGACCCGAACCCCGACGTCCTGGCCTCGCTCCACACTGTGCTCGCGGCCGACGCGGTCGAGCGCCGCCTGCCCATCACGCACGCCGAGACCGGCCAGCGCTCCTGGGCCGTCGTAGACCCCAGCGGTCGTTGGGTCGTGATGGCGGGCCCCAAGCCCGATCCGCGGGGCGGGATGGAAGTCTTCGATCTTGACACGGACGCACAGGAGCCCATCTGGTCCTACCAGGCAGAACCCGGAGGGCTGGTATCGCTGCCACGGTTCACGCCGGACGGGACGCGGCTAGTTGCGGGTGTCTTCGCACTCGGCGATGCGTGGACCGATGGCGACGTCGCACCGCCAGCGGAAACGCTCGGCATCGGTGTCTGGCAGGTTCCCACGGACGACGCCTCAGGCTGGGACTTGATCGACTTGATGGATGTCGGCCCGTGCGGGGGCCGCATCGAGGCCGTGAGCGACCGAAACGTGTTGTTCGAGCGTCCGGCCGATCCGGAAGCGGCCTGTTTCGACCCATCGTTCGAGGAGCCCTCGTCTCTCGAGCTCGTCGGGTTCGACGATCACGTGGTCCAGCGCATGGCCGAGGTGTTCATGGTCGCCAACCCGAGGGATCTGCTCTCAGCCGATGGTGGGTCCGCGGTCTTCGGCGACGCCCAGCGCGGTCAGTCGGTCGTGGTCGACACCGAGACGCTGGCCGAGCGCTGGGCCGGTGCCTTCGACGATTCGTGGCCGCTAGCCCTCAATGCCGATGGCTCGCTGCTGCTGGCGGAAGGACAGGCCGGGATGGAAGTGTGGGACATCGAACGCGGGGAGGTGCTCTCGTCGTTCTCCCACCCAGGCGGCATCGGCCGAGGCCACTTCCGCCGCAGCGACGACGCCATCGTGGCGACCGGATGGGATCGCACCCTCACCTTGTGGGACGCACGATCCGGCGGCAACCTCGGCACGTTCCCCCGGATCGGTGAATCGTGGCCGCAGTCGTTCGGTGACCGCATCGGTGCCGTCGACTGGGGAGCGGACGTGCCCGCTTTCGCCATCGTCGACCCTGGGCCACGCGGTGAGCCATTGGTGGTGCAGCTGTGCGCTGAGGACGAGGGTCGTGGTGCTTTCGTCGTGGGGGCACGCACTCTCGAGATGGTCGATGGGCGGCCGCTGCTCATCGCCGAGTGCGAGCGCGGAAGCCAATCGACCCTGCTGCTGGATGCTTCGACCGGCGCGGAGGACCTGAGGGTCGACGGAGCCGTGGGGCACGTACAGGCTGCCTCCCCGGACGGACGCCGTCTGGCTCGCCAGGAAGAGCCAGGGCCTGGTGACTGGCAGGGTGGAGACGACGTCGATCCTGCCCGTGGCACCGGCCCGGTGGTCATCCGCGAGCTCGAGTCGGGTGAGGTCCTCGCGACGATGGACCCAATCTGCCAGCCACTGCCCGACGAGGATGCGTGCACGGATCGCTATCTATTCATGGACGTGGCGGATTGGTCGAGCGATGGGCGGTACGTCGCCGTTGGCGGCTGGAATGGCCTCGCCGTGTGGGACACGACAAGCGGCCTGGCCGTGCTGTCCACGCCGCCGGACGACGGCGAGACCGAACGCTGGGATGTCGCTTTCAGCCCGGATGGGGAGCGGATGCTCGTTGCCCGTGTCGACCTCGCGACGGACTCGGTCTTCGTAGATGAGTACTCCACCGAGACGTGGGAGCTACTCGGGGAGATCCCGGTCGATCCTGAGGCTTCGGAGGCCACGCTCAGCTTCGCCGGCTGGTCGCCGGACGGGTCCATCCTCTACGGACGGGGAGGCGCCGATACCGGGAGCGGCTCTGAGACGCTGGTGTGGCTGAACGGTGAGTCATTGGAAAAGCAGGGTTCGGTCGTGACACTGCACGACGACGCCATCGCCCAGGACGCCCTCTCGCCGGACGGCACGCGTCTTGCTACCGCCTCTGCCTCAGGCGAGATCCGGATCTGGGACCTTGCCGAGCGCACACTCGTACACGAGATCCAGCTCGATGACATCCTTCCGGACCAGGTGCCAGCTGGTATCGGCTGGAAGGACGACATGCATGTGATGGTGGTCACGGAACCCGGGATGCTCATCGAGTTGACGACCGACGCCGATGAGCTCATCGGACTCGTCAAGGAGTCCCTGACGCGCGGCTTCACCGAGAGCGAATGCGCTCGCTACGAGATCGATCCCTGCCCCAGCCTCGACGAGATGCGAGAGACCTAGCAGCAACCGCCGCGACAGCTCGACACATCTGAAGCGTGTTGGGAACCTCGACTGCGTGTCGTCTGAAGCCGCAACAACGAGACCGGCGGCATGCCCGATCTTTGTCGTCCTCCTCGGGTTCCGCCTGTGCGTTCGTCAGACCGACGCGGCGGTCATCACCGGACCGCTACGACGAGGCGGCCGGCTCGAGGACGAGATCGAATGGGTACCGATCGTCGGGTAGGCCGAGGACCAGCCGCCCGTTATCGACCGACCAGGACTCGACCCGATCGAGCACGCCGAGGAAGGCGTCGGCCGAGCCGAACTCGCTGGTCGAGCAGTCGTGGCTCCCCGAGCGAGCAGCGTCGATGGTGAGCGCTTCTCCATCGATGGCGTAGGTGCCCTCGAGGTCGAAGCAGGCAGTGCTGCCGGACAACGCGCCGTCGGGCGCGAACCCAAGCAGGAGCTCCTGGCTGGTCGGGAAGCCGTCGGTCACCTGCCATGTGGAAGCACTCAGCGCGCCCGGCGCGACCACCACCCCCGGCTCGACGGCCACCTCCGGCTCGAAGTAGAGGTCGAAACCCCAGGGGTCGGTACCCATCACCAGTCGACCGTTGTCCACAGCCACCTCGTCCACCGACTCGAGCAGCCGCGGGTACTCCTGCTCCCACCTCGCGAGCGACGGGTCGCAATCGTCACCCTCAGCGACCACCAGGTCGACGATCGCCAGGCCAGCCGAGCCGTCGTGGTCGTAGCCGCCAGCGTAGGTCCTGCAGCCGACAGAGCCGACGAGCCCGCCGCTGGCGTCGAGCTGGAGTGTGACGACGAGGCCCTCGGGCAAGGCCGCGGACGCGCCCGTCTGATCGATGACCTCGGCGAGCGCCCAAGAGCCCACGAAGGAGCCCGCGGCAGAGCCGTCGGACGGCACGGCGCTTCCATCCCCGCCGTCGTCCGACTGGGCGAGGGACGGCCCGGCGAAGAGCATGAGGCTGAGGGCGACCGTGCCCGGGATGATAGCTCGTCGTTCGATACGCATCCAGACAGGGTAACGAGGGCGACAAGCCTGGTCACGGCGTCTGCACGAGGGGTCATGCCGGCATGGTTCGCGCGCAAACCGACGGTCGAGTCCGGGTGGCTACCGTCGAGGACTCCATCAGATGCATGCGGGTTGACATGAGGGGGACAATCGGAACGTTCAGATGAACGTTCCGATTGGTATTCAGACTGGGCCGGTGGGGGGATACACGAGCATGGCACCGGGAATCCGCAAGGCGCAGCGTCCCACGATGAAGGACGTGGCGCGCCTGGCTGGAGTCTCCGTCCAGACGGTCTCTGTCGTCGTGAACGAGAAAGCCGTCGTCACTCCGGTGACCCGTGATCGCATCCTCGCCGCCATCGACGAGCTAGGCTATCGACCCTTGGCCGTGGGCCGCAGCCTGAGAACTGGATCGACAAGGACCATAGGTCTGATGGTCGCGGACATCACTAATCCTTTCTTCGCGCGCATGGCCGACGCAGTCGAGGATTACGCCCATCGAGCGGGCTACAACCTCATCCTCTACAACACCCATAGCGATCCTGAGCGCGAGCGCACCTATCTACAGATCGCCACTCAGCGCTGGGTGGACGGCATGCTCTTCGTGACCACGACTGATACCTTGCACGGCTTGGGCTCCCTCCGCAAAGCCGGGATCCCGGTCATAGCCATCGACCGCATCCCCGAGCACTATGACGGACCCTCGGTCATCCTCGACAACCGGAAGACCGGTGCCATGGTCGCGGAACATCTGCTGGACCTCGGCCACGAGCGACTTGCTCACATCTGTGGCCCTCTGGACCTTCGCCTCTCGGTCGAGCGTCTCGAGAGCTTCCAGGGTGCCATCCGGGCGCGCGGCCTGGAACCTCTGCCGCACGTCGTGGGTGATGTCGCGTGGAGCGCGGAGTCGGGCTATGCGGCGATGCATGAGCTTCTCGCTCGAGCCCCCTCCCCCACAGCGGTATTCGCCTCCAACGATCGCCTCGCGATCGGCGCCATGCGGGCCGCGGTCGAGTCAGGATTGCGCGTCCCGGAGGATATCTCCTTCGTGGGTGTCGACAACATCGAGCTGTCCCCATACCAAACGCCGCCGCTGACCACCGTGCGGCAGCGCCTCACCGACGTGGCCACGCTGGCGACGAAGATCTTGCTGGACCTTCTGGAGGGCCAAGAGCCCGCCGAGGCTCATGTCGTCTTCGAACCCGAGCTGATCGTTCGCCAGTCGACAGCCAGACCACCAAGGTTACCCACAGCGCAGAAGGAGGTGTTGGCCAGACCGAGTTGACGAGTCGAGAGAACGTGAGCTTCGTCGGTCTTGGGCGCAGAGACACCACGCCGCCGACGACCCAAGGGGGATAACAATATGCGAGCCACAGTCCGTTCCGTGACCATCACAGCAGCCGCCTGTCTTGTCCTAGGCGCGAGCCCCGTCGTCGCACAGGACCAGATGACCTTCGAGCAGAAGGACCCGCTCAAGGTCGGCTACTCCGTCTATGACATGCAGCAGCCCTACTGGCAGGAGTACGCCCGAGGCGTTCAGGAAGCCGCTGAGGCCGCCGGTGCCGAGTTCGTGCTGAGTGACCAGAAGAGCAGCCAGGAGACACAGGTCAGCGGGAGCCTCGACCTTATCAACCAGGGCATCAGCGCCTTGGTGATCTCGCCGGTGCAGCCGGCCGCTCTGCCCGCATCGATCGATGCCGCACACGAGGCCAAGATCCCGGTCATCATCGGTGATGTCGGGGCTGAGGGCGACTACGACGCCTTCGTGTTGTCGGACAACTACGAAGGAGGCGTCCTGGCGGCCCAGTACATGGTCGAGCAGCTCGCCGACGTCGAGGGGACCAAGGAGGTGCTCTCGATCCTGCTGCATCCGGGCTCTGCCGTGGGCGAGGTGCGCGCCGCGGGCTTCCGCGACGAGATGGCCAAGCATGACGACTTCGAGCTCGTGGCCGAGCTCAACGGCAATGACACCGTCGAGGGTGGCTTCGAGGTCACTCGCGACACTCTCGTGACGAACCCGAACCTGGTCGGCATCTACGCCACCAACGATCCGGAGGCCATCGGCGCCAACCAGGCCCTCAAGCAGGCCGGCAAGAGCGGCGTCGACGACGTCCTGCTGGTCGGTTTCAATGGGGATGCCCCGGCACTCGAGCTCATCGCCGCAGGGGAGATGGCAGCGACGATCCGCCAGGATCCGTATGGTCAGGGTAAGGCCGCGGTCGAGGCTGCGATGACGCTCCTCGCCGGTGAGCCGATCGAGTATTCCGACCCGGCGACCAAGTCGATCTACTTCCCGGTCGAAGTCGTGACCGCGGACAACGTCGACATGTACATGCCTGCCGAGTAGGGCGGGTCCACGGCTGGCCCGGCGCTGCCGGGCCAGCCTCGGAGACGGGTCCGCTCCTTTTCGCCCACAAGGTGGGCGACTCCTGACCCGGCTCCGTCTTCCATCACCCCGCGCCTGACGGACCTATGACCGACCCGATCCTCGTCGCCCAGCACATCAGCAAGCGCTTCCCGGGCGTGCTCGCGCTCGATGGTGTTGACCTGGAGCTGCAGCCAGGAGAGGTGCATGCGCTAGTGGGAGAGAACGGCGCAGGGAAATCCACACTCATCAAGGTGCTGGGCGGTCAGCACGAACCTACCGCCGGCCAGATCGTGGTCAAGGGCGAGATCGTCGAATTCCATGATCCCCTGCAGTCACAGCTAGCCGGGATCAGTGTCATCAACCAGGAGTTCAATCTCATCCCCCAGCTGAGCATCGCGACCAACATCTTTCTGGGGCGAGAGCCGCGACGACGTGGCGGCCTCATCGATTGGCCATCCATCAACCGCCGCGCAGCGCGAATGCTCTCCGAACTGGGGCTGGAGATCAGACCTGACCTGCGCGTCGAGTTCCTTAGCGTGGCCGACAAACAGCTGGTCGAAGTCGCCAGAGCGTTGTCGCAGGACTTCAGCGTGATGATCATGGACGAGCCCACCGCAGCCCTGAACAGCGCTGAAGTCGATCGTCTGTTCGAGATCGTCGCCCAGCTGCGGGGCCGGGGGGTCGCTGTCCTCTATGTCTCACATCGCCTGTCGGAGATCTTCCGGGTCGCTGACCGCGTCACCGTCCTGCGAGATGGACGACGTGTCGACACGCAGCCCATCGGGGCGCTCACGGAACGCGACATCATCACCATGATGTTGGGGCGGGAACTGGTCGATCATGAGGTCCAGAAGGCCACAGCCTCCGATAGTAGACCCGCCCTGTCCGTGCGAGATCTCACCGCCAAGGGCGGACTGGGGCCGCTCACCTTCGACGTCCACTTTGGCGAGGTGCTCGGAGTCGCCGGCCTGGTCGGATCCGGCCGCTCCGAACTGATGCGTGCACTCTTCGGCATCGCGCCTCGAACCGGGGGTGAAGTGGAACTGGACGGCCGGCCGATCGACCTCAGGAATCCCACCGAAGCGCTGCGAGCCGGGATCTTCATGTTGCCCGAGGACCGCAAGGTCGAGGGCATCTTTCCTGACCTCGACGTCCAGGAGAACCTCGTCGCGACCCGCTCCCGCGTTGGCGAGTCCGCCCTGCAGCGGGCGGTCATCGATTCCACAGCCGAGGCGAACGCGTATATCCGGGTCCAGGATCTTTTCGCGGTCCGCGCACATTCACCAAAGCAGCTGATCACTACGCTATCCGGAGGCAATCAGCAGAAGGTGATGCTAGGTCGGGCGCTCGTAAGCGAGGCCCGCATCCTGCTCCTCAACGAGCCGACACGCGGCGTGGATGTCGGCACCAAGGTCGAGATCCACGACCTCATCCGCGACTTGGCGAAGGATGGCCATGCCGTCATCGTCAGCTCATCCGACGTGCCCGAGCTGGATGCGGTCAGCGATCGATGCCTCGTGTTGGGCAGGGGACGTATCGCCGGGCTCCTCGAAGGCGCGGCTCTGAACGAGGACAGTATCCTCGCGTGCGCTGTGGCCGATGCCACATCGGGGAGCTGATATGACCTCGAACGCTCGCACGGCGACCGGCACCAAGGAGAGCGGCGGCGGTCTGACCCTGGCGCTGCGCTTCTTCCAGCTCTTCGAGAGCCTCGGCGTGCTCATCATGATCGTGGTGGTCGTGGCCTTGGTCAGCAGTGTGGCGCCGAACTTCCTGCAGCCCGCCAACGTGCGCAGCCTCCTGATCACCGCGGCCATCATCGCGGTCCCAGCGTTGGGCATGACGTTGGCCCTGGCCATGGGCGCATTGGACCTTTCCATCGGCTCACTCCAAGCCCTCGCGGCCTGCGTCCTCGCCATCCTGCTTGGAGCGGCGGGCATCCCCCTGGCCATCGGGGCGACCTTGCTGCTCGGCGCTGGTGTCGGCCTCGCGAACGGCCTCGTCATCACTCGCCTGGGCGTGCCCGCATTCGTGGCCACCCTTGGTGCCATGAGCGTCTTGCGGGGCGCGGCGCTGATCATCACGGACGGCCAGTCCATCCTGCTCATGGACCAGCCGGTGTTC
>Ga0210085_1001175_pt1 | contig 10551 bp, 12 predicted proteins | sample China_Galinas_PW_5_FD_184866 | JGI IMG/M metagenome (GOLD analysis project Ga0210085, IMG submission 184866) | Wetland microbial communities from San Francisco Bay, California, USA, that impact long-term carbon sequestration - China_Galinas_PWC_D1... | ecosystem: Environmental > Aquatic > Marine... | reverse complement strand
CCAATCGAACGTGATCATCTGTCTGCCGGGTATCATTTCCAGAAGGGTCGAAGGCCCGAAACAGCCACTCCAATCGTAGAGAGAGGCAGGACTGCAACGGTTTGATAATACTTAGAATATTTTTGTCATAAAAAGGCTATTATTTCAAGTACTTATTTTGGTTTTTTCGTAAGCCAGCCCGAGGTTGAAATACGGGCTGGCATTGTGTGGATTGGCCTCGATCGAACGCAAAAAATGGGCAAACAGCTGTCTGAATGGACAGGTGAAGATAGTTTTGTTATAATAAATCTCAAGTTAAACTAGACAAAAAGTCGTCATCCATGAAAAAGCCAAACCTGTTGCAAAGCAGGGGCGGAAAACCACGGGCCTATCGACAGGCAGCCGGGTTGCCAAGGGATTCTTCAGTGACAGCCGGGTTACCCGTTTCAGGGGAACCCGGCTTTTTTGATTAGGTGAATCATAGAATTCGCTTGAATTGACGCATGATGATAGTGCGAAAAACATTTTATAAAACGTCAACCTGGAACCATTGTTCCCGCCTGGGTGGGAAATCGCGAACTCCAGGTCTTCAATTGCTTTTCACTTGAGGAATTCGAAATGAAATTGATCGTGTTGATCTTTTCTGCTTTTCTGCTCGTCGTCAATTCAGGATATGCTGAAACCGATATTCGAGATTCGATCGTTAAAATATTCTGCGTCAGCAACAGCCCTGACTATGACAACCCCTGGAACCGTCGGGGCCCTAGAAGGGGGCATGGCTCGGGGTGTATCATAAACGGAAATCGAATCCTGACCAATGCGCATGTCGTGAGTGACCACACCTTTATTCAGGTTCAGCTCAATGGGCGACCGAACAAATTCAATGCCCGGGTCCAATTCATTTCGCACGAAGCCGACTTGGCCCTCTTAACGGTTGAAGACCCGAATTTTTTCAAGGAAGTTAAAGACCTTGAACTGGCTGAACTTCCCCAAGTGATGGATAAGGTCATTGTTTACGGGTTCCCGGAAGGTGGCGACACTCTCAGCACGACAACCGGAGTCATCTCCAGGATAGAACACCGCCCATATGCCCATAGTCTGAAGAGACTTCTGGCCATCCAAATCGATGCCGCGATAAACCCCGGAAACAGCGGGGGACCCGCTATTGTGGAGGACAAAGTCGTCGGAATTGTCATGCAGCAAATGAAAGGTTCCGAGAACATCGGCTATATCGTTCCGACAAACATCGTGCAGCACTTCCTCGACGATGTGCTTGACGGACGATACGACGGTTTTCCACGGATCGGCATAAACACGCAAAATATGGATAACGGGAACCTGAAAGCCTGGTACAAATTGGATAAGTCACAAACCGGCATATTGGTGACCAAAGTCATTCCGGGACAACTCTCGGACGGCATCCTGTACCCTGATGACATCCTTTCCATGGTTGACGATCATCCGATAGCCGACGACGGGACAGTCGAATTTAGACGGAATGAACGGACGAGCTTCTCTCATTTCATTCAAAACCATCAATATGGAGATGTATTGAAGTTGAAAATTATACGTCAAGGCGAGGAGCATTTGGTCGACATAAACCTCTATAAGGGTTCAGAGGATCATCGTTTTGTATCGAGATGCGAGTATGATGTTCAACCGCGATATTATATTTATGGCGGCCTTGTATTTTGTCCGCTAACCTTTAACTACCTTAAAACCTGGTCTGATTGGCAAACCAAGGCGCCGTCGAACCTTTTGAACTTTTTCATAAATGGCCACCCGACCGATGAAAATGAGGAAGTCGTGATCCTGACCAAGGTACTCGAAGCAGAAATAAATGTCGGGTACAACAAGCATACGGATCAGCGGATTGTAAAGGTGAATGGAAATAAAATTATAAATCTAAAGCAGATGATCGCATCGATCGAGTCCCAAAATTCATCTGACTTCATCGTGTTTGAAACGGAGAAGGGTGAACAGCTCGTTTTGAACAATCAAAGAGCGACGGGTATTCATGACGAGATTCTAAGAACCTACGGGATCGTTCAAGATCGGTCGGGTGACTTGTTGAGATTGGCGCAGTTGAATTAACCCTTCGGGAAAGCCGGAGGACTTCAGGTCCTGCGATTTCAAGGGGTTGCAGTAGGTCTACTACGGCATCACCCTTGACGCCTTGGCCCTGAAGCCCACCAATTTTTGCAATGTTAGGGCTAAAAATTGAATTCTCCTTTTTCGTAGACGGTTTGCTTGCCGCCGCCTATTAAAATGGCGGTCACTCTTTTGCTTTCGGTGTTAACCAGGTCCCAGTGCAGGGCCGAGTCGTTGAAGCCGAGTTCTTTTCGAAGCCTCTCGTCGAGGGCCCTTTTTCCGGCATAGGCATCCGTGTAGGCGGAGCCGAGGGCCAGGTGACAGTTGCCGTGAGGTCCGCCGAAGTTCTCGTCGAAGAGTGTGTTGGCCATGAACGTGTTGATGCGTGAAAAACGCCGGTCGGTCAGAGAAAATTCCCCGACTCTTTTAGCTCCGGGGTCCATTTCGAGCTGACGGCGGACAAAGTCTTCGCCCTTCCGGGCCTCTACCTTCACAACAGCTCCCTTCTTGAATTCCAGCCTGACGCCGGTTACATAGTTGCCGCTGCGAAAAGAGGGCTGGTCGGCGTAGTATACGCCTTGCGTACCCCGCCAGTCAGGAGAAATGAAGACTTCGAAACTCGGAATGTTGCGGCCGGAAAGGCCAAGCCATTTTCTCTTTTGCCCCGGCGTGATCGTCAGGTCAATGGTATCCGACTCGATGTGAAAATGCTTGACCGGCAGCCGGTCGAGACGTTTTTTGATCGACCGGATCTTTTGATGGACATCCTGCCACGCTCTGACCGGATGGCGCTGTTCCAGGAAGCACGCCGCCGCAATTTGACGAGCATAAGCCTTGAGGGACATCTTGGCGTGCCTTGCCAGGGCCATGGTGGGAAACACGCACAGGGTCCAGCTGAAAAGGCCCTGTTCCTCGCGCTGGGTCAGGATGTCGCGTAAATATTTGCGTGCCACGGCCGTTTGGCCGATTTTTTTAGGATCGATATCGCTCAAGTGCGTGATCGATTCGGGGGCATACAGATGAATGCTGCCGTTGAGATGTTGGTTCATGACTTCGTCGCCGGCGGGAACGAACTTCAACTGGCGGGGTGTGGCACGGACATAGAGGCTTTTTTCCATTCGGGGTGTTTCCAGTGCGCGCGGCACCGGGTTGAGCCCCATCCGGAGCAGCCTGTCATAGAGGATTTCTGCCAGTTTTCGGGCCGGCAAATGATACCGGATGGCCACAACGTCATTTTTTTTGAATTTTCTACGCCGCGCTGTCTGCAGTCCCCAAAGAAGTACTTCGGCATACTCTTCCAATTCTTTTTCGGAAAACATGTCCACCCCCCGGTTTCTTTTACCGTCCTTTTGGCCGTTGACAAATATCGCGGCGGCCGACCGGCAGCAAAGTATAATTTATTAAGGGTGATCGTCTTTCAGAAAGAGGCGATGATACTCTGATTCCGTCAGGTGGCGTTTGAGCAGACGGGTGATGAGGCTGAAGATCTCGTTCAGTTCGTCATCGCTGAGCCGTTTGATAAGGGTTTGCAGCAGTGCATCGTCGGAAAATTTCTGCAGGTAAAAGACGATGGTATTCTGGTCGTTCTCGCGGTCGAGCCCGAAGCCGACCAGCCCCTGGTAGGTTTCGACGAACTGATGAGAATGTATGGCCATGGCGCGGGTCTATCCTTTTTTTCGGGGTTCGGGGTTCCGGTTTCCGGGTTCAGAGTTCAAGGAATGATTTCAACCCTTCAACCTTCGTGTGAAAGTTAACGGTCTCGATCATACTGGGTGCTTACGGCCATAGGCAGTGCTGAACGGAGGACGGTGAGTCTTGAACCCAGAACCAATAAGTTCATTTTCGAAATAAACATAGGCGATTCGCCCATCGGGGTCAACCCCGACTGCCGCCACGCGCCACGATCGAGCGACAGGTCGATCCATCAATTGTTTCCGATCCGGCACCGTGCTATACGGGTTTGACGGTGGATCGGATCAAAAGGAGTAGGCATCACGATGATAACGCCGGGCCCAATCGACGGGGCAAACGTTAGTATAGGTTATTTCACTACCTCAGATGGAACGGCTATCCGCAATGCCCTTTGGTCTCCCGAGGGTAAAAATCCCCTTGGCAGCGTGGTGCTGCTTGGCGGCCGCAAGGAGTTTCTCGAAAAATACACCGAAACCGCAGCCGACCTCAACCAGAGGGGATTTGTGGTCTTCGGTTTCGACTGGCGCGGGCAGGGGCTTTCGAGCCGCATGCTGCCGGACCGGCTGAAGGGCTTTGTGCGGAATTACGATGACTACGTGCAGGACCTGGAGGAATTCTTCCAGAGGGTCGTCCAGCCTGAGGCCGTGCGTCCGATCTATTTGCTGGCGCATTCGATGGGTGGGCATGTGGCCCTTCGTTATCTGCATCGGCAGCCGGCAGGCATCGACAAGGCAGTCTTGGTGGCCCCCATGCTCGACATCAACACGAAACCGTTTCCACGATGGCTGGTGAAAGGGTTGGTTTGGCTGGGCCAACATATCGGCTCTGAAGAAGCCCTTGTGCCGGGAAGCGACAAGCGCACCAATTTCGATCGGCCGTTCGAAGGAAATGCGCTCACCGCGGACCCGAGGCGCTTTGCCGTGGAAAAAAACGCCGTGGCCCAAAATCCAGATTTGGCCCTCGGCGGCGTGACATTCGCGTGGCTGACGGCAACGCTCGCATCGATCGCGAACATCCGACGCCCGGGCTTTCTCGAGGAAGTTAGAGTTCCGGTGCTGATGGTTGCGGCTGGGACCGACCGGGTTGTTTCGGTTACGGCCCAGAAGTCGGCTTGCAGGAGATTGCCGAACAGCCGGCTTCTGATCATTTCAGAAGCGCGTCACGAAATCCTGATGGAGACCGATGACATTCGGACGCGATTCTGGGAGGCGTTTGACGCGTTCATCGCGAACCAACCGGTGCAACCATGACGTCAGGACCACTCAGCTTGGTCGTCAACGCCTTTACGGCCTCCAAGTATTGCGACAGGCCGCGTGCGAAGATGTCGTTGTGGTTGGCGCCGGTAATGGTGAGCAGCGACTTCTCGGCGGCCGGACAGGCGTTATAGAGGGCCTTGCCCTCGGCGTAGGGAATGATGTGGTCGAACTCGGCATGAATGATCAGGGTCGGTTTGTCGACCTGTTTGATTTTGTCGATGTTGCGAAAGCCTTCCTCTTCCCGGAACCCGATCGCCGCCGTTGAAACCCCCAGCAGCTGCAGGAGCGGTGCGGCATATGCAAAACCGCTTTCGATGATCAGACCGTCGATATCCGCCGCTCGACCACCGGCCAGTTCGAGGGCCGAGGCGCTTCCGAGCGATCGGCCCATGACGACCAGCGGACCGGTGTGGCCGCCTTTCTGCAACCATTCGACGGTCCAATCGAAAATATTGTGGCAGTCCGACATCATGGCCGCCACCGACGGTCGTCCGCCGGAGCGGCCGTAGCCTCTGTAATCGACCGCCATGAAGTTGATACCCATCTGGTTGTAGAGCGGCCCCAAGTCGTTGTAGTCGTCGACAATTTCACCGTTGCCGTGAAAAAAGAGAATGTTGGGTCCAGCCGGATCTCCGGCGTGAAAGCAGGCACCGACGGCGATCTTGTCATCGACCGGAACCATTAACTCGCGGGAAGGCAAACTGAGTTTAGCGCCGCCGTATGAAGGCCGCGGGTGAAACAAGACCGCCAGGATTTCCGGCTGATCCAGGATGCTGTAGTCGATTGAGTTGCGTGAGCTCATAACCGGTTGCCTTACTGTGTGAAAGATTGTGAGGGTTCCGAGGGCGCTGCGGCCTGAAAACGCCGGCGGATTTCTTCGATCCTTTTGCGGTTGACGCCGAAATCGGTGTAGCCGACCCGCGAGGCGGACCGCAGATCGATGCGACGGTTTGCCGCATCGAAGCGGAAGTCGACGTCATCCACGAAACCGAAGACGGTCGAGGTGAACTCGGCATGGATAGAGGTATCGGTTCGGGAAACGATTTTGACCCCTTTCATCTGTTCCAGCACGGACAGCAGACGCGTGTCGGCCTCTGCCATCGAGCCTTCATATGTGAGCGGTGCGATGAAATGCTCTTTGTCGTCACTGAGCGAGGAGACGCAGTTCGGCCGGTCTGGGCAGGCGGCGAGTTCACCGTTCTTGCCGTCCGCGTCCACCGGCCGGTTGGCGCTACAGTTTGACAGCATCAACGCTATCGCTAAAAATATCGGTATGCTTCTCGCCATCGCCACATTCTGCATTACGATGTCCGACTGCCGGTATAATGCCGGGAGTCGATGTAGGGCTCCAGTCGGCGTTTCAAATAGCGCTTGACGTAACGTCGGGTTTCGGGAAAAAGGAGCAAAAGCCCCATGGTGTCGGTTAGAAATCCGGGCGTCAGCAGGACCAAACCGGCGGCGAAAATCAGCACTGCATCCAGCAGTTCCTCGGCCGGCATCCGCCCTTGCTCGAGGCTGTTGCGCACGCGCAGCATGGTCTGCATGCCCTGCAGGCGCGCCAGATACGCTCCGGCAAAACCGGTTGCAATGACCAACAGTACGGTCTTAAATGCCCCGATGTGGCCGCCGACCTTGATCAGCAGGTAGATTTCAATAACGGGCACAAGGGTAAACGCCAGGAAAAGTTTGAACAGCATGGTTTTTTGTCACATCGGTATCTTAATCAAATGTCAACGAATCGTCTTTCGCCAAGTCCTTTTGGTTGAGAAAATCGCAGTATTCTTCTGCCCGCCGCTGCGCCTTTGATTTTTGTCCGGTCTGCGTTTGCGGGTCCTTGTGAAAGGATGCAATCGCAATCTCATTGTCACCCTCTTTTTCGAGTACCTGAAAACCTCCCTCAAAATGTTTGACGAAATACTTCATGATCGCGACTTCACCTCCATTTCGTTTGAATACTTATCTAAAGGCAAATATTAGTTATTTTTCCCATGGCGGCGGCATTGAACCGCCATGCCGCTCAACCGATCCGACCCAGAAGGTCGGCAATGCGGTTGCCGGTTTTCATTTCATTCAGCCACTCGGCGGGAATAGCGTCACGTCCGAGGTGCGCGCCCAGGATCATTCCGACCGCCATCCCCCTTGCGGCTGAGTCTCCGCCGGCCATCACGTTTTCAACCAGGGCCGTTTTCAAGTCGGTTTCATAAGTGGCCACCAGGTGGATGACGCCGGGCAGGGAGGCGTCGGTTTCGCACATTTGACCGAACTTTTTGATGGTATCCCGAGTCGGCCGACCCGAACTCTGGAGACCGTCAGTGACCATTTTTCTCAAAGCCGTCCTGTCGGCGGATGCCGTTTGGAGCGCCGCTGTCGGTGACGCGCCCTTCAGGACATGCCAGAGGACATCGGCCAGAAGGTCGGCGCTTTCGACCACGACGGGGTCGTTGTGCGTCATAGCGGTTTGGGCTTTTGCGGCCGAGCGCAGGTCATCCCGTTTTTCCCGGTAAACGTAAGCCAGCGGTGCAATTCGAACCGCCCCTCCCAGTTCCGTCGATGAGGAACCGGCTGCGGCTGGTTCTTTGTTTTCGGCAAATTTTTTCAAGGTTTCCCTTGTCGCGTGATCACGGTAACCGGTGTAATCCTGAAACAGGTTTTGCCAGCTGCGGGCAAAGTGGTCTATATCGAAACCACCGCAGTCTGCGATCGAAGACAACAGCACCAACGTCTGATCGCCGTAGTGGGTGAACTCACCGGCTTCCTTGGTACCGTGAAATGAGTCCGGGGCCGGTTTACGCAATCGATCCACGCGTCCGAGTTCATTGTCGATCACCGCGGTGTCGTAAATCCAGTGGGCCCCCAGCGCCAGAGAATCAGCCACAAAGGATGCCAGTACCATGGCTTCGGCCTTTTTCTTCATGATTTCCGCCTCCCCAGCTGAATATGAACCGGTATACTTTGAGAGGTTTTTTCCTCAACTCAGCGTTTTAAATTTTGAAAATGTTTAAATTTATTACATTTAAAGGATTCTACCCTTCGAGATCCTCCCGTCGAGAACCTCAGGGTCGTATGATCGGGTTTGGTTTTTAAAATCTGAGAACCTTGGTATTTGCGATCATCCCGCTTCTCACAAAAGCGGTGCCAGTTGGACTTTGTCTTTAAAATCACCGGCATCGGTACCGAAGAAGTCGACCGTAACCACGCTTTCGCAGAGTTTTTTAATCTTTTCCAATACTTTCAGGTGTTCGGGATGCTTGCTGTAGCGCTGCAGTGCCTCTTTGTTTGCGAACAGCGCGACAAGGGCGAAATCATAGGATCGCTCCGTGTGCATGACGTCCCGGCCAAGTTCGTACATCTGGATTTCGACGATCGAGTTGGGCAGTTCATCCAGACTTTTTTCAAGGTCTTCGATGTCCGCTTCGGCAACCCCGGACTTGAACTTCATCGAAACCACGTGTGTCAGCATCGCGGCGCTCCTTTCAATGAGGAAGGTCTACAGGGAATTCTTGACCGCCGTACCCGTGTACCGAACAATGGGCCCTTAGGTTGACACCACCAACGGCGGCGGGAATCTTTACCGCCGAAAGGCTCCGGGTGAACGGCTGTTCGTCCACATGCGGGTGATATAGGATTCTGGTTGCCAGGACATTTTGGTCTAAATCGAGGACTTCCCATTTATCGGCATAGTGTTCCCAGCTAGTGTCATCATGACGGACAGTGACAGAAAATCCGTAAACATCCGTGGCGGTTTTGACGACCGTGACGTTGATGACCTCGGCTTCTCCCGCCACGAGTGGGCCGGCGATCAAAATCATCACGGCTGTCAGCAGTGGGGTGAGTCTCACGCGGTTGGCCTCTTATTCTGGTGGCTTGCTCGAAAAGTATCCGAGAATTGGTATGGAGTGTGACATTCCTACACGTAATTTGTCAAACCATAAGAATTTCTTCACGAATAGCAAGGGCAGTGTTTCCGAACCGGCGGTTCCCGGTGACCTTTCATGCGGTATCGGTATGGAGTCCGGTCTGAGGCTCCATAGGCGACTCAGACAGTCAGCCGCTGTTCTCAACCGCTCATGCGGTCCCCGGCGCATCATTTTCATTCGCCGGGGCGGCCCAGGGTCATGAGCGTTTAGTCGATAAAATCGATGATATCCTTTAACTGACAAAACCGACCCAACCGACTCACCTGACACAACTTCATGTATCGGGCCGCCCGAGATCCCGTAAAATCGGTTGATTTTTAAAGCTCCCTATATTATCAAATCCCCCGAACCCGGCGATCGGAAAGCACCGCCCCGCGTGTATTTCCGCCACCAGAATTCCTTTTTATAAAACGAGCGTTACAAACTTTAAAAATAAGGGTAACTCTATTAATAGTGTTCGTTTATTTTTTTGTGAGCCCAAGGGAGCCGGACATGACCCAGTGTGTTGTGCTCAATGCGGACTACTCTTTTTTGAATGTGGTGGATTGGAAGCGGGCCCTGTGCTTGCTGGTGAAGGAAAAGGTCAAAGTGCTGCGGTATTCGGAAAGGACGGTCAATACCGGTGAGGGCATGACCATCAAGATTCCGCTGGTGATCAAGCTCATTAAGTTTATCCGGACTGTTTACCGGGCGCGGGTGCCGTTCAGCAAGAAAAACGTTCTGATCAGAGACGGTTTCAAGTGCGCTTATTGTCGAATCCACTGTGGGCGGCTGACCATCGATCACATCGTACCGAAATCGAGGGGCGGTCGCACGGAGTTCGAAAACTGCGTGGCCGCATGCAAGGCCTGCAATCACAAAAAGGGCAACCGTACCCCGAGTGAGGTAAAAATGTATCCGCAGGTCAAGGCCTATCAGCCGACCATATCCGAGTTCCTGCGGCGCAGAGTTCAACTACTGGGGATTGATGACTTGATAAAAGATATGGTAGAATGGTCCATAACACCGGATAACCTTCCGGAACGCCTTTGATTTTGCCCGCCCATTTCGGGCTGAAGTCCGACGCGCTGCAGAACATTAATCATCATCAGGGGAAGCCATGAAAATTATCGTTTTAGGCACCGGATACGTCGGTCTTGTGCATGCCGCCGTTTGCTCCGAGTACGGTCATGAAGTGTATGCATACGACAACAATCAGGAAAAACTGGAGGCCTTTTCTTCCGGGAAGACCCAGGCAATCGAACGCTATGTCAACGAACCCGGCCTGGTCAACATCATCCGCGAAACCCTGGGCCGGTACCTGTATTTTTCGTCCGATTTGGAGGGGATTATCGAGGGGACGGATGCCGTGTTCATGTGTCTGCCGACCCCGCCCAACCTGGACGGCTCCACCAATTTGACGTTTTACGATGCCGCGGCCGAACATCTGGCCGAACTGCTCGCCGGGCGCAAGGACAAGCGTCGCGTGGTAATCGTCAACAAGAGCACGGTGCCGATCGGAACGGCGCGTCATCTCGAGCGCATCATGTCCTCGCACAAGGTCAAAAATTTCGGCGTCTCCTCCAACCCGGAGTTTCTGGCGGAAGGCACCGCCGTGATGCAGGCGCGCCGGCCGG
>Ga0210085_1001174_pt1 | contig 10552 bp, 9 predicted proteins | sample China_Galinas_PW_5_FD_184866 | JGI IMG/M metagenome (GOLD analysis project Ga0210085, IMG submission 184866) | Wetland microbial communities from San Francisco Bay, California, USA, that impact long-term carbon sequestration - China_Galinas_PWC_D1... | ecosystem: Environmental > Aquatic > Marine... | reverse complement strand
TCGAGCCATTCCTGATTTCGTCCTCTCTGATTGCGGTCATCGCCCAGCGGCTGCTCCGAACGCTTTGCAACGATTGCAAGGAAGCCTACCAACCCGACGATCTGGCCTTTAAGAGCATCGGTATGGATCCGGAGCGCTCCAAGGATCGGCGGATATATCGGGCAAGGGGATGCGAAAACTGTTTTCATACAGGGTATAAGGGCCGCAATGCGATATTCGAAATCATGGTACTGAATGAAGAATTAAGATCGTTGCTCCTGAAAAGCTATGATTCAAACGTGATTAAAAAAAGAGCACTGGAAATGAAGATGTTGTCGCTGCGCCAGGACGGCATTCAGAAGCTTCTTAACGGAGTCACCACCATCGAGGAAGTCTTCAGGGTCACCATGAAATAAGGCACCCCCCAATAAAACTACTTTAAATCCATGAGCTGTAGACCGATCCACGAAATAAGTTAGAATCGAGACGTTGCATCCCGTGGATCGGTCATAACCGTCTCACCGATGGGTGTGGCCTCAGCCGTTCGCCGGTTGCGGCAGGGGGGTTGTGAAGGCCGCCATGACCCACCCCGATTCACCACCCGGCAGCTGAACGTACCACCAGCCCGCTGCGTTGCCCTGGATGACCAGGCGGGTTCCTCTGACCACCTGACCGACCACCGCCTGGTTCACGCCGGGTCCGGATCGAACATTCAGCCGTTCGGCAATCACGGCGATCTGGTTGTCCGGGACGGGCAATTGGGCTAACCCATAGGGCGGAGCCGTTACCATTATCGCCGGCGGCGTCGAAACAACCCGGTAGCCCGATGGGACCCTCCGGTAGTAAACACCGCCGTAAGTAAAATAGGACGTTCTCCCGACGACAGTCATCCTGAATCCGACAGGAAGGCCTGCGACGACGGCACCCAGCGGAGCATTCACGACCGCATAGCCGACCGGGGCCTTTCGATAGAAAGTGCCGTGATGGTAAAAATACCTCGTCCTGCCGACCGACACGGCCCGATGGTTTTTCGGCAGGCCGACGACCACTTTACCGTGGCGTTGCGCGGGGTGCCGAACCTCCACCGCTCGACGAGGCTGCGCGAAGGCGCTGTCCGCCGTCATGGTCATCGCAATAAAGATTCCGGCCAAGGAAATGGCGGCAACAAGATATTTGGAATAGAGATTTGTTTTCATGTCCTGTCTCCTTTACCGTTTCCGACCGCTGCCTGGCGGATAAAAGGGCATCCGTTCCTTGTTGTGCCCAAGTGGTGATTGGAACTCTGAATCCCACCAAAGGCAGCGGCCGTTTGGTTTAGCGAGGTTTGCGCATCAGCAGTTGCGCCTGCTCATCGGTAATGGTACCGTCCGCAATCCCCTTTTCAACCAGGCGGGTCATGAGTGCCCGGCGCTGGGAGCGGAATTCCACCTGATCGACAATCTTCTTTTCCTGTTGCGGTGTCAGGTAACCGATCTTGGCGAGTTGGTTTACAAGATCTTTCATCTTTGTTTGCATCGTTGTGCGGAATGCCCCTCGATCGATCTGGTATTCGGATAGAAGATCAGGTAGGCGTTCATCGCGAAGCTTTGACGCAATGGTTTCGACCGGCTGCCCCGTCATTTCGGAAAGCGTCTGCACCGTCAAATTCTCGCGCAGGTAGCGGTTCAGGAGTTTGGCACCTCCGTCCCCGTGGCGACCATGGTGTCGATGGAACCGGGATGACTGCTCCGGCGGGCCGGCCGCAAACACTGTGCCTGAAAACGCGAGGGCAAAAACAAGAAGAATGATAACGGAGATCGTTGAGTTCTTTTTCATGGCAGATTTCCTTTCGTATTCAATTGTTGTTGGTTGTAACGGGCTGATTCAGCCTCGTTGGATCATATGATAGGGATCAATTGTGGAGGAAATATGAAGTAAACGTGTGAAGATTGTAGAGATTGAGTGAATTGTGAGGAAAATAGTGCAACTTAAGCTGGCCTATAAAATTTTCGCGGCGTTTCTGTTGACCTCTTTTATGGTTGTCGTCCTCATGATCGGCGGCATGCGCTATATTGTGTCGCGCAATTTTGCAGACTACGTCAACCAAACGGCCCTCGACCGACTCGATGCGCTCGTGGATGCATTGTCCGCCGAATATCAACGAGACCAGGGGTGGCAGCATTTGAAAGACCGACCCGATATCTGGCGCGACATCCTGCGGTCCGTCCGGCCGTGGAGAGAATTCGATCGCCGGCCGTCACCCGAAACCGATGAACCGGCCGGGCCGCCGGTCCCCGGTGCGCATGCCGTCCATGAAGGAAACCCTCCTGGAGCTGAAGATTCCGGATTACCGCCTGAAAAATCCGCCGCGCCTCTTCGCCACCTTCCGCGGGGGCTGTCCCTTTTCGATGACCAGAAGCAGCATATCGCCGGGTGGCCGCTCAGGGGCGCACCGGACAGTTACTCGCTGAGGGAAATAACCGTCAACGGCCGGACCGTTGGGTGGCTGGGACTCTACAAGAGAGAAAACCTGTCCAACCCTCTGGTGGTGTCTTTTATCAAAGCGCAATCCCTGGCATTTTATACCATCGGCGGCGGGATTCTGCTGCTGGCCGCCATTGTGTCGTTTTTACTGTCGAAGCACCTGCTGGCCCCCATCCGTCAACTCACCGCGGGGACACGGGCCCTGACGGCGTTCGAATTCGGTGCGAAAATCGACGTGCGCACGAAGGACGAGCTGGGCCAGCTGGCTGCGGATTTCAACCGGATGGCCGACACGCTTAAAAATTTTGAGAATATGCGGCGTCAATGGATTGCCGATATTTCCCACGAATTGCGAACTCCGCTCGCGATTCTGAAGGGAGAAATCGAGGCCCTGCAGGATGGGGTTAGAAATCCAACCGAAGATAATCTGGCATCGTTGCAATCGGAGGTGAATCGCCTCAGTAAGCTGGTGGAAGATCTGCACCTGCTCTCCCTGGCCGACACGAAAAATCTGCTGACCAGAAAAGACGACATTGCGCCGTTTGAAATCCTGCAACAGATGGTCACGCATTACCAGAGCCGACTGGCAAGCCGAAACATCGATGTCCATCTCGAATTGAAAACCGGCAGCGCGGTCACGTTGAAAGGCGACGCCGATCGTTTGGCCCGGCTTTTTATCAATTTGCTGGAAAACACGCTGCGCTACACGGATTCACCGGGCGTTCTGAAAATCAAGGCCCTCCGCACCGACAGCCGATTGACAATCAGTTTCGAGGATACGGGTCCCGGAGTTCCGCCCGAAGCGATCGGCCGGTTGTTCGACCGGCTTTATCGCGTCGACTCATCCAGAAGCCGCGAACTGGGCGGCAGCGGTTTGGGTCTTGCGATCTGCAAACAGATTGTGGAAGCCCATGGCGGAACGATTCAGGCCGCCAATGCATCGTCAGGCGGTTTGCAGATTCGAATCGAGCTGCCGCACCATTCCGCCGATCCAGCGGAATGACCGCTGAGGTTGTCGGGTGGAACATTTATGAACAGACAAACGACCCTGTAAACCTTTCATAACAGGTGGGGTGACCGCCAATGGCGCACGAGCATATTCTGATCGTTGAAGATGAACGCAAGCTTGCCGATTTGCTGCGGGATTACCTGAGCGAAGCCGGATACACGGTGTCCTGGCTGGACAGAGGCGACCGGGTGGTGTCGCGTGTCAAGCAGGATCCGCCCGCAATGGTTCTGCTCGATATCATGCTGCCGGGAATGGACGGAACAGAGGTTTGCCGTGAAATAAGAAAATTTTCGAAGATCCCTATTCTGATGATCACCGCTCGGGTGGAAGAGATCGATCGCATCATCGGGCTGGAACTGGGGGCCGACGATTATATCTGCAAGCCGTTCAGCCCGAGGGAAGTGGTTGCACGGGTTAAGGCCGTTTTGAGAAGAGCGTACAGCGAACCGGAAACGACCCGACTGGCCGTCGGACCCATTTCCCTTGACGAGACGACCCGCCGGGTCAGCGTGGACGACGAGGTGTTGAACCTGACACCGAGTGAATTCGGACTGCTTAAAATAATGATGGCCCGTCCCGGCCGTGTTTTTTCACGCAGTGAACTGCTGGACAAAGTGCAGGGTTACCAGTTTGAGGGCTATGACCGCACCATCGACACCCACATAAAAAATATCCGCAAGAAGATCGCTGAAAAGCTTCCCGGCCGGGAAGTCATCCATACGGTTTACGGCATCGGGTATAAATTCGACAGCGAGGCCGAGTAAGACGATCGGATCTTTTTAACGCGTCACCCGGCAAAGAAAAGACGTAAGCGTTCACAGGGCACCGCATCTGCTTTGTTGTCGGGCACTTGAAGTACAAAAGGTCGTCTACGCGCCCGACGCCTTGCATCTGCGGCACCCTGTAAACGCTGACAATTGAGGTGGTTTGAAGTGCATCGGATTTTGCAACCCTGTGAACGGTTAAGAAAAGACTACTGCAGCCCCCTTACCGGCAGGGCGCGGTAAGCCCGCTGGTGGACCATGCGGTCGGTGTAATAAATCCCGCGCTGGAAGTTGAACACCGCCGCCGTTATCGCCTCCACATCCGACGTCCACACCCAGCCGCAGCTGATGCGGATCTGAGGGACGATCTTGACGTTCTGGCCGCAGACGGTTTCGTAGCCCTCATAGGCCGGATCCCTGACGTAAAGGGTCTTCAGTTCCTCCAGGGTCGGCAGGCGCCAGTTTGGGTATTTTTTCACCAGGGTGTCGGGAAAAGTATATCGAACCCAGCGCGTGGCCTGTTTCCAATCGATGTCGCCGTTGTTGTCCGTCTTGGACCACATCAGGTTCAGCTCGTGATCGGTGACCGTACCGTCGCCGTTGTCGGTAAAGCGGTCCTGCGACTGGACAGCGGGGACTAGTAGCACGATCATCGCCAGCGCCAAGCTGGCCCATAATGCCGTTCGGTTCACCATTCCTCCCCCTTTCAGCAAAAGATCTGCTGCATTGGTGGTGTGTAAATCACGCAACGGCCTGTTTGTTAATGGCGGCAGGCGGTAAAAACCGGCCCTTCCGGTTTTTGCAATTTTTTGGGTGCGCTTTCATCCTGCTGATAAAGCCGGTGGTTGTTTCGGTTGATGCAGGCGCAGCTGTTCTGGGCGGTCATTCATGTCACTGATGCCTATTCGCCCTCGGAAACATGAATGCGTTTACGCAGTCGTTCGGCACTCTCTTCATCTCGATAGGAAATGACGGTGACCGGCGAGCGGCGAAAAATCTTCTCTGCAACGGATCCCACGAAGAGATGCTCCAGTTCAGATCGCTCTTTGACGCCCATGACCACCATCTGGACGTCATATCTGACGATCGTTTTCAATAGTTCCTCCAGGGGATTGCCCACGGTAAACCGCACTTTCATCCTCTCGGCCGGAAACGAGGTTTTGCTGACATAACCTTCCAATAACGCCTTGCGCTCGTTTCTGATACTTTCCAGATAATGCTCGCCGTCAATCTCATAACCCATGGCGGCGACGCTGCGGACAGCCTCAACGTCCCGTGAGTTGATGACACTGGCAACCAGCAGTTCGGCGTCGAATTTCCTGGCCAGTTCTGCGGCATAGCGAAAAGTACCCTCGGAATAGCTGCTGAAACCAATGGCTACCATGATGGTATGAATCCCTTGCATGCACTCACCCCTTTTTTGTGATTTGCCGCTTTGCCTGCCCCTCACGCGACGGCCGGTGAGGGCAGCGTCTTGGGTGTTCGTGGTCTTTGCATGAGGTACACCAGCCCCCACAGGGCCAGCCCCATGAGATACACATAGTAACGCTGTTCAAAGGGAATGCCGAGCAATGATGCGATCAAACCCGGTCGCATGAGTATCACGGTCACCGTCAAGAACAGTGGAATCTCGTAAAAACGATTTTTTGCGACAAACCACCCCTGGGTGGCCGATGCGAAGGCAAAGTTCCCCACGCACGCCATGGCGAAGATCAAAAGGCCCTGGGGCCAGCTGTTGATGTTGTGCAGGATCAGGTCACTGTTGAAAATGAACATGAAGGGCAGGATGGCCGTGCGGATATCGTACATAAACCCCTGAACGCCGGTGGCGATCGGTGGCGACTTAGCAATCGCCGCGGCCGCGTATGCCGCCAGGCCCACCGGCGGCGTGTCGTCGGCGAGGATGCCGAAGTAAAAGCAGAACAGGTGGGCCGCCATCAGTGGCACGATGAAATCGTTCATCTGTCCGATGTGGACGATGGCCGGTGCCGTCAGCGAGGCCATGACGATGTACGTGGCCGTGGTGGGCAATCCCATGCCGATGACGAGACTGGCAAACGCCGTGATCACCAACATGAGGTAGATGTTGCCGCCCGAGAGCACATCGATGATTTCTGTGACCAGTTGGCCCAACCCCATGGCCACCACGCCCACGATGATGCCGGCCGCGGCGGTGGCCAGTGCCACGGCCACCATGTTGCGCGCCCCGCTGGCGAGGGATGCGAAAATATCACAGATACCCTGCCAGAAAGCCGGTCCCAACGGCTGTTTCTTAAAATAAGCCACCACGGGCCGCTGCAGGAATATGATAATCGCCATGACCCAGCAGGCGTTGAAGGCCGCCTTGTCAGGGGTGTGCCGCACAACGATCAGCTCGTAGAGCAGCATGGCGATGGGCAGCATAAAATGAGCGCCTGCCAACAGCGTCTTGAAGAACTGCGGCACTTCGCTCTTGGTCATTCCCCTCAACCCCAGCTTAGAGGCCTCGATGTGGGTGATGTACAAAAGCGCCGCATAGGAAGCAAAGGCCGGTACGGCCGCAGCCTTGATGACATCCACGTAGGGCACGTTGACATACTCCGCGATAATGAAGGCGGCAGCGCCCATGATGGGCGGAGCGAGCTGGCCGTCGGTGCTGGCGGCCACCTCGATGGCCGCCGCTTTGGTGGGTGTATATCCCACTTTTTTCATCAACGGGATGGTAAACGTACCGGTGGTGACGATATTGGCGATGCTCGAGCCGTTGACCAGCCCGGTTAGACCGCTGCCCAGTACCGCCGCTTTTGCCGGCCCGCCCTTGAAACGTCCCAGCAGTGAAAGGGCCAGTTGAATGAAATATTGGCCGGCCCCAGCCTTATTGAGCATGGCGCCGAACAGCACGAACAGGAAAACGACCGTGGCCGACACATCCAGAGGGATCCCGTAAATGCCTTCGGTGGACATGGTCAGCTGCCCCAAGAGGCGGTTCAGCGAAACCCCCTTGAACTCGATCACTTCGGGCATATAGGGCCCGGCAAATGCATAGGCGATGAACACCGAAGCAATCACCGTAAGCGCCGGTCCGATCACCCGGCGCGCAGCCTCCAGCAGCAGCAGAACCAATGCCGCCCCAATGACCAGGTCCCTTAAAATGGGCGTGCCGTAACGCATCGACAGCCCCTCGTAGTCAATGACGATGTACAACGCCGAAAAAGCCGCCACGACAGCCAGAACATAGTCGGGAATAGGAATTCTATCGGTTTGGGACCAGTATGTCAGACCGAAGTGGGGTTTTTTGAACAACGGGTAGTTCAAATAAACGATCAGCATGGCAAAGGCCAGGTGGATGGCCCGGATATAGGTCGAGTCGAGTATCAGCCAGCTGGCGGTGGACAGTTGAAACAGGCTCCAGGCCACCCCGATGGTGGGAATCACAAAGCGCGATGGGCCTTTTGGCCTTCTGCCGATGCCCTCTTCCTCTTCGGCCATGCGCCTGGCCAGCTCTATCCCCTCGTCCTTGTCGGAAATCTCAACTTCGCTCATGGTGTCACCTCTTGCTCGACAACATTCTCTATTTCGGGGCCATTGCCGTTTCGGAAGCTCAATGGGACAGGAGATATTGCTCAGAACGAAAATCGGGCTGCAAATAGCCGAGGGGTCAGTATAGTCTTTTACAAGACTCTCTCGGACGCACGGTCGATGCTAAGGGCTCGCGACAAAATAAGTTAGTTTCCATCCATAATTGGCCCTTTTCCGCAATTTCGGCGTCAATCGGCGGAATCGCTTGTGCGGCCCACAGGAGTGCGCCTCCGCGCAATTCCACCGATTTCCTTGAACTTACAGAAAATTGCACATTTCTGGACCGGAAACTTGCCAGTGCCCTTAATGAAACCGTGGCTGGGCACAAGTTAGTAATTTTGGGCGTTGGGGCACCCGACCGACAAGGCGTCAAATTATAGGAATATCGGTATATTCCGATATTTTGCACCGGCAGGCGGACGGGATGCATCGGCGTCCAAATGATACGTGTTATTTTTAAGCGAACCCTAAGACCGATCGTGCGCTACTTCATCAGCCCGGCTTCCTTGTAATATTTCATGGCGCCGGGATGGATGGGGGCCGATAAGCCCTCGAGCATGCCCTCCTTGGTCAGCCCTTCGTAGGCCGGATGCAGGGTTTTAAACGTCTCGAAGTTGTCAAAAACCTCTTTGGTGATGGCATAAACGACTTCATCGGGCACCTTGGACGAGGTCACGAAGGTGGCTTTTACCCCGAAAGTCTTGATATCTTCGGTATTGGCGGCTCCGGGATAGTCTTTGATCAGCGTCACGGACTTGGCGTAGTAAGGATATTTTTTCACGATCTTATCCACATTCGGAATTTCGATGAACTTCACCTTGCGCGTTCCGGCCGTGGCTTCCTTGTAATATCCGCTGGGATGCCCGACGGTGTAAAAGCCGGCGTCCAGTCTGCCGTCCTGAATCATACCCGGCGCTTCCGCGGCCTTCAAACTCTCCGCATTAAAATCTTTCTCGTAGTCAAGGCCATTGGCCTCAAGGGCGTCAATGGCATTTTGGCGATACCCGGAGCCGATATTGCCGATATTGACCCGTTTACCCTTGAGGTCCTGAATGGTGTTGATGTTGGCATCTTCGGCGGCGATCAGGTCGACGTTTTCGGAGTGGATCGAAAAAACAGCCCGCAGATCCTTCTGGGGCCCCCTATCTTCCCATTCGGCCAGGCCTTTGACGGCCTGGTACTGGCGGTCGGATTGGGCCACACCGAACTCGAGGTCACCGGCCATGATGGCATTGATGTTGAACACAGAGCCACCGGTGGACTCGACTGTGGCCCGGATACCGTATTCATCGCGCTTGGCGTTGACCATTTTGGCGATGGCGCCGCCGGTGGGATAATAAACACCGGTGATGCCGCCGGTGCCGATGGTCACAAAGGTGGTTTTGGCCTGAACGTCCGCCGGCGCGACTCCCATAAGCACCGCAAAACCAAACAGGACTGCCAGACTCAACATAATTGCCTTTTTCATAATACCTCCTTTTTTATGCAGTTAACGCAAAACGGTGAAACCGTATCGTCACTTTTTTCCAACGGTTCCGCTGTCTGCCGGAAAACCGATCGGGTCCCCAGCTTCACTGAGTTTTATTAAAAGATTAAAATCAATGAACGCAACATTGTTACTGAACGATCCTGTATAATCTATTGACCTTTTAATCCTTTAGCAGAACGGAAGGAGCAACACAACAGTTTTGTAACGTTATTTTTGGGCTGAAAGATGCCGTTTCTGGAGGGACTCCGGTCAGTTCGACAGGTGATATTTCCGGGAAAGGGTTGTGTAGTGCAAGGCCTCCTCCAGACGCCCGCGTTTTAGGCATCCGTTGGCATAGACGGCACATTTTTTCCGTAGGGCGATGACCGCCGCATTGCGCTGGGTCAGGGTCAGCCCGCCAGCTTCGATCAACTTCACCAATGAACGGATGCGGTACTTGTCCAGTGAAGACTGCCGTGAGAGCTGGTCTTCGTGCCCGCCGCGTTTGATCGTGAGCGGCTTGTCGATCAAGTGCACAGGGAACCGACAACCGACCCTTAACCAAAGATCGTAATCCTCGCAGGCTGGCAGGCTTTCGTCAAACAGGCCGACCTTCTCGAACAGCTCCCGCCGAACCATAACCGCCGAAGGACTCACCAGGCACAGCTCAAGCGAGCGCTCGAATATCATGCCGGAAGGTTTGCGGTGCCGTTTGCCGGGATTGACCCGCAAGCCGTTGCGAATCCAGATTTCCTCGGTCTGGCAGATGAGTGCCGCCGGATTCCTTTTGAAAAAATCGACCTGGACGGCAAGCTTCTTGGGCAGCCAGATGTCATCGGAGTCGAGCAGCGCGATCAGTGTCCCCGAGGATTCGCCAATGCCGCGGTTGCGGGCAGCGCTGACCCCCTGATTGGCCTGGCGGATCACGCGCAGCCGGTCCCCATAGGCATCTAGAATTGGCGGCGTGCGGTCGGACGATCCGTCATCCACGACAATCAGTTCGAAATCGGCATAGGCCTGTCCGAGCACCGAATCGATCGCATCCCGCACGATCCACCCGCGGTTGTAAGTCGGAATGATGACGGATACGGTATGAGAAACCATAGGTGATAGGTGATCAGTAACGTTGTGGCTAACCGGCGCACGAAAAGAGGCGAAGCCGACTGAAGCGTGTCCGGTTGAGCCGCGTGTTAGGCATGACCGTGTTAGATGTCGGGCCTGAGCTCACTCTTGCCTGACTATATCGACCGAGATCTCCACCGCCGGAATCGTTCCTCTGTTCTCAAGCCAGTGTGTGGTGTTCCTATCCTC
>Ga0210085_1001173_pt1 | contig 10553 bp, 17 predicted proteins | sample China_Galinas_PW_5_FD_184866 | JGI IMG/M metagenome (GOLD analysis project Ga0210085, IMG submission 184866) | Wetland microbial communities from San Francisco Bay, California, USA, that impact long-term carbon sequestration - China_Galinas_PWC_D1... | ecosystem: Environmental > Aquatic > Marine... | reverse complement strand
GGGTGAACGCCGCTGCGATGAACGCTGCTATAACGCGACAACCTCACACTGTGATTGTTGCTGTAACGGCATGAATCACGGCAAGGGCCGCCAGCAGGCCGAAGCTAATACGGCGAAAGCTGGCCGGCACATGCTGCAGCGCTGGATCGGGAGGCATCCCGAGTTTGAGGAAAGCGTTTTCTCTACTGTCACTCAGTTAGGTTTCTTCGATTCCGTTTCCTTTGACGACCGGGGCAACCCGATCGACACTAAGTAAATTCGAACCCTTAACCAGAGGAACGAAATGCAGTTTCAAATTTCATTCGACGACCCCGCCCGCGATCAGGGCCAAATCGAACAAGTGCTGACTGTTAACGGCGTGCCAGTTCAGCCTTCAGATCGCACGCCGGTAGGCCGATTCACCGCCGAAGCGTCGTGGGGCGGCGATGCTGACAGTCTGGAAGCGAAAATCAAGGGAATGCTCGATCCTATTTGGAACATCGAGATTGTCGCGCTTACCGAGGCAGATACGGGCGGGGCGCAGTTTGGGGAACGGCCGCCCGACTCCGCCGCCTCAGGCGCAGAGGGCGATCCGCCAGCGCCGCCGGAGCCGCCGACAGCGCCCGGGGCGACACGACAGGGCGAAAGCTGATCGGTTCCCCCCGAGGCGTTCGGGCCTGTAACGATCCCGGGGGGTTTCAGGGGGGGCTTTGCCCCCCCTGTTAGTTTATCCCTTTGGAAATAAGTTTTGAAAACTAGTAGTGCTGCTTAAGTTGGTAGCGCTTTCCGAATTCCATTCTAACCTGTAAATCTACGGTGGCGGCCGCATGGAAGCGATCGACAGGGCAGAACGTGCCCTCATAGCAGAGGAAATGCGAACGATAGGGCGATCAGCCGACGACGAACGGCGGGGCCGGCGGTTCCAAGTGGAAGCTGATCGCTTCGAGAAGTGCGGCAAAGAGGGCGTAATCTACCATTGCGAACACGATAACACGAACCTTTACACAAAAACCCGCTGCCGATCGAGAATCTGCGACCACTGCGGGTTCACGTTCTATGGCCAGATAGAAAAAGAGCTACGCGAAGAAATTCAGCTAATGGCGGCCAACAGGCGCAAAGGTTGGTACGCGTCTTTTTTGACTCTGACCGTAACCAGTAAGCGGTTCGGGGATCGGATGCCAACCCGAAGCGACATTCAGCGGATCTACAGAGAATCGAGAGATTTTTTTCGCCTCTTTTGCGGGCGATACAAAGGGGTTTGGACTAAGAACGGTAAGGTTCGAGAGGATCGTAAACATTGGCTAGGGGCCGGGGCTATCTCTGTTGTGGAAGTCGGCTGCGACAACAACAATCTGCACGTTCACGCGGTTGTTTATATGCCGTTCCGGCCCTTAACTCAGTTGCGCCGGGAATGGTCTAAGATAACGGGCGATTCGTTCGGCGTCGATATTGAGGCGATCAAATCGCCGACCCGGGCTGCACGCTACATAATGAAATACATCACCAAGGGGCCTCAAACCGATTCTCTGAATCGTCTGGCCGAATATGCTTGGATGATAAAAGGTTCCCGACGGCTGCGGACGTGCGGAATGTTCTACAACCATATTCGGGTGAAACATAGAACTGGCCTGAAATGTCGCTGCCCGTTCTGTTTCGGTCGGCTGAAAATGCTCTGCATCCGCGAGAATCCCGACTCAGAATCGAATACGTGGCCGCTATGGCAACTTCTGCGACTAGCTGAGGATCGGGGCGGCCCTCTACTCGCCCCGGCCTTCCACAACGATTACGGCTGGGTTCGCTGGACGATTGCCGGGCCTGCGCCCGCCTCACGAAACGAATTGCAGAAAAAAGGCAATTCACTTCACACTGTGCAAAAAGTTGTTGACAATGTGCATTAGACTGCATTATTCTAATTTCGTGAATATGTCGCTGCGTTCTATAGCAAGCGGCGAACGCGGAACCGATCAAACCGTCGATGCCCTCAAGCAACTTGTCGTCGATTCCGAACGCCGACCCGAAATTCGCTTACTGGCGATCGACATTCTGAAAAGCGCCCGGGTGCCGAACAATGATGATGCTGCGGCAGCTGCGGCGCTATTTGAGTGGGTTCGATCGAACGTCCATTTCTACAAAGATCCCCTTTCAATCGAAGCTATTCAGGAACCCGAGTTCACGGTGTTCGAGTTACACGCTGGCGACTGTGACGATCACGCGGCGCTAATGGCGGCACTGGCCCGGGCGGTCGGGATCCCTGCGCGATTCATCGTCGTTGGCCAGACACCAGATCGCTTCCAGCATATTTACCCTGAGGTCGAAGTCGACGGGTCATGGATCGCGGTCGACACTACGGGCGGGGCGCAGTTTGGGGAACGGCCGCCCGACATCGGAGCGAAAAAAATCTACGAATTTAGCGATAAGGATGGATTAGGTATGGCTCAACAAATGATGGTCGACCGAAACGCGTTCGCTGCTGAACTGCGGAATGTCGCGTGGACGTTGCTAATGAAGGGATGGAACGACGGCCAGATCAACGAAACTGATCTCCGGAACTACCTGAAAGCGATCGATCGGGGCGTTGTCGAATACGCCGGAAATACCTTTGCGGTGCCCCTAATGAAAGCGGTCGTAACCGATTTTCTGGCCTATGTGAAAAACAATGGCCTCATGTCGCGTAAGCGGCTGAGCGAGGGCCTACGCGGATTGGATGGATTTTTCGGCGATCTTTGGAACGGCGTCAAAAACGTAGGCGTTACCATAGCCAGCGCCGTCCCGGCCGCTGCAGTCGGCTTCGCGACTGGCGGCCCTGTAGGCGCAGTCGTCGGCGCAGGAACCAAAATCATTGCCGGATCCGGCGGGGGAACGCCGACCTACGTTCCGGGGGATCAGGGCCAGACGGTTTCAATCCCGATCGGCGACGGAACTATCACGTATACGACCGGACAAGCACCAGCGCAGCCGACGACAACCCAACCCGTTTACACTCAGCCAACAGCAACCCCGTCTGGAAATGGCCTGCTGTCGAATCCGCTTGTTCTACTCGGGGGTTCGGCGCTGCTATTCCTGCTACTGCTGAAACGATGAATTATGGCCTACTTTCAATTAGGACTAAAACCCGTCGCCCCGAGGACAGGAACTAAACAACTTGTGGCCCCGGCCGATTCGCCGGGCGCTGCCGATGTTTCGATTAGCTTTCCCGGTTCTCTACCCGTCCAAATCACGCCGACGACCGGGGCCGTCAACACGCCGCCGGAATCAGCTGATTTAATGGATCAGCTGAAACGAAATCCGCTGCTGCTGATAATCGGCGGAATCGCAATCGCTTACCTACTTTCGGAGGTTTTATAAATGGCCTACACGACACTTGGTCTAAAACCCGTATCAGCCAAACCCGGCGAACAACAAAAAGGCGTCTATGGCTGGTGGGGAAACAATGCCACTGGCGGTTTCGTTTTCGCTTCGCAGCTAACCCCACCCGGGCCGATGCCCCCTTGGGAATGGTTCCCGCTCAGGTCGCAAGCTCTGGATTACGCGGAGGGTGGTTCCCCCGTGGTCGACGACATTCCGCCGGGCGTCGAACTGCAAAAACCGCCGAACGTCTATAGCAAACCGATAGATGACAAGCCGCCGGAACCGCCGACCCCCTACATTCCGCCTAACGGTGGAGGATCGGGCACGTCGCCGACATACAACTATCAGAGGATCGGCGGCGAATGGCGGGCGTTCCCGACAAATGCAGCAGCAGAGGGCAATCGCCCGGGGCCGTATGATTCAACCCCTGATTACAAATGGATCGCTCTTATCACTGGCGGCTGGGCGTGGCGTTTAGATCCGGCGAAAAAAGCGGAAAATATCTTGCCTCCAACGCCGAATTTGCCCCCGAATCTTCCCGAGTTCGACAGTGAAACGGGAACGGTAACGGTTCCCTATCCGAATCTACCTGTCGTGCTGCCCCCGGGCGTTACTTCGTTCGGCCCCGCAGCTGAAAGCGGTACAAATCCCCTGTTGTGGGCCGCGCTCGGAATCGGCGCCCTGATTTTGTTGGGTTAGCTCGATGCTACGCGGAACCGATGAACAAGAACTGGCCGACGCTGTTGTCAAATTCCCCGACGTTTTCGATCAGGCCGTCGATGATTGGGCAAAATTCAAGATCGGCGTAGCAAAGGGTCTGTTTACTTTAAGCGAACAACAGGACATTATCGAGTGGTTCAAAAAGTTGCCGGAACTTTGGGCTATGATTCGGCCAAATTTTGTGTTGACTCGGATCGAGGGGAAGGGAGCTTATTTACCTTTGACCCCGCCGGAATTCGCTAATACAGTCGACAAATGGATCGAGGATCAGAACGGTTTCACGTTAGCAGGTGTCAATGTGCAATCGGGCTTAGGCATTGCCCCGCTGGTCGTCGCGGGAATCATTCTCGCGGGCGTTCTGGCGATCGGCGGGGCACTGTGGGTCGTCGGCTACATTAAGAAGCAGCAGAACATTTCGCGGCTAATTGACGAAGTAACGGCGGGGCATATTCCGGCGTCTGTGCTGGAGGAAGCTATCAAACAGGACGTGCGAACCCCCTTAACGCCGATCGGCGAAACAATCGGCCAATTTTCGGATCTGGTTAAATGGCTGGCGATCGGTCTGGCGGGTTATTACGTAATTCCGATGTTGGGAGAGTGGTTGCGTGGCCGGCAAACGGCAGCCGAGTAAAGGGCTTGCCCGGGCGATCGAGAAATCGACCGAATTTTTCGGGTTCCTGCCCCGCTGGATTCGCCGCAAAAAAATCACTTGGTCGGGCCAGCTGATCCAAATTGGCGGTTGCGTTCGCGTCGATTACGTCAATGATAAATACGACGGTAAGGTTAGGAGATATTTCCACGAATTCGAAAATCAAGCTCAGATATTCGCCGACCCGGTGCCCCAAAAGAACGGGGAAATGGTGCTGGTAATCGTCGGCCGTTTTAAGATCGAAGCCGAAGGAATCATAGGCTAAACACTGGAGGAACTATGGAATACGAAGTGGTCGAAAATCCGCGTCGCAGGCGGCGCAAACTTTCGGCAAAGCAAATCGCCGCCGGGTTCGGTGGCAAGCGTCGAATGAGCGGCCGTCGTCGTCGCCGTCGCAGCCGTCGGAACCCGGGAATTGCGACCTACAGGTCAGGCGGACGAACCCGCCGCGCCGCTGTAATGAACCCGCGTAGCAGATCTCGACGGCCTGCGCGTCGTAACCCTATGTTGGGCGGCCTTACGGGAATGTTCGATTTTCCGTCGCTGCTGCAAATGACACTCGGGGGAATCGGCGTCAAGATCGTTCCCGGTTTGATAAAAAACAAGCTGTGGAGCGGCTTACCCACTGACGGGCTGACCGGAAAGCTGACACAAGTGGGAACCGCGTTTCTGCTGTCGATGCTGGCTAAACAGTTCATGGGCCGTCGGGCGGCGCAGAACATTTTTAACGGCGCTGTCGTCGTGACTCTGATCGAACTGGTTTCCGACTTTGCGCTGCCCGCCCTTGGTCTGTCGGGTTATACTTACATGACCAACCGCGAAATGGCGCCTTTCCTGAGGGGCTACGTTGGCCCGGGCGGAAATCGGCTCAATCGAACCGTCGTTCGCCCGGTCAACTACGCGAACAGGATTACGTCGGTCGTTTAGGACGGCCGACCCCGCAACGGTGAGTTAACAAATGGAAACGATCAAACTTAAGAATTTGGAGAATTGAACAATGCCAAATGTTCCGGGCGTAGGCCAAACTTTAGAACAGCCGTATTACGACACGATTTTGTTGGCGGCGGCTGCGACCGGGGGGACGTTCTTCGTTAACCCGTTCGGAAGCGCTATCGGTGCGACAACCAAGGGTTATCAGCATACAAACTTCATTCAGGCGGGCCGACTGGAAACGGGTTACGAATTGACCGTCGACGCGGTTTCACTGCACATTGTCGAGTGGTCGACCCGGGCGAGTGAAGTTGACATTCAGTCGTTCCAGTCTGGATATTTCCAGCTGCTGATTTCCGAAACGCAGATGCTGACCGTTCCTATCGCGCTGATTCCCGACGGCGGCGCAGAACTGCAGATGTTCTCAAATATCACGCCAGCCGCGACGGAATATCAGCTGAACAAAGGAAACCCGGTTACTCAGAATCGCTTCTACTTGCGCGAACCGATCGTCCTAAATCCGCAGCAGTCCATTAAAGCGACCGTCGGCGGGTTCCATACGGCGATCGTCGCTGCGACCTATGTTTGCGCGACCCTTTGGGGAATCGTCAAGCGCCCGGTCGTTTAAGCGCTTTCGGTAGGTAAGCAAGTAAGTTCGAAATTATCTCGGGCCGGGCACTCGAACCCGGCCCGCTTAGGAGATTATCGCAATGGCACAATATGATTGGTTCTTATATTCGGCCCCGGTGGTCGCGCTGCCCGCGACCGCAAGTGCTGTCGCAAGTTCGACGCTGCAGGTCGCTGCGGATGCACCATACCAAGTCCAGTTTATAACGGTGACGGCGGTGCAGGCCGGGCTTGTGGTTCGAACATTCGGCGGCCTGCTGCAGCTGGATTTTACACAAATGGCCCGCACGATCGCGAACATCACGTTTCCGATCGACGCCATTACACTATCAGGACAGCAACCGTACGAACTGCGGCCTTATCGTTTGATTCCGCAGAATTCCAGCGTCGTTGTTACTGTCACGAATGCCCCACTGGCGACGGCAACGAATGTTTACGTTGTGCTGCATGGCAACAAAGTTCGTGGTCTGGCCCCCGGGGAAGATGCGACGGTTTTATAAATGCGGAATCGACGAAATGGTCGTAGACTCGCCCCCGGGGTTCTCGATACCCGCTATACCCTCTTAGGCTACGGCCGGGGCGTCTTTACCGATGCTGCAGCGATCGGCGACGGCGAAGTTGTTAGCGGGGGCGGTGAGGTCATTACACCCGAACAAATCGGCGACGGGGGCGGCCTGCCGACCCCAAATCTGCCCCCGCCAGCTGATCCGCAAGTCGGCAAGTATTACTGGCAGAGGATCGACACGCCAGCGGCGCAAGCTGATATTACCTATCAGCATTTAGACGACTGGCCGGTGACAATCCTAAACGCTTTCTTCCTGTTAACAACTTCGGCAGTCGCAGGAAATAGAACGGGGCAGGTTGCTGTTGTCGATTCGAACGAACAACCGCTAATGATCCATTATACGAACATTGCGCAGGCTGCGGGTATTCGGGGTTACTGGCAATATGGTAACAATTTCCCCTCTGCGACTGGCACGATCCACACGCTCTCAATCGGCGGCGTGATCTACGGTCTGCGACAAAATTTCTTTCCCGAGGTCATTTTGCGGCCCTATCAAACCTTTCGATCGACGTTTAATTGGAACGCAATAGGGCTGAAGGCTGGCGATCAGATTACCGATGGCGTTCTGCTGCTGCGACACGAAAAATAAAAAAGCACTTGACAACTGATCGGCGGGGGCTACGTTGCGACTGAGGTTTTTATATAGATTCACCCACGCGGGCGGCGGGTTCAGAGGTCGTCACCCTTTGACCCGCCGTAAGCATCGAATCGAGGTCGCCAGTGGAAGCCGACAAACTGCTAAATTACCAGCCTAACGATTTTCTTCACCCCGACAAATTGACCCCCGGTATACTGCAGGCGCTGGATCGTTTCGCCGAAATCGTCGGCCAGAAAGGAACGATTCTCAGCGACTGGCGGCCTTACGATCCCGAGAATCCGAATTCACGCCATAACTTCGGCGATGCAATCGACATAACTTACCCGGGCGCAGATCCCTTGGAAGTTCTCAGGCTGGCCCAAGATTCCGGCCTATTCGATGGAATCGGAATTTATCTAAACGAGAACAAAGCAACGTCGTTCCATTTTGATAAACGCGGTCACGCCGCCCGCTGGGGCGCTCTTATTACGCCAGCTGTCGATCCCGACACTGGCCAAACTTTCCGAAAATATGAATACACGACACTCGATCGCGTTGTCGATCGGGTAAAGGCGGGGCTTTCGTCTGTAGTTCAGGCCGTCGCAGAAGTTGGCGGCCAGATCGTCGAAGCCACTGGCGAAGCTGCTGGCGGCGCTATTCAATATGTAAAAAAAAAGCCGACGACGACGGCGGTGGTTTTACTGTTAGTCGTCGCGGGCGTGTTACTGTCGAGGAACTAAACGAATACACGGAGAGAACATGGCCGAAAAGAAGAATCCCCGGGCGGGTGCTTCAACTTCTAAGAATCGCGGTTCCGCTGGCGCTACGGGCGCTGTGGAAGTGGATAAAAACGAAACTGATCCCCTGATCGAATCATCGCTGGCTGATTTCCAGTCGTTATTCGGCGACGGATCAGAAAATGTAACGGTTGAACTATATCGAACTGCTCCAAAGTATCACGACGGACAGACGGTCGCCGGGTTCATCGACAACTTATCGCCGGGCAGCGACCGCGCTTTTATCGCCCGGAATTATGGCGGCGGCGAATACTGGATCAAAGTTCGCAATTCGCTGGGTCATTACGTGCAGAATCATCGAATCTTAATCGCCGGGGAACCGCTGCCGTCGCCGAAACGGCGCAGCGAGAGCGACGATTCGAAAACCGATCGGCCCGAGATTGCGGCGGGCGGCGGTCGGGAATTTGACGGCGTTCGCGTTGGGAACTGGAATCAGATGATGGCCGATCTTCAACAGATGATGGTCATAAAGTCGATTCTCAGGGAACCCGATCAGAATATGGAGCTTGTGCGTATGCTTACGCAGCGTGAAAAAACTCCTGATTTGATGGCGCAAGCGTCGCAGTTCTTCGAAATGTTTAACAAGCTGCGGGAATTCCTGCCCGAATCCGATGGCGGCGGCAGCGGTGGCGGCGAAAACATTTGGGCAGTCATAAAGGAAGCGCTGAAAGCGGTTCCTAAATTGATCGAGGCCCGGGCCGGATCAGGGGCGGCTGGTTTCCCGGGTTTCATCCCGGGCGGCAGTGCGGTTTCTGCCCCGGGCGGCCTCAGTCGCGTCGACGAAATCGAGGGTGGCGAAATTAAGCAGATAACTGAGAACACTAATTCAGAGGGAAACGCTATGGATCAGGCTACTATGTTGGCCAACAACGCAGTTGGAATAATCATTCAGAATTTTCGGCTGGGAAAGGACGTGGCCCGAACGGTTCAGCTTCTGAACGAAACGGTTCCGATTCCGCAGGCCAACCGCGATGCACTATTGACCCCGAGAAAGCAAACCCTGTTTGATCTCGCCGAAACTCAGCTGATCGACGTATTCGACAACTACGTCGATGAGCAACAGCAAAAGTTTACTGAGTATTTCGAGGCGGTTTGGAAAGCGTTCTGCGGAACGAATTGATGTAAAGATGGAGAACGGACGACAGCGAACCCGGCGCTGTCGGCGCTTCCACGTAACGACCGGGAACTGGTGGGTCTAATGAGGCGTGACGACCTTAAAATCTTGACTCTGTTGACGCGACAATTCGCTCACTTGTGCAGCTGCGCGTCGGCGATCGAACTGGCTCAACACTTACTCGAAGACGAGAAAACCCGGGGCGAATTCCAGATCGGCTATTCGCTGAACGGGCAGCACTGGCGCAATCTGACCCCTAAACCCGAGGATGGCGCTAAAGTTATGAACCTTTCTGCCGATACCTTAAATGAGTTCAAGAAGTTGTTGGCTGACCGCTTACGGGAAGTCAACAAGCGAATTAGCGCTTTTAAGGTTCCGAAATTGGAGGGTTCCGAAAATGGCGAATGATAAAACTAAAAAACTGCTAACCGTCTGCGCTTACTGCCAGTCGGCCGTCGACGCCGCTGGCGATCCCCATTCTGCGCTGCGCTCTGCTATACTGAAAGGGCATTGGGCCAAGGATCAGCGATCGCACACGGTTTGCAATGTCTGTCTGCCGATTCAGCGTGAACATTTGCGGAAGTATAAAGAGGCAGCGGCCCGGATGAAAGCTCTCGGGCGCAAATAGCTGCAGGAAAGGAGATTAATTTTGGCCGGAAATGGTAGTCCAGAAACAACTTGGGGGATCTGCCCCTTGCTATCCAAAACGCACGTTGCAGAGGCCCCGCTCTCTCTGAGTAAAGGGAATCTCGCTGTCGCCCCGGTTACGGTGCCCTGCGTCGGGCCGCGCTGCGCTTTGTTCGTTTCCTACGAATGTGACGACTGTGACGAAACCCATGAAGGTTGTGCTATTGCGGCAATCGGGTTCGGTCTGTCTCACTCTATGCCGAAAAAGTAATTTCCCCCTTTCAGAGTGGCGGGCGGTTTCTGTAAGCCTTTTCGCCGCCCGCTGGGGTTATTGGGCCGGGCCGTCGCGGTAGCGGGGGATAAGATAGAGTTTATCAAGGAGAGGTCGTGAGAAAAGAGAAAATGGTGGTCGCCAGAATTCTAGAGTATCCGGTCGAAATGCTGTTTGTTGTGGAGTAATTATGGCTGTTTTAATCCGCGTATGGAATTCTGAGGGTGAACGCCGCTGCGATGAACGCTGCTATAACGCGACAACCTCACACTGTGATTGTTGCTGTAACGGCATGAATCACGGCAAGGGCCGCCAGCAGGCCGAAGCTAATACGGCGAAAGCTGGCCGG
>Ga0210085_1001172_pt1 | contig 10556 bp, 12 predicted proteins | sample China_Galinas_PW_5_FD_184866 | JGI IMG/M metagenome (GOLD analysis project Ga0210085, IMG submission 184866) | Wetland microbial communities from San Francisco Bay, California, USA, that impact long-term carbon sequestration - China_Galinas_PWC_D1... | ecosystem: Environmental > Aquatic > Marine... | reverse complement strand
CGAGCCATTGTTTTCGTAAAACCAATTACACCAGCTTTTGAAGCCGCATAGTTTGCCTGACCGGCGTTGCCAATAATTCCAACAACAGAAGCAATGTTTACAATTCTGCCATAACGTTGTTTTATCATTTGTTTGATGACAGCTTTTGTGTAGTTAAAAACACTTTTAAGGTTTGCATTTATAACATCATCAAAATCTTTTTCAGTCATTCTAAGAAGAAGATTATCCCTTGTGATCCCGGCATTATTGATAAGTATATCTACTCCACCTAATTTATCAACTGCTTCCTTAACTGTTGCCTCTGCCTGGTCCAGCGATGTAGCGTCAGCTTTAAACGCCAATATTTTTGTAGCCGGATTATGAATTTCTTCTTGAAGTTCTTCAGCACATTCATCACAACTGTTATAAATGAAAGCTACATCGGAGAATAAAACTCCACAGCAACTCTTTGATGCAAGTTCTTTTACAATTGCTCTTCCAATTCCTCTTGTCCCACCGGTTACGATAGCTCTTTTATTTGGCGACATCTTCTTTAACTCCCATATTAATTTCGTTTAGATATTCTTCACGATAATTTTTGAGTTCTTCAAAACCTTCCTCTCCCAAAAAATGGATCAACTCTTCCTTACATGCTTCGAACATCGTCAGTTGAGTTTTGGAATCTACATTACAGGAAGGTAGTCTGTCCATATGCTCTTCATCAATTGTTAAAGCCCCTTCGTAAGTTGTAAGTGGAAACAAAACACAATAAATCGGTTTATATTTCCATTTGTGTTCGCCTTCCTGCATAGCAATCTTTTGTAGCGTACACAATCCATCTTTATCCAAAAAGGTACATTTTCCATTAATTACCTCTGTTCCAACAGCAAATCCTGACTCAAAATCTTCGTCTTCTTCTTCCTCTTCAAACCATCCATCTACATTTTTGGATTGAGTTCCATCCATATTAGCAAGGATTTTATCTTTTATTGAAAGAATCTTCTGAGCTTCTTTAAGATCAGCAAATACTCCATAATAACAGCACTCTCCGGGGCAACTGCATTTGAATTTATAGGTGAATATTTGAGGATCGATGTAAAGTCCATTAATTTTTTTTGTAAAATCTTTTGTGAACTCGTTCTTATCTTCACTCATTATAAATATTTCTCCACATCTTCGAATTTATTTATGCCAAAACGATTGACTTCAGGATTAATTCTCTTTAACAATCCCTGTAACACATTTCCCGGTCCAATTTCATAAAAGTCTTCAACACCATCATCAATCATATTTCTTATTGTTTCATCCCATCTTACAGGGGCAGTAATTTGCTCATACAATTTTGATTTTATTTCTGAGATACTAGTTGCTGGTTTTGCGGTTACATTGGTGTAAACGGGAAATTTAGATTCGTAAAAATTTGTTTTGTCCAATTCAGCTTTAAACTTTTCCTGCGCTGGAATCATAAGTGGAGAATGAAATGCAGCACTAACTACCAGTTCTTTAACCATTTTAGCCCCTGCATTTTTACAAAGTTCCATTGCTTTGCGAACTCCATCGAAAGAGCCGGAAATAACTAATTGTCCCGGAGAGTTAAAATTTGCACACTGAACAATTCCTGCAGAAGATGCTTCTGCACAAAGTGTCTCAACTTTTTCTAACTCAAGACCAATAACAGCAGCCATTGTACCTTTATTGTTATCACCAGCTTCCTGCATTGCAATTCCACGGGCTCTCACTAATTTGATGGCTTCGTGAAATTGTATTGCACCTGCTGCAACATAAGCAGAATATTCTCCAAGTGAATGACCAGCAGTTGCTTCTGCATCGATTGTTCTTATAATACTTGCAAGAATTACACTGTGCAAAAAAATTGATGGTTGAGTATATTCTGACTGCTTTAATTCTTCATCCGGACCATTGAACATTATGTATGAAAGGTTTATACCAAGCAAATCATCCGCAGTTTTAATCATCTCTTTAGCTTCAACAGATTTCTCAAATAGATCTTTAGCCATGCCAACATATTGAGAACCTTGTCCGGGAAATAAAAATGCTTTTTTTGCCATCAGTCAATCGCCCAAACTATGTAACTAGCACCCCAGGTATAACCAGCACCAAAGGCTGAAAGGATTAATTTGTCACCCTTCTTAATTTTTCCATTTCTATAAAATTCTACTAAGCAGGATGGAATAGTAGCTGCAGTTGTGTTTCCATACCTATCGATGTTAACCATTACTTTATCCATAGTTAATCCCATTCGTTCTGCCGTAGCTCCAATAATCCTCATATTTGCCTGATGTGGTACTAAGTAGGCTATGTCCTCAGATCTTAAATTATTTTTTTGCATCAGATCATAAGATACATCAGCCATACCTTTAACCGCGACTTTAAACACAGCTTTTCCATCCTGATATAAGTAATGCATCTTGTTATCAATTGTACTATGTGAAGGAGGATTCAGACTTCCACCACCTTTCATATGTAAGGCAGACTCACCAGTACCATCTACTCGAAGAAATGAATCCTGAAGACCAAAATTCTTATCTTCGGTTGGTTCGATTAGAACGGCTGCTCCGCCATCGCCAAAAAGTATGCAGTTATTTCTATCCGTATAGTCAACAATTGAGCTCATCTTATCAGCACCTATCACCAAAACTTTTTTATACTGTTCGCTTTCTACAAGAGCACAACCAGTTTGGAATGCAAAAAGAAATCCTGAACAGGCAGCCTCAAGGTCAAAACCCCAAGCGTTAACAGCTCCGATTCGCTCTTGCACAAGGCAGGCCGTTGCCGGAAAAAACATATCGGGTGTTACAGTTGCAACAATAATACAATCGATCTCTTCAGGTTTAATATTGTGTTTTTTTATCAGGTCCAATGCTGCATTTGTTGCCAGATCACTGGTAGCCCCTTTTTCAAGAATTCTTCTTTCTCTAATTCCGGTTCTTGTTAAAATCCAATCTTCAGTTGTATCAACAATCGATTCGAAATATTTATTATCGTATACCTTTTCCGGGAAATACATCCCTAGTGCAGTAATCATAGCATTAAACTTTTTTTCCTGAGCCATTTTTATCCGTAATTAATTTTTAATTGAATATTCTGATATTGCTTTAGTCATCTTTTGGACTAATTGCTTTTGGTGCATTTCATTTGCTCTCAGCACCATATTTTTCATGGCAAGAATACTGCTTGAACCATGACCGATGATACTGATGCCGTTCACACCTAAAAGAGGAACACCACCGTATTCCTGGTAATCAAGACTTTTAAGAGATTTTTTCAGCGAATTTTTTGAAAGTCCGATTAACAATTTATCAAAAAAGCTTTTACTGGCAGTTTGAGTTAATAAATGTTTTAACAGTTTCGGAACTGATTCACCAAATTTTAATATTATATTGCCAACATAACCATCGCACACTACAACATCAACATTGCCTGCTAAAATATCACGACCTTCTACATTGCCAATAAAATTTAATTTAGATGCCTGTAAAAGTTTGGCAGCTGCTTCAGTTACTTCATTACCTTTACCTGTTTCCTCTCCCATACTTAACACTCCAACTTTGGGATTAGAAATTTCGCTCATTTCTTTTGCAAAGATAGTTCCCATAATTGCATATTCAAAAAGATGAACTGGTTTCGAATCCTTACTAGCACCTACATCATAGAGATAACAGAATCCGTTTACATTAGGCATCTCAGCACCTATTGTTGGTCTTCCAAGACCAGGGATTCTTCCGATAATCAAAGTTGAAGCTGCCATCATCGCACCTGTATTACCAGCACTAACAAATGCATCTGCTTTTTTATCCCGCACAAGTTGCGCTCCGATTACAATAGATGAATTTGGTTTTGTTTTAAGTGAAGAAGCAGGGCTATCACCCATCTCAATTATTTCATTAGCATTTACTATGAAATCATTTGATAGGGAAATACTATTTGATGATAAAACTTCTAAAATTTTTTCTTGCTGACCAACAAGGTAAAGATCAAAGCCTTTGTTTTCATTCCAGGCTTCCACAGCACCGAGCACTGCATTAGATGGAGCAAAATCTCCACCCATTGCATCAACTACGATTCTGCATCGTGAAGAGTTGTTGCCGGTACTATTCATTTATTTAATTTAGCTGTATCAGCTTTTCGGTATGAACATCGAACGACCACCGTAATACCCACACGATGGACAGGCACGATGTGTTAGTTTTATTTCTCCACAGTTTGAGCAACTTCCCATTGATGGGGCAGTTGCTTTATAATGAGTTCTTCTCTTATCACGCCTGCTTTTGGAAATTTTACGTTTTGGATGTGCCATTTTATTTCTTACCTATATTTAATTATTCTTTATTCTCAATTTTTGTAAAGACTCCCACCTGGGATCAATAATTTTTTCATCGCAATTGCAAGAACCATCATTAAGATTTTTTCCGCATCTCGGACACAGCCCTTTGCAATTTTCTAAGCACAGCCGTTTCATCGGAACAGCAAGGATTGCAAAATCCCTTACATCACTACTTAATTCAATTTTATCAGTGTCAGGGTGTAAATAAACTATATCCTCTTTTTCATCAACAGACTCATTAAAATTAGTCTGAAACAGATAAACCATTTTATACTTACTATTTATTACTGATTGAAAATCTGCGGCGCATCTGTCACAAATCAGATTAGCAGCAATTTTTGTTTCTACATCAATAATAATTTGATTTTCAAACTTATCAAGAACAACATTAGTATTATAGTTACCTATATAGGGCTCAGGAATTTCTAAATCGATAACTTTACCATTAAAATTAAAATCAAATCTCCCGTTCGCCAGGTTCGATACTTTAATTTTTATCATTTTTCTAGTGAATTCAAGTAAAAAATGACTACAAATATATTCATTGAATAAAAGATAAACAAGCTAAACCGACAGTCTAATATCCAGTAATAAAGTTGCTTCCAGGCTTGAAGTGAAGAGATTACAAACAATGATACTCCAAATATTTGATTTGAAGATTAAGGGCTATTAAGTCCTTTATTTACTATTTTAATACAATTGTTTTCTGATTTTTCTCAATCAACAAATTATGCTAATAGTAAAAAACCTGGTAAAAAAATTTAAGACAACTCTTGCTGTTAATGACCTGTCTTTCACAGTCAATCCGGGTAATATTTTCGGGTTGCTTGGACCAAATGGAGCAGGTAAAACTACTACAATCAGAGCAATACTTAACATAATTAAGCCAACTTCTGGCGAAATTATTTTTAATAATAACCCTATTACTGATGAATATTACAACATAATTGGATATTTGCCGGAAGAAAGAGGGCTGTACAAAAGAAGTAAGGTTATAGATGTTCTTATTTATTTTGCTTCATTGAAGAATCTTACTAAAAGTGAAGCTTTGGATCGAGCAGATTTTTGGTTGAACAGATTAAAAATTTCAGAATACAGAGATAAAAAAATTGAGCAGTTGTCTAAAGGAAATCAGCAAAAAGTTCAATTGATTGCTGCCATACTTCATAATCCTCAATTGTTAATTCTCGATGAACCATTTACCGGATTTGATCCCATCAATCAGCAGGAGGTGAAAAATCTAATTTTATCTTTCCTATCGGAAGGGAAAACTATAATTCTTTCAACGCATCAGATGGAACTTGCAGAAAAACTTTGCGATGAGATTCTTCTACTTAATTATGGTAAAGCGGTTAGCTCAGGTAAACTCACTGATATAAAAAAGAATTTCGGAGGTAATAATATCAGGTTAGGATTTAATGGAGATCATTCGTTTTTAAATAACTTCCCTGATATCATAAAGTTCGATCATTACAAAAATTACACTGATATTCAGTTGAAGGAAGAAGTTCTTCCATCTGAGTTTCTAAAAAAAATTATAGAGAAAACAGAAGTAAACCATTTCTCAATTATCGAGCCTACATTGAACAAAATTTTTATCGATCTAATAAAAGAAAACGTTGAACAAGAATGAAGAAGATTTTAGCAGTTGCCAGGTGGGAATATATTGAAAAAGTTAAAACGAAGGCTTTTATAATTTCGCTTATAATTACTCCACTAATCATAATTTCATTTTCCATTTTACCTTCCCTTCTTTTCAGAGATGAGATGCCAAAGACTGAAATCATAGGAATAATCGATACTTCCGCAATCTATTTTGAGGAACTGGAGGATGAATTTAAAGAGTACACTCTTCCTGATGGCAATCCGAATTATATTCTAATAAATATGGCATTTCAAAATAAAAACTATCAACAATTGTTAGAAATTGCCAATAAGAATATTCAAAAAAATCTTATCGAAGGATGCTTAATAATTCATCAAACTGAAACGGATTCTATTTATGGAGAATTCAGGGCTACTTCCATCGGTAATTTTAAAAGTGTTAAAAGATTTGAAGATGCACTAAGCGCAATTAAATTGAAGAAAAAACTTACCCAGGAAGGAATCGATACAAAGATCATTGAATATTTTCAGGATAGAGTTAATGTTGAACAATTAAAAGTTGAAGAAAGTGGAAAAGTCTCCAGCAAAGATTTTCTCACGACTTTTTTTGTTTCAATAATTTTTATTTTATTATTGATGATGATGGTTGTTTACTCCGGACAGATGCTGGTTCGAAGTATGATTGAAGAAAAATCCAGCCGGTTAATTGAAATGCTTGTTTCCAGCAGCACACCTGATGAACTTCTTACAGGAAAAATAATCGGACTTAGTCTGCTTGGACTTACGCAAATTTTTATTTGGGTAGTGATAGGGCTAAGCCTTGTGGCAGGAGCTCTGATCCCACCTTCAGCGTTTGACAATGTACTACCAATGCTGATCTATTTTCTTCTTGGATTTTTATTCTATTCAAGTTTGTTTGTTGGTATTGGTTCAACGGTTAATACAGAGCAGGAAGCACAGCAAATTACTACATATCTGAGTTTAACACTGATGTTGCCTGTTGTAATAGCAATGCCAGCAATTCAAAATCCTGATTTCTTAATGACAAAAATCTTTTCTTACATTCCATTAACTACACCAACCGTAATGCTGCTTAGATTAAATGTTGAATCAGTTTCCAGTCTTGAGATAATTTTAACAATTTCAATTTTAATTGTATCAATAATAGTTGTAACAAAGGTGAGCGCTAAAATTTTTAGAATTGGAATATTAGCTTACGGAACTCGACCATCAATAAAAGAAATAATTGAATGGATAAAGGAATAACCCTTTCGTGTTATAGTTCATATTTCATTAGAATAGCAATCTTAGATTGCACTAAAGCGGACTTTAGAATTGAGAAATTCATCTAAGAATAATTTAATATTTCTTGTTGCAGATACTTCAATACTTAATCCAAAGGAGACAGATACTTATGAAAATCTCTCAGTAAGTTATTCCGTTTTTTTGAATACGATGCTTTTTACAAATTGGATTGAAGTATTATCAAAGATTCAAAATGATTTTAAGATAATTGCCTTTCTTAATGAAAGCGATAGGGATTATCTTCCAAAATATTTTTTACAACCACATATTGAATTTGCATTCTATAATCCCGATCAACTTCCGGATTTTTCAAATAGCATTTCCAAATACATTATTGATGCGAATTCAAAATCACTTATTCTGTTTAACGATTCAATTGGGTCAAATCAGAATGATATATTTCGCATTTTCAATTTGGTTCAAACAGATGAACCAACAATAGTAATTGGAAAATCCAAGCAAGATAAAATTGGTTTTAGTTGTACATTAGGAAACAACTTAAAATTATTCGATTCAATTTTTAAATCAGAAAGAGTATACATTAAGTATTTACAATCAATAAGCAATGAAGACATATTCATACACACACTCGATAATTTTTTGTTGATAAATGATTTTCAGGATATTAAAAAGCTTTATATTGAGCTATCAAAAAAAGAAAGTCTTGCATATTGCAGTCCAAAAATGCATGAAAGTTTTAATGACCTTTTCATAGAATATAAAGATTTGCTCAATGTCTAAAGTTGGAGTTTTTGGAGGTACGTTCGACCCTATTCATTACGGTCACTTGATTACTGCTCAATCTGTTTGGGAAATAAGAAAACTGGATAAAATAATTTTTATACCCGCTTATATCTCTCCTCATAAAAGTGACGTAAAGACATCTTCCCCAACTGAAAGACTGAATATGATAAAAATGGCAATTGAAGGGGTTGATTTTTTTGATTACTCCGACATCGAGATAAAAAAAGGTGGAATCTCTTACACCATTGATACACTTACTGAATTGAAAAAAAAATATGACTCAATCGAATTTATTATTGGTTACGATAATATTTTTGAATTCCATACGTGGAAAGATCCTGATGGAATTATGAATCTCGCAAAAATAATTGTTCTGAAAAGAAAATCATCACATCCTCCGCAGTTCAAAGATAATTATTATAATCAAGCTGTCTTTGTTCAAACAAGAGGTATAGAAATTAGTGCAACTGACATTCGTGAAAGAGTAAAAAACGGTTTGCCAATAAATTTTCTTGTTCCACCCAGAGTGATGGAAAACATTTACAATAAAAAATTATATACAGAATGAAATGAAAATACTAGTAACAGGAGGTGCAGGATTTATAGCATCACAGATTGCTGATGCTTTTATCAATGAAGGTCATGAAGTTCATATTCTCGATAATCTTTCAACCGGGTTCGAGAAAAATATTAATCCAAAAGCTAAATTCATTAAATCTGACATTTCATCTACTTCAATCAACGAACTTTTTTTAAAAGAAAAATATGATGTTGTAAATCATCATGCAGCACAAATTGATGTAAGAAAATCTGTAGCCGATCCAGTCTTCGATGCAAACACAAACATTCTTGGTACAATTAATTTGCTGCAGGCTTGCATTAAAACCGGAGTGAAAAAATTTATGTTCGCTTCAACAGGCGGAGCAGTTTACGGTGAACAAGAATACTTTCCAGCCGATGAAAATCATCCGACCAATCCTGTTTCACCTTACGGAATTACAAAACTTGCTATAGAAAAATATCTTTATTTTTATAAAAATGAATATGGACTTAACTATACAATTTTAAGATATGCCAATGTCTATGGTCCGAGGCAAAATCCATTCGGTGAAGCAGGTGTAGTTGCCATATTTGTAAATAAATTATTAAAAAATGAAAATCCTGTAATCAACGGTGATGGTAAACAGACACGTGATTATGTTTTTGTTGAAGATGTGGTTAAAGCAAATGTAATAACTTTGGAATCTGAAACATCAGATATTTTTAATATCGGGACAGGGATTGAAACAAGTGTAAACGATTTATTTAATAGACTAAACTCTATTGGCGGCAAAAAAGCAAAAGAAAAACAGGGACCTGCTCCAAAAGGTGAGCAATTAAGAAGCGTGATAACTTCCAATAAGTTATTCAATCAGTTTAACTGGAAACCTTCTATGCATATTGATGAAGGATTAAAAAAGACTTTCGAATCATTTAAAACTAAACCTTAAGTCGAGTTTTGCTATACAAAGAACTTACAGAGCAAATTTTCAACAATGAACGAAGAAAAGTTGCGAGAGCAATTTCAATTATTGAAAGTAACACATCTGAAGCCTCAGAATTATTGAAGCAAATACATTCTCGAGTGGGTAATGCTTATCGTATCGGAATTACTGGTCCACCCGGTGCAGGAAAAAGTACAATCACAAATCAATTAACAAAATTATTCCGTAATGAGAACAAAAAAGTCGGAATAATTGCTGTTGATCCAACAAGTCCCTTCACAGGTGGCGCTTTGCTTGGCGATAGAATAAGAATGAATGAAATCGGAAATGATGAAGGTGTGTTTATCAGAAGTATGGCTACAAGAGGCAGCCTCGGTGGATTAAGCAGAAAAGCGATTGATGCGGCTGATGTGCTTGATGCAGCTGGATACGATTTTATTCTTCTTGAAACTGTTGGCGTAGGTCAATCAGAACTTGATATTGTTGAGGCAGCGGATACAACAATGGTTGTTCTGGTACCAGAATCGGGAGATTCAGTTCAGGCAATGAAAGCGGGTTTAATGGAAATTGCAGATTTTTTCGTACTTAACAAAAGTGACAGACCCGGAGCCGAACAAGCTATCGCTTCGCTGCAAACTATACTGATGATGAAAGATCACGATGAAAACACCTGGATGCCGGGAATTATTAAAACTGTTGCTCCAGAAAATAAAGGTCTATCCGAAGTAACTAACGAAATTGAACGACATAAAAATTTCATGCACGAAAAAAATCTTTTTTTAACCAAAAGAGAAAAGCAAGCAAGAAACAGGATTAAAGAAATTGTTGAAAGCAAAATAAGAGAGGAATTGTGGAGCGAAAGTGGAGAAAAATCTTTAAATTCTACATTAGAAAAAGTTATTCTCGGCAACTTATCACCGTACCACATTGCGGAAGAAATAATTAATAATTTTATCAAGAAAAAAAGTACTTAATGAATTTAAATCAACAAATACTTTTTTGAAAGGTATTGAAATGGAAACTACAGACAAACCCTTTTTGATCGAACTAACAGAAAATCAAATCCTCATCAGGGATACAATTCGTGATTTTGC
>Ga0210085_1001171_pt1 | contig 10562 bp, 8 predicted proteins | sample China_Galinas_PW_5_FD_184866 | JGI IMG/M metagenome (GOLD analysis project Ga0210085, IMG submission 184866) | Wetland microbial communities from San Francisco Bay, California, USA, that impact long-term carbon sequestration - China_Galinas_PWC_D1... | ecosystem: Environmental > Aquatic > Marine... | reverse complement strand
GACAGGGATCCGCCCGGGTGCCGACCACCCTGTCGGGACTGGCCGGCGCGCCGGCCGGTGCGGGTACCGCCGAGGCCGGGTTGGCGGGCATGCCGGCGGCGGCCTGTCCCGCCGGGAGCGATGCCGCAGCCGGTAAGGCGGCCGGCGGCGCCGCCGATTCCCTGCCGCGTCCGCCCAGATAGCCAACCCCGGCCACCACTAGCACCGCCAAACCGGCGCCGAGCAAGCGCCAGGTCCGGGAAATGGCGTTCCGCGGTGTCAACCCCAGGGTGCGGCGCAGGGTGGCCACCAGTTGTGAGATATCGTAGTCCCAGCGCTTGTCGGTGAGTTCCAGGGCGTTGCGCCGGGCCAGGGCTTTCAGGTCGGCCGGCAAGTCTTCTGCGTCGGGCATGAGCGCGCCGTCCACCAGCACCGGGATGACCCGCACGTCCGCACGTCCCAGTGCGGTTGCGAGTTCCAGCCGGGTGTAGTCATTGGGGTTTTCCAGGCGGCGACCGCCGGCGGGGTCCTGAATCGAGATCCAGTGGGGACCGATCACAGCCAACAGCACGCCGCAGGACTTCAGTGCGGTGTTGATGGCATTGACGAAATCCGCTCCGGCCTCGATGGTCTCCACGTCCCGAAACAGGGTCGCCTCCGGCAGTCGTTCCTTGAGGCTGTCCGCCAACCGCCCGGCGGCGCTCTGGCTGTCCTGGCGACGGTAGCTTATGAAGATGCCCGGCATTGTTTCTCCTCTACGCTCATGTTCGTTTTGCATCCCCGTGGTGGCCGTGTGTACGCTCTGATGTCAGCATAGTCAATCGGGTGCGGATCGCCGCGTTCACTTGACCACGCGGTGCGCCACGAATTCAATCGGAGGGTGAACTGAATAGCCTCCGCCGATTTCGAGGGTGAAGTGGATGCCATTCGGCATGACCTGACCGGTGTAGCGCTGGGTGACTTCTTTCCAGGGATCGTCGCTGCCCAGCATCTCCTGGCTGCGAGTGATGAAGCTCAACCACTCGCCTTCCAGCCTGGCCTGCTCGATGGCAAGGGTGCCTTGCTGATAGGTGGCGGTGCCATGCAGCACGTTGCCCAGCTGTTTGAACTCGAAACGCTCACTGTACTCGTCGCCCCAGTCGTATTTGACCCGCGCCTCCCAACGGCCACTGATGTCCGCCACGGCTTTCGCCGGGTGTCCGGGGACGGTCGAGTCCGGCAGGAACCGCAAGGCAGCGAACACGCCGAGCAACGCCAGGATGGCCACGCCGGCCAGGATCGGCCACGCAGGGCGGGATGACCGCTTGCCCTTCACGGGTATCAACTCGCGCAGGGACGTGACCAGCCGGTCCACGTCCTCGCGCCAGCCGACATCGGAGAGCGTCACGGCCTGGTGCCGGGCGAGTCCGGTGAGGGGGGGCGGCAGATCGGTCGCGGTGGGCATAGATGCGCCACCCACCAACAGCGGAATGATCGGCTTGCCCGATGCCAGGGCCGCCTCCACTTCCAGGCTGACGAAATCATGCGGCGCACCCAGTCGGCGCTCGCCATCCGGACCAGTGGCGTCCAGCCAATGGGGACCGATCATCACCAGAACTGCCGCCACCGCCTGGAGCTGGGTTTCGATAGCCTCCACGAAGTCCTGCCCCGGGCGGATGTCGTCCACGTCCCGGAACACGCTGTCCACGCCGATCTTGGACTCCAGCGCATCGGACAACCTGCCAGCGAAGCCCGTGCTGTCGTCGTGGCGGTAGGAGAGGAACAGGCTGGCCATGGGGGAATTTACGCCTGAGGGGTGATTAAGCCGGTGCCCGGTTTAATAGAAGCAAGATGATACCGCGATTGTCTGTAGCACCACCATCGGTCATCCAGTAACGCGCTGGCGACGCATTAGCTGTATCGGGCAGGATGTCGACCGCCCCCATCACTGCCGTCACGTGTTCTGAATTAACCAACACCTTATTGCAGGGATGTTCATAAACTACAAACACACCCAAGCCCGTCGTCTGCTACGCAGGTGCGTCATCATCCCGATTATTCAATTAATTTACAATAAGTTAAATAACTATTAACAAGTTGGCATCGCCTTTGCATTCTGGTTATGCAGAGCATGAACAGTGCGCAACATCGACAGGTTGTTTTGAACGTTAATCGCCATACTGGAGATACTCATGGATACTGCCACAGTTAACGCATTGAGCCCGGAGTTTCTGCTCGGCGCCTTGTTCGTAACGGTCTATGCTGTGGAACGGTTTAACACACCCCACACCAACCGCGCCTTAACCACGGCGGGACGCTACTACGCCGCGGTATCGGTCTATCTCGGGACCTCATTGCTGTTCTACTGGGTATTCACCCGGTATCCCCAGTTCTTGCTGCATATAAAACCCGCGGAGGCCGCCGGTACCGGCGTTATCACCCCACAGCAGCATAAAGAGCCTGTTGTGGAGGTGGCGATGTTGCTGTCGGTGCTGCTTTCCAGGATCCCGGTGCTCTCGCATCTGGATAAAAAGCTGCGGACCTTCCTGCAGAATCTAGCCGAGATCCCGATGGAAGCGATCCGGCTCGGCAAGCTCATCCGCAGGTCGCATTTTAACCCTACAGACGAATTGCGAGAGACGATCCTTGCCGAACTGCTTGCATGCGGCATCGATGACAAGGATGTCGTGTTCGATAGCGGTAACGACCCCCGCTCAAACAACCCGCATGCGCTGTGGGTACGGATCACGGCCCTGAAGATCGGCCTGGTGTCCTGGGAGAGCCAACGTGGCTTCGCGGGATTCATCCAACACCGAACGGAGGAGTATAAGACACTGCTTACCCGCTACAAGAAAATCATGGAGGTGGCAAAGAACTACTTTTCACTTCTGCGAACGGCACACAATGGCGATGCGGACGAGCCATTGAGCGATGCCGTAAGCAAGTTCCAGGCAAATTTTGTCGACCAGGCTGATGCGCTCGCGAAGGATATTTCCCTGTTCATGGCGTGCGGTGTGCTTCGGTGCCAGTTCACCCACGGCACCCGCTCTCAGGCGCTTAGAGTCATGGGCTTCGAGCCACCACCGGATGCGACTCGCAGCGGTTTGTCGGTCAACCGGGTGTTGACCCTGTTTGTCATCCTGGTGCCGCTGCTGCTGATCAATTTCATTATCGTCCTGCAGCATGACACCCACCGTCAGGCCCTGCTGATCATGGTTTCCATGATCGGCGCGACCCATATGACCGCCGTCGTATGCGCCATCTACCCGAAAGGCCGTTGGGCGTTTTTTCAACGCGGGGAGGACGGTGCGCGTCCCGTGGCCGGTTACCTCATATCCGGCCTTGTTGCTGTCGCGCTCGCCGTCCCGGTCAATGTTGCGTTCAAAACCTTGATCTTCCTGAACCAGGCGACAGGAGATTCATCGGTGCTCGCGCTTGCCTGGAGCAACTTTGCTGGACACTCCTATCCATGGATGCTGCTGACCTTCGTGAGTAGCGTAACGACCGCCTTCATGGTTGACAACCGGCCAGACCGGCGTATTCCTCCGCGTTACCTGCGCTGGCTGGAAGCCATTGGCCAGGCTATCGCCTTCATGCTCGGCGCGAGTCTGGTGCTGTGGTGGCTGGGAGACCTTCGCCCGGAAGGTAGACTTCCGGACATGTTCGGCGTGCTGTGCAACGCGGCCATCACCGGCATCGTGCTGGGTGCCCTGGTGCCGAGCTGGTACAGACAAGCGGTATCCAGGAAGTCGGCTCACGCTGCGCATGATATCGCTGACGGTGCATCTAACCCCCAGGCAGCCGGCGCATAGGGGGGAATCCGGGTCAGGTAGGAATGGCGCTTACTTAAGCGGTTCCACCCTCGGTGTAGGGTGGATGAGGCATGCCGTGTGTGCCGTAATCCACCGGATGTGCCGGCAGGCACACAATAAATAAATACGTTGTGTTGCTGCGCAACGCCCGGTGGGTTACGCAAAAAGCGCTAACCCCCCCTACATTACCGCTTAAGTAAGTGCCATTAGGGTCAGAGAGTAAATGTCGCTTAATGTGAACGGAAGATCCTCTCTGACACGGGTTTTCCGGCTTTCGCAGAGTTGTCGGTGGCTTGCAGTGATTTGATTCTCAGGCTAAGAGCACCGGAGCCGTACGGTGATTGGATAGTGGTCCGAATAGCCGTCCAGATCCAGATTCTTCCTGGAAGGTCGGCCAAACGCGCGCGGCCTGCCGCTGTGCCCCACCATCTGCGCCGGGCAAAAAACGCTGACTGACTCCTGATCGACATGCAGCGCACTGCTCTTGAACATCAGTTCCTTCGTGACCAGAAACTGGTCCAGCATGTTCCAGTCGCTGCCAAACAGGTACGTTCCAGGATCGTTCCCACTCAGCAGCGGCCACATCAGATTCAGCATGTGTCCTGAACGTGAATAGCGCACTCGGCCCGGGTCTCGGGTGCCCAGCAGGTACTCCTGCATCGAGCGGCAGAACGGCTCATCATTGAAATCGCCCATGGCGAGGATACGGCGCTTCGGATCTTCGCCGAGCATGTGCGAGACCACATACGCCAGGGTTTCGCCTGTCAGCATGCGAAACGGCTCGGACGCATATTGGCCACCGCTGCGCGATGGCCAGTGGTTGGCAATCGCCACGAAGCCGGGGCCAACGGGCTTGATCGCAAGTTCAACCCAGAACAGATCACGCGTCGCGGTGCGCTTCACCACCACCTGATGACCGGGATTGGCTGCGGTGAGCGCTTTTATGTCGACCAGGAACGAGATATCGATGCCCCGGGTGTCCGGTGAGGCGTGCGCGACGACCTTGTAGTCCCGCCCCGGCAGGTGGATGTTCTCCGCGAGGCGCGCCAGGACCGCTTCGCTTTCGACCTCGCACACCCCCAGCAGATCCGGCCCCGCGCCCTCGAACATCATCTCGATGATGTGGCCGAGTTGATGCAGCTTGCGGTCGCGGATCGCGGCCGTCCAGCCCTTAAGCTCATTCCTTAGCGTCGCCTTCAGCAGCGGGTCGCGTTGGGCAGACTCGTGATCGAAGCAGTTCTCCAGATTCCACCATGCAATGTTGAGTGTATCCATCGATACCTGTTCCCCGTTTGCTTATTGTCGGAACGCGCCTTGAGCGCTGTGATTGGTGATCAGGCGGTGTTCCTTTGTGCTATACAAAATCAGTCTCATCGCAAGCATAGGAAATATGCGAGCGGGTTTCCAGGTGATATGCACCTGCCTTGCGAGCACGCTTTTCCGCGGAACCGGTATATGTCAAATGCTTGCGGGGCCGCCAGCTCTGCACTAGGCTTGCTGCCGGGTCACGAGAAAAAAGGCCGTTGTGGTGCTGGCACCGGAATGTACTTTCAAATGGGATGGAGCTGCGCTGGCTATTTTACTCGGTGCAATTCCACTCGCCATCGCACTGACCATCGCAACCCTTTTTCTCTACCGCTGGGCTATTGGGCGCGCCATGCGCGCTGCTGCCCGCGACGCCGCGCCTGTTCCCGAGCCGATCACGTCTTCTCCACCCAGGCGCCCACTTGAGATCGCTGTCGTGTCGCAGTCCGCGTCATTGGTGCCTGCGCCGCAGAATTTGGGCGCAAGCATCCTGTCCATGCGACGTTCGAGTGCGGCCTACGTGCTTGCGGGTCTGGTTCATGCCACCGTTGCCACCGCTGTCATGTTCTGGCTCAACGGGCTCGAATTCAATCTCTTTCGCACGTTGACGGTATGGACAGTGTTTGCATGGCCCATCGTCGCGGTGCTGATGATGACGGCCACCACCACCCGCAGGCAACACGTGCTGTTGGTCGGGGCCTACTTCGCGCTGCTGTTAACACTGGAGATCATTGCCGAGGCGTTCAGTCTGCGTTACCAGCCAGGCTTCGGTGAACTGTTTCTGTTGTGGGCGATCATTATGGGACCGCCAACCACTGTCATCGCACTGCTGGCTAACCGCGCCTGGCGCTCGGTGGGTCTGAGCGCACTGTTTGTCTCCATCGTTCTGGTGGGGGCCTATCTGCTGGGATTTCAGCTTCTGGGGTGCGTGATTCTCACGACCGGGAGCAGCACCTTATTGGCGTCAAGGCACACTGTGTTATTTGCGATTGTTGCCGCTTGTGCCGCGTTGGCCTGGCTGCTTTTGCGGCGCGCTGCGCATCGCTACGAGGCCAGGCAGGCGAGCGACCACATGTTTACCCTGGACAACTGGTGGCTGCTCGTGACCGCCCTCCAGATCCTGTTCCAGATGGGCAGTTCGGGGATCGCGAGTTTCTGGTTCCTTTTGGCGTTCGCCGGCTACAAGTTTGCGTTGCGCCTGAGCCTGCGGCGTCTTGGCCGCACAAGGCCGCCGGGGAAACCGCAATCGATGCTGTTGCTGCGTGTATTCGGTCACTCTGCGCGGGTGCGTACACTTGCCGACCAAGTTGGGCAAACCTGGCGCCACGCAGGGCCGATCAACATGATCGGCGGCACGGATCTGGCGACGGCGCTGCTGGAGCCGGACGAGTTGATGGCGTACTGGAGCGGCAAGCTGCGCCAGGGCTTCATCACCAGCCCCGGCGATCTGGAGACCCGTCTGCGAAATCTGGATGAAAAACCCGACCCGGACGGGCGCTATCGCATCAACGAGTTTTTCTGTCACGACAATACCTGGCGTGCCACGGTGCGCGCGCTGGCCCAGCGCAGTGCCGTCGTGCTGATGGATTTGCGCGGATTCGGCAAGGAAAATCGCGGCTGCAAATTCGAACTCGCCATGCTGCTGAGCGAGATACCGCTGGCCCGCGTCGTGCTGCTGGTGGACCGCACCACGCACACCGGCGATCTGCAAGACCTGCTGCGTTCGGTCTGGTACAAGCTGCCTTCCATCTCGCCCAACCGTGACCTGGCGGAGCCCATGCTGCGGCTGTTTCAAGTGCAAGACAGCGACAAGGCACTGAAGCCTCTGCTGTCGCACATGTTTGCTGCGGCGCAGGGATGAAGGCTACCTGTACTACTGCGGCAGGTGTTGGTAGTTGTGCGTGCCCGCGTGACTGATCACGGGGAAACAAATCGCGTACTCAAGCGGTGAGTTGCATAACGAATTCCCGTTACGTCAATACGATGCGGCGCCACGCCCAGGGTGATTTCGTTTTAACGAAAATTTGCAGAAACCACAACTGCTTACATTGAATTCTGTACATTCCCGCAGTGATACGGTACAAGACAGAGACCTGCTCGTCACACGAGAGAATCGTTTTGCGCCTGTTGATGCTGATCGATGTAAATTTTAACATGACGTGAAAGTCGATAGATAACACTGACTTTTTGGGCACTCCAGGAGCCTGTCGGACTTAGGCTTGATCTACTCGGCAACTGCTCCATGCGTTGCTTGAAGCGCCTACGTTTGGTGCTCTACCTCCTGCACGGCCCAGGCCGGTCTCTCGACCGGTTCCCGGTCTCACCTTCTGGCCCAGGCCAGCCTCTCGACCGGTATCCGGTCTCACCTTCTCCCTGCAGTCGTGCGCTGGCGGGAGAGCGGCCCATAGTTTCCCCGATATCTCGCTGCATAGAACCACTATGCGTCTCGATATCGTGAAACTCTGTTCTCGCTCTCCCACCCTGCTCGCTACGATTACCTGAATCCGACAGGTTCCTGATGCGTGATATATTTCGGGGTAGCATTGACGGTATGAGTGGCGCGTTCGAGGAACCGCGGAACGGCCATTTCAAATTGGCGGTCATCCATAACGAGATAAACTCACCGCAAAGCCGCAAAGAGCGCAAAGTGTTTGATTGTTTTCGTTAAAGAATTTCTCTGCGTCCTTTGCGTCTCTGCGGTGAAAACGGTGTTTATGGACGGACACTAACTAGTAACCCGAGCAGAGCCGTTCAGACGAACGGCGCCGGTTCTTTTCCCCAGATGATTAGTGTGGGCGCAGGAGGTTCGACCATGGGACGGATAGGGGCCGCGGCCTGGCTTGTGACATTCCTTCTGGTGGGCCAGACGACTGCGGCTGACCAGGCCCGGATGGCGGAAACCGCCAAGAGCAAGGCGGAGGTGCTGGAGGAGAAGGCCGCGCCCGAGGGAAGCAAGCTGCTACCGACTCCCGCCCAGATCATCACTAAGCCCCAGGCGCAGGCGGTCGATCCGACCGGCGCAGAGTCCCTGGACGATGCGATCACCTGCCTTGCCCGCAGCATCTACTGGGAAGCCAGGGGTGAGGGTGATGCCGGCATGGAAGCCATCGCCAATGTCATTATGAACCGGGTCGGCCATGAGGGCTTCCCGAACACCCTCTGTGGAGTCGTCAAGCAAGGCCAGGAGCAGGGTGCCTGCCAGTTCTCGTGGTGGTGTGATGGCCGGCCGGATGACGCAAGGGAGGAAGGGCCCTATTCGCGCGCCAAGGAAATCGCCCGCAAGGCACTCAACCGCCAACTCAAGGACCGAACCGGTGGTGCACTGTATTTCCACAATCGGGGACTCGCGCCCAAATGGTCCAGGGGATATATCAGGACGGTCGAGATCGGCGAGCTGGTCTTCTACAAGCCGGCTGGCGGCGAGGCCAAATAAATCCCGGTAGCGGTTTGCAGGGTTGATCCGGAGTTGGCGTGAACACGCATTGTTTCAGAGAATTCATACATGCCAATAAACAAGAACTACCTGGCGCTCGCCATCCTGACTCTCTGCCTGGTTGCACCGGCTGCAGATGCAACAAACGGCTACATGTCGCACGGTTACGGGATCACGTCCAAAAGTCATGTGTGTTCCCGCGTCAGGAGGGCTTGTCCTGAACGATTCTCCCATCCTGGCCGGCACGGAGCACCGAGTAGATCGGCGGCAATTACGCATCGAATCTTGTGTCCACGACACTGCCGCGCACGGAGACGACCACACCCACAGCTTTGTCGGGGCCAGGTTCCCGTTTTTCCGGGAACAACCGATCAATGGACGCGTCGGTTTCAAGCGCAACAAGAGCCATGGCGTGGAACAGACTCACGTGTCGATCCTCCTTCCGCCAGTGCGGGCCGGATTTACCCGGCTCAGTCGCCAGCAGGGGTTTCTTTTACCAGCAGATCGCGGATCGACAGCAACTCCTGCCGACGCCTGGCGTCGGTTTTCGGGTAGTGCATGTCGAGCGAATTGAAAGTATCGAGAATAATCTCTGATATTATCAGCCTGGCGTTTTTCTTGTCGTCGGCGGGCACCACATACCAGGGCGAGTTTTTGGTGCTGGTTGCCCCCAGGCACGCCTCATAGGCCTGCATGTACTGTTTCCAGAATTTCCGCTCTTCAATATCGGCAAGACTGAATTTCCAGTTTTTTTCCGGTTCGTCGATGCGATCGAGAAAGCGCTTTCGCTGCTCTTCCTCCGAGAGGTGGAGAAAGAACTTGATGATGCGTGTGCCGTTCCGATGGAGATGGTTCTCCAGGTCCACGATGGAACGATAGCGCTCACGCCAGATCGTTTTCTCGTCGAGCAGCCCGTCAGGAAGCCCCTGGCCGCGCAGAATCTCCGGATGCACACGCACGATCAGCACCTCCTCGTAATAGGACCGGTTGAATATGCCAATCCGGCCGCGTTCCGGCAAAGACCGCGTGGTGCGCCACAGAAAATCGTGTTCCAGTTCCGTGGCGCTTGGATGCTTGAAGCTGAATACCTGGCAGCCTTGCGGGTTGACGCCGGACATGACGTGCCGGATGGCGCCATCCTTGCCGGCAGCGTCCATGGCCTGAAAAATCAGCAGCAACGCATAACGATTGGACGCATAGTGAAGGCGCTGCAGCGAGCTCAATTTATCCACCTGTTTGGTCAGGAGTTTGTGATACTTTTTCTTCGACTTGTACACAGGTTCCACCAGCGTCGGCCACTTCTTGAGGTTGACCTTTTTTCCCTCTTGAACCTGGAAATCCTCTGACTTGATTTTCATCTTCTTACCTCGTCTTTCCGAATCTCGTGCTCCGCCTCAAGCCAGTCCTGATCAGCATGACCATCGCGATGGCCTCGTTGCGCGTAGAGTTCATAGGCGCGCCTGGCAATCTGCGGCGTCACATCGGAGGCCGCTTGCCCAACAGGGGCGCGGAGGTGGGATCGAACACCCGATACGCGAACAGTTTCACACGGTCGGTAACGAGGAACCACACCAGCGCATAACTCCACACGAACAGCGCCCAGCCCCAGCCGAGCGGTGTCATAAACACCCCGTAAACCGCGATCAACGTCGCCAGCAGTTGCGTGCCGAATACCGCCAGCAACAAGATCCGCGCGGGGCGTATCGACCAGAACGGGCCGCGCGTGCGCGTCAGGAAAATCGTCAGGTGTCCCGCCACGGACAGCAGCAGGTACATCAGCGTCTGGATGTGCGCGCGATCGAGGTGATAGACACGCTCAGCGAGGTAAAACAGGCCAAACGCAGCCACGGGCCCGATGACACCCAGCACCGTAGCAACGCCCAGCACCATACGCATGTTCCAGGACTCGGGCTTGTCCTTGTAATGAACATTGTCATAGGCGATGGACAGGATCGCCCCGTCATTGAGCAAGGCCAGCATCACGATCATCACTGCCGTCAACGGATAAAAGTTGAAAATCATAATCGCCATCGTCATGAACAGCAGCACACGCA
>Ga0210085_1001168_pt1 | contig 10563 bp, 7 predicted proteins | sample China_Galinas_PW_5_FD_184866 | JGI IMG/M metagenome (GOLD analysis project Ga0210085, IMG submission 184866) | Wetland microbial communities from San Francisco Bay, California, USA, that impact long-term carbon sequestration - China_Galinas_PWC_D1... | ecosystem: Environmental > Aquatic > Marine... | reverse complement strand
GAGCAGGATCGGGGTGCCCGCCCGGACCTCTTCCGGGAGTTTCCGGTAGGTGATCGTGACGCCGGAGCTGTCGCCGGAGCGTTCCTCGGTGTAGAGGGTGAAAGTGTCGCCGGGCGCGAGGTCGGTGGTATCGTTCACCAGTTTTTTGGTGCGTATCTCGATACCCCGGGTATCGATCATGATGGCGATGTTCGCACCGACCTGCCGGGCGGCGGCGCGCAGCCGGTCGATGCGTCCCTTGTGTTCGGCGTGGGTGCCGTGGGACAGGTTGAGGCGCGCAACACTCATGCCGGCCTGGATCATGGCGGCGAGCATCTCCGGCGTGTCGCAGGCCGGTCCGATGGTGGCGACGATCTTGGTCTTGCGCAATTGAGGGTATTTCAACGGGTGGTTTGTCATAAAGGTGATGGGTTCTGGAAGCAAAAGAAGTGGGTTTCGGGACTGCTGGTGCGCTATTCTACCGCTGAACCGGCCCAGGCTATAGGCAAATCATCTTCGCACCTGAGCCGCATATACTGATTGACACCGCGCAATGAACAAACCTGTTGACAGTCTGGCGAAACGGATCCGGCAATACTGCCGCGGCATCCTCGGCCTGGCGTTCCTCGCGTCGGTGGCGCTGCCGGCGGATGAGGCCGGCAATCCGCCGCCCTATTTCGACTGGCAGGCGGAGAATTATGAAATCAACGCGCCCCTCGGCGGGCTGACCGGCGTGGCCGAACGGGGCAGGGTAATTGCCGCTGATCCGCTGCATGGGAATTGCCTCGCCTGCCACCAGTTGCCGATTCCCGAAGAGGATTTTCACGGAAATCTCGGACCGCCGCTGGCGGGTATCGCCTCGCGCCAGTCCACGGGCATGATCCGCCTGCATATTGTCGACCAGTCGCGGTTCAATCCGGAAACCGTCATGCCGGGATACTACCGTCCCTTCGGGCAACTGCATCGCGTCGCCGCTGAGTTCCGGGGGCGCACCTACCTCTCGGCCCAGGAGATCGAGGATGTGGTCGCCTACCTGGCCACCCAGAAGTAGACGATACGGGTTAGTGTCATGAAAGCCTTTCTGCCGATCCTGATTGTGCTGCTTGCCGCACTGCCGGATTTTCAGGCGCCCCTGGCCGGTGAGGCCGTCTCCGGCTATGACTACCTGCAGCCGGACATGCAGGCGATGCAGGATGACCTGTTTGCCAACCCGGGCATGCTCGTCGTCGCGGAAGGCGAGGCGTTGTTTTCCACCCCGGGGCGGAACGGGAAGTCCTGTGCCGACTGCCACGGTGAGGACGGGTCGCGCCTGGATGCGAAGCACATCGCCCGCTACCCGGTTTACAGCGAGGAACTGAAGCAAGCCGTGACCCTGCACGGCCAGATCCAGCGCTGCTGGAAGGAACGGCTTGGGAATCCGCCGATCGGCTATCGGGACGAGGAGCTTCTGCCGCTCGAGAGCTTTGTCCGCTATCTGGCGCGTGGCGAGCCGGTGAACGTCGATGCGAGCGGCGCGCTGGCGCCCTACTACGCGGCCGGCAGGGAACTGTTCCACCAGCGCTTCGGCCAGGTGGATATCGCCTGCCACCAGTGTCACGACTATCACGCCGGGCAGATGTTCCGCGGACAGGTCCTGAGCCAGGGACAGACCAATGGCTTTCCGGTGTATCGCTTTACCGAAGGCCAGGTCACGGGGCTGCAGGAGCGCATTACGCAATGCCTGACGAAACTGCGTGCCGAGCCGTTTGCCGAGGATTCTCCCGAAAACCTCGATCTGGAAGTGTTCCTGTCAGCCCGCAGCAACGGCCTGCGCATCGAGACGCCGGCAATCCGCTATTGATGCCGAACCGGTTTGAGGCCACCGGGTCGGGCCGGTAGTCAGCGTCACGGGGAGGGAATATCTGTACCCGAATGACGCTGCACGATGCGATCCACCTGGATACCCAGCTTCTTCAAGCGGTGCCACAGGCTGCGTTCGCTGATGCCGAGCCGCCGTGCGGCCTGCACCTGGACGCCATCGCAGGCCGCCAACGCCTCGATGATGAGCTTGCGTTCCATCTTCTTCAGCCAGCCGTCCAGACCATCCTCGCCGAGTGGTGTCAGCCCGGCGCTGTGCCGGCTGACCGACTGGCCGCCGCCGGTGATCCTGTCCGGCAGGTCTTCGACGCCGATGGCATCCTCCCGGCAACTCAGCAGCGAACGCTCCACGGCGTTGCGCAGTTCGCGCACATTGCCCGGCCAGTCATAGCGTGACAGTACCGCCACGGCGGCATCGGAAAACTGCGTCACCGGCTTGTCCATCTCCGCACGCAGGTCGCCGAGAAAGGACTGTGCCAGTAGCGGGATGTCATCCCTGCGTTCGCGCAACGGGGGGATGTGAATATTGTAGACATCCAGACGATAGAGCAGGTCTTCGCGGAACCGTCCGTCGTGTACCAGCTGCCGCAGATCGCGGTTGGTCGCGGAGATGACGCGCACGTCGACCCGGCGGATGGATTCGCTGCCCAGGGGAGAGATTTCGCGCTCCTGCAGTACCCGCAGCAGCTTGGCCTGTAAATCCGGATCAAGGTCGGCGATCTCGTCAAGAAAGAGGGTTCCGCCGTGCGCCTGTTCCATACGTCCCATCCGGCTTTGTATTGCGCCCGTGAAGGCGCCCTTGACGTAGCCGAATAATTCGCTCTCGATGAGTTCACGAGGGATGGCCGAACAATTGATGGCCACCCAGGGTTGCTCCGAACGCGGTCCCATTTCATGGATGGTGCGTGCCACCGCCTCCTTGCCCGTGCCGCTCTCGCCGGTGATGAGTACATTGGTCTTGTACGGTGACACCCGCCGGATTTCCTCCAGTAAGGCGTGCATCGCGGGACTCTGTCCGATCAGCCGCCTGCCCGATTGCGCCGTGCTGACCACGGCATGCAGCCGGCGGTTTTCCTCGAGCAGGTCATGCAGCCGCATCGCGTTCTGTACTGTGAATTCCAGGTCCTCCGGCTCGAAGGGTTTGCACAGGTAATCGGTGGCGCCGGCCTGGATGCAGTCGATGGCCGAGCGGATGGATCCAAACGCCGTGACGACAATGACCGGCACATCGGGGCGTTCCTGCTGGGCGCGCGCAATGAATTCCTCGCCGCTCATGCCCGGCATCTTGAGATCGGTCAGCGCCACGTCGAGGTCCGGGTCGCGCAGCAGACCGATCGCATCCTCGGCACGTTCTGCCGTCAGCACCCGGTAACCCGCCTGCTCCAGCGTCATGCGAATGACAGAGAGCATGTTGCGCTCATCGTCGACGGCCAGAACCGTTCGCGTCATCCTTCCTCCCCGCCGGCGACCGGAAATCGCATGGCGATGCAGGCGCCGGTTTTTACCTCCGGCACGAGTTCGAGATAGGCGCCGCTGGCCTCGGCCAGGGTGCTTGCAATGGTGAGTCCGAGTCCGCTGCCATGTTCCTTGGTAGTGAAAAAAGGCTCGAACAGCCGCGTCATCAGTTCCCTGGAAATCCCGGGTCCGCTGTCCTGCAATGACACGGACAGGGTATTGTCGTCCATGCTCGTACGCACCACCAGCCTGCCGGGGCCCTCGCCCATTGCGTCCAGCGCGTTGCGCACCAGATTGATCCACGCCTGGCGCAACAGCTCGCGATCGGCCCGTATCCGGAGGTCATGGTGATCCGCCTTGCGCACCACCTCGATATTATCGCGTCCTGCCAGCAATACCTGCAGGGCGGAATCCAGCGGCTCCAGGGGATCGATGTCCGCGAATTCCGGCCGCCGGTGCCGCGCCAGTTGCTGGAAATCATTGAGCAAATGATCCAGGCGCAGGCTCTCCTCACGGATCATCCGGCGCAGCTCCGCTCGCCTGTCAGGGTCTTGCGTCGATTCCATCAGGCCGGAGGCGGTCTTGATTACGCCGATGGGGTTGCGAATCTCGTGAGCCATGGCGAGCGATAATTCGCCCAGGGCGGCGATCTTGTCGCGCTGGAACTCGCGTCGCTGCTCATCGCGCGCCTCGCGCAGCCGTTGCGCCATCGCGTTGAACGCCTGTGCCAGTTCGCCGAGTTCATCGCGGCTGGTGACGGGGATCGATGCGCGGAAGTCCTGGGCCGCCAGTTTCATTACACCGTGGCGCAGGGATTCCACCGGCCGGATCACAATGCGCCCGAGCAGCATGCCGGTCACACTGGCGAGGAGGATGCCGAGCAGCGAAATGACGAGCGTCAGGGACAGCTCGTCGGTGAGCAGCCACGCACTGCCCCTGTGCTGCAGACCGCTGAACAGCACCGCTTCGACCCGACCCGTGGCATCGACCAGCGGCGTGTACAGACCCCAGTAGTGACCGTCCTCGGCTTCCTGGCTGTAGTACGCCTGCCGGTGATTAAGTGCCTCGAAGGCGCTTGCCGGCAGTCGCAACTTCAAGGGTTGTTCTTCCTCCGAAAATGCCTTGGCGAAATCCCCGTTCCTCGGGTAGAAAAGCCGTGTCTTGAGGCCGCTGGTCTGGCTGAGGCGATTCAGCAACTCCTTGTCGAACAGCGTCCCCAGCACCAGCCGGTAATGCCGCGGCTGGTCGCGGGGGATGCGCACAATCGTGATGGCCGCCAGCAGGCTGTTGCCGTCCTGCTCCACTTTTACCACCGCACTATCCTGGCCCTGGCTCCAGTAGGTTGCCAGACGTATCGGATGCGAGGAATAGATCAGCCGGTTTTCGTAGTCATACAGCTGCACCAGGTTGATATCGAGCTGCCTCGCGAGTCGCCACAATGGCGAGGGGACCGGTGACTGACCCGCCTCGAGATTCATGACGCCCTGCGTTGATTCCTCCAGCACATCGGCAAACAGTCGTGAATTCTCGTGGATGCGGTCCAGGGAATCCTTGTTTACCTGAGCCGCCTCGCGTAACCAGCGCTCAATGGATTCATCAGTTCGGCCGGCGATCCAGGAGGCCGAGATCCATCCCGTGATCAGCATGGGTACGACGATGATCACGATGATGACGAGCATCACCTTGCGTTGCAGGCGATTCAGAGGCAGTCGCGCATTCATCCTATAAATTCCGTCGATTTCCACATTTCACGTAGCCCGGGAACCACTGCGAAGCGGCCTGTTGCCCGGAACGGAGAAGCTATCTTGCTGAATCATAAGCAGATGACGGTTCAATCATAAGATGACCCGAAAATTGCACTATGGTGATTAAAATCCCAAGGAGCCTGTCGGATTCAGGATTGATCTACTCGGCAACTGCTCCATGCGTCGCTTGAAGCGCCTACTTTTGGTGCTCTGCCTCCTGCACGGCCCAGGCCGGTCTCTCGACCGGTTCCCGGTCTCACCTTCTCCCTGCAGTCGTGCGCCGGCGGGAGAGCGGCCCATAGTTCCCCGATATTTCGTTACATAGAACCACTATGCGCCTCGATATCGTGAACCTCTGTGCTCGCTCTCCCACCCTGCTCGCTACGATCATCTAAATCCGACAGACTCCTAGTCAACTCACTACAGTACGCTAATGACCCTGACCAGCACAAAACATTACCGGATGATGGAGAAACCACACCGCACTTATAATGGAAAGCCGGGCGAAACCGCACAGAACGATCACAGTCATGCCGGCCGCCTGAGCGGCGGCTACTGGCTTGGCGCCGCACTTGTCGCCGGGCTGGCCCTCGTTTTTCTGCTGCAGGGAGGGCTTCCGCCCTCGGACTCACAGGAGCTTGCCTGGCTCAACTGTCGGTCTGCCGCGAATAATCCCGATGCCCAGCTTCAGCTCGGACTGGTCTATCGCGAGGGTCGGTATGGGCTGGCTCCGGACGCCAGGGCCGGACAATACTGGCTGGAGAACGCCGCTCTCAATGGCGAGCAATATGCCGTCGACCTGCTTGCCGGTCACCCGGCGACGAAGACGGGTGCGGACGAAGCCGCCCGAACATCGGTCACCAGTCGTCTGGACGCCATCGCCGCACAAGTTAAATCCCCGATGCTGGTTACGATTTCGGCATTATGGAAAATTCTGGGACTGGGTTTAACCGGGAGTCAGTCGTCCGATGCGCTTCAGCAGCGGGCGCAATCCGGTGGTCCGACCGCCGAATTTCAACTTGGCATGCGTTACCCCGCGATGAAGCCTGGAGCGTGAACCGCGATCCAGACAAGGCCTCGTACTGGCTGAAACGCGTTGCCGGGGCCGGAAATCCGCTGGCAGCGAAGGCATTGGCCGAAGACGATATTATAACTAATTGAAATATCAATAAATAAAATCACGTATACTCGATTTGTGGTTCGTCACCTCCTTGACATATATGCAAGATAGTATATTATGACTAACTAATATAGTACCTGTTGAGGTCTATCATGAACACACGACAATATTTAGCGTGTTTTGGACTGGCAGTGGCGCTGTCCACCAGTAGCCTGACCGGCATGGCTGGTGAGGGTGACCTGTGCGCTCCGTTCAAAAATAATGGCAATGTCGATCAGTCGATGCTGGAGACGATGCTCAAGGCGGCTGAAGGCGGTCGTCTCTATCGAATCGAGGCTTCATCCTCGAAGGTCGGCTTCTGCGTGAACAGCCAGTTCAAGCGGGTTGAGGGTGACTTCCATGAATTCCAGGGCGGCATGGCCCTGAGCAAGGAAGGCGCCGGCAAGGCGCAGACCCTGGTGGCGATCAAGGCTGGCAGCCTGGATACCGACGGTGCGCTCATCGAGAGCCTGATAAAGAGCGAACGTTTCTTCGATGTGGAGAATTTTCCCGAGATCCTGTTCGTCAGCACCGGTTTTGAATGGACCGGCAGCACCACGGCGAAACTGATGGGCGACCTGACTCTGCACGGCGTCACTAAACCGGTCGTCTTCAACGTCACGCTGACGGATATCAAGGACAACACGGCGGGTGATGGCGAGCGGATTCTGGTCAAGGCGACCACGAAGGTCAGCCGCGCTGAATTCGGCATGGACACCCTGTCGTCACTGGTCGATGACAACGTGCAGTTATGCATGAGCGTCAAGGCGAGGAAATTCGCGGGCGAGGGGTGAACGAAAAAACGGATTAACAACCCGAAACCCGAATGGCGCTTGCTTAATATCGTCTCTATAAATAGATAGCCGCGGAACCCGCGGAAGACACGGAATAGAGCGTAATAATGTCTGTGTCTTCCGCGGGTTCCGTGGCTATTGGCATGTTTTGGTCTTAACCAAACCCCATTCAGGTTAACCAGCCGCTGTGCCGCTTCCGGTTTCCGATACGGCGTCCTCTCGGCCATCGAGACGCTCGACATCCACGGCTACGTGTATCCGGTGACCCGGATCGCCACCGTAAACGATCCCCTTCAGCGGTGTCACATCTCCGAAATCGCGCCCCCAGGCCGTGGTGATATGCTGGTACTGCGGGATCTGATTATTGGTGGGATCGAAGTCCATCCAGCCCGTCTCGGGCAGAAAGACCGAGAACCAGGCATGAGATTCATCGGCACCCTGCAGCTTTTTCTGGCCCGGTGACGGCAGTGTCTCCAGGTAGCCGCTGACATAGCGTGCGGCCAGGCCCAGGCTGCGCAGACACGCGATCGCCAGATGCGCGAAGTCCTGGCAGACCCCGCGGCGATTGGCGAGGACCTCGGAAAGCGGTGTCCTGATGGTGGTGAAGCCGGGGTCGTAGGTGAATTCCCGGTGGACCCGCTGCATCAGGTCGTGTACGGCCTCGAGCAGGGGCCGCCCTCCGGGGAACGACGGCTCGGCATAACTGGCAAGCACCGGGGAGGTGGCCGCCAGCGGGGAATCCAGTACATAGTGCCGGTTCTCGCGCAGTTCGGCCTCCCGCGGATTTGCCAGCCGCGCGCGTACATCATCCCAGGCCAGATCATTATAGAGTGGCAGTTGTTTCGCCTGCTCATCCAGATGCAGTTCGCTGACGGCAATCACCTTCAAATTGCGGTGCGGCTGCTGGATGGAGAAGTAGCTGACCTGGTTTCCGAAGAAATCCTCATGCCCGGTGATATCAACCGGTAGCGGATTGACCTCGAGTCGGTGTGAGAGACACTGCTGCCCCGTGAGGTCGCGCGGTTTGAGGTGAGCAATGTTGTGGCACTGGGTGATGGTGCCGGAATAGAAGTACTCCGTCTTGTGGACAACCCGGTATTTCATTGTGAGTCCACCTCGCCATCCAGCAGTTGATGAGGCATCTCGGCATGGGTGAAATAGCTTTCCGTCAGGGCATCGGAGGTTTCGTAAAGACTCTTGCCGATGCTGGCGAGCAGCAGGTCGAGATGTGATCGCCTCGCGCCATCGGCCGTCGCCAGGGTTTCGGCATCCGTCAGGCTGAGCAAGGTCGATGCCTCGATAATCAGGCGCAGTTCCTGCTTGCGCGGGCGCCCGCCCTGTCCCGGCAAAGCGGCGACCTGGCGGTGCAGTTCCCTGAGCTGGTAGGCCAGCGAGCGTGCGTTTGTTTCATCCAGCAGCAGCAGATCCAGCGTCGCCTCGATCGTCGGCCGATGACGGTAGCGTCGCCGGTAGAGCGCGAAGCTCTCCTCGACAGAAAGCAACGATTCCAGTGCCTGGGCCTCGATGTCGGGTGTGGTCTGCTCCACCAGCACGGCGCGCACCAGTGAGATCAGCAGCAGTGAACGCTCGATGCGGCGGCCGAGCCCGAGGAACAACCAGCCCAGTTCCCGGCTCATGCTCTCTCCGGCAGCACCGGTGATGGCCATGAGCGCGGTGATGATCCGGTCCATGACATCCTGCAGATGCTGCAGGTCATGCGCGCTGTTGTCCTGCAGACCGTCCAGTTCGTCACCGATTTCATTGATAACCCGCCGGGCATCGGAGGAAACCAGATCGCGCACCGCGTAGGCGGCCGTGAGGAAGGCATCGAGATTGGCCGAAAGCGTTCCGGTTCGCCGCTTGTTGGTAATCAGATCCAGAATCTCGGACAACGGCTTCAACAGGCGTTCTGCGCTCCCGCCACCGGTAAAGCCGGGATAGGTTCTGGTCATGTGGGTCAGTCCCCTGAGCAGAATCGTCAGTGTCGTGCGCGTGACCGGATCGTCGAGTTGCAGTAGTTCGTTGCGGCGCAGGTGGATGTTGCGTATCAGACGTATGATCGACTCGACGCGCACCATATAGCGCGCCACCCAGTAGAGGTTTTCCGCCGTGGTGCCCGGTAACGACTCTTCAATGGCTCTGAACGGTAACCGGTCTGTCGGCAGCAGCGATTCGATCTGTTCGGGCTCGGAGGCGAGTACCCAGGTGTCCTTGCTGATGGCGCCGGTCTGGTTGGAGACGATGCGGCTGTCCGGTCGCCCTCCCACGCGGGTCAGTCCGCCAGGCATGACGACATAGGTGTCCTGCCTGGCGACGAGGAAGGATCGCAGGACCGCCGGACGTGGTTCCAGCTTGCCGTTATTCAGGGTGGGAACCGTGGACGGCGTGTGCTGTTCCTGGCCGACATACAGATACGGGCGGGAGCGGATGCGCTCGCGCATGGACGCAAGCTCCGCCTGGCTCAGACTCTCGCCGAAGACCGGGCGCTCGCCCGCGTGGCGGTGCGCCGAGCGCAGCACCAGCCGGTGCAGGTTGGCCAGAACATAATCCCGCTCGACCGCCTGGCCGCACCACCAGGTCGCCACCGAGGGCAGTCGCAAATCCTGTCCCAGGAAATGCTTTGCCAGGCGGGGCAAAAAGGCCATCAGACCCGGACTCTCGAGGACGGCGGATCCCAGCGGATTCGCCACGGCGACACGACCCCGTCGCACGACCTCCAGCAACCCGGCAACACCGAGCAGGGAGTTGGGGCGCAATTCCAGTGGGTCGCAGAAATGATCATCGACGCGGCGCAGAATCACGTCCACCGGTTCGAGTCCGCCGACGGATTTCAACCATACCCGCCCGTCACGCACGGTGAGATAGGGGCCTTCGATCAGTGTGTAATTCAGGTAGTTGGCCAGATAGAGGTGCTCGAAGTAGGTTTCGTTGTGCGGTCCCGGCGTCATGATGACCACGCGCGGGTTTTCCCGACCCTCCGGCGCCAGATCCGCCAGGGACTGACGCAGCAGGCGGAAGAACGAGGCCAGCCGGTGCGGGTGCGAATCACGGAACAGGCTGGGTATCAGGCGGGACATCACGGTACGGTTTTCCAGCGCGTAGCCGGCGCCGGAGGGCGCCTGGGTGCGGTCGTTGAATACCCAGACGCTGCCGTCGGGTGCACGCGCCAGATCGGCTGCGTACATAACCAGTCGCGGCAGCGCCATGCCCTCGGCGGCCACACAGGCGCGCAGGAAGCCTGGGTGCGTATACACCAGGTCAGCCGGCACCAGGCCTTTGCGGATCAGCGTGCGGGGGCCGTAAAAATCGGCGAGTATCAGGTTGAGCAGCTCCGCCCGCTGCGCCAGTCCGGATTCGATGTCCGCCCATTCGCTGCTGCTGATCAGCAGGGGGACGGGGTCGAGTCCCCAGGGATGATTCAACCCGCCCGGGGTGCCGTAGATGTTGTAGGTCGCGCCGTCGCTTCTCAGCATGCGGACCGTGTCGCGTTGCCGCTGACTCAATACCTCCGGACCCATGGTCTCCAGGGAATCGGTCAGGTAACGCCAGTGCGTGCGCACATCTCCCTGGGCGG
>Ga0210085_1001167_pt1 | contig 10564 bp, 7 predicted proteins | sample China_Galinas_PW_5_FD_184866 | JGI IMG/M metagenome (GOLD analysis project Ga0210085, IMG submission 184866) | Wetland microbial communities from San Francisco Bay, California, USA, that impact long-term carbon sequestration - China_Galinas_PWC_D1... | ecosystem: Environmental > Aquatic > Marine... | reverse complement strand
CCGCGACCGCCGCGACGATCGACCCGATCGCCGATCCCGCCTGGCGGCGGCTGCTCGAGCGCAGCCCCTCGGCAGAGGTCTTCCACCACCCGCTGTGGATGGAGCTGCTGCGCTCTCAGTACGGCTATGAGTTCGAGGCCTGCTGCATCGGCAACGGCGCCGGCATCGAGGCGGGGATCCCGGTGGCGCGGGTGGAGAGCCGGCTGACCGGGCGGCGCCTGGTCTCGATCCCCTTCTCCGACGTCTGCGCGCCGGTCACGGCCCACGACGCCGACCCCACCGCTCTTGAAGACCTCGGGCTGGCGCTCGTTGAGCAGGCCGGGCGAAGCGGGCTCGAGCTGACCGTCCACGCCCCGCTGCCCAGCGCTCCCGGGGCGTTTGTCCAGCCCAGCTTCTACCGCCACCTGCTGCCGCTGGCCGACGACCCGGCGGAGGTCGAGCGGCGCTTCTCGAAGTCGCAGATCAAACGCGGCATCAAGAAGGCGCGGCGCGAAGGGCTGGAGGTGGAGCGCCGCACCGACCGGGCGGCGCTCGACGCCTTCTACGCCCTGCACCTGCAGACGCGGCGCCGGCTCGGCGTGCCGACGCAGCCGAAGCGCTTCATCCGCCGCTTCGAGCGCCTCTTCGAGCAGGGTCTCGGCTTCGTCATGCTGACTCTCGACGACGGCGACCCGATCGCCGCCGCCGTCTTCCTCACCTTCAACGGGACGGTCACCTACAAGTACGGCGCCTCGGACGCTCGCAAGCTAGCCAAGCGACCGAACAACCTGCTGTTCGCCGAGACGATCCGCTGGGCCTGCGAAGCGGGCTACGAAACGCTCGACTTCGGTCGCACCGACATCGGCAACGACGGCCTGCGCGCCTTCAAGCGCGCCTGGGGGGCCGAGGAGTCCGAGCTCGCCTACACCTACCTGACCGAGCGGCCACCCGAAGCCGGAGCCGGCCTGCGTGACCGCGTGCTAGGGACCACGATCAGCCACTCGCCCGCCTTCGTCGGCCGACTGATCGGCGCGGCGCTCTACCGGCACGCCGGCTGATGGCCGAGCGCCCCGACATCTCGGCGATCACGGTCACCCACAACGGCCGCGAGATGGCGCTGCGGACGCTGCGTTCGGCGATCGGCGCCGGCGGAAGCGCTTCGGTCGAGTGGCTGGTCGTCGACGCCGGCTCCTCGGACGGCACGCCCGAGGCGATCGAGCGCGAATTCGACCAGGTGCGCGTCCTGCGCCGCGACAATCACGGCTTCGCCGCCTCCAACAACGTCGCGCTGGCGCAGGCGCGCGGACGGTACGTGCTGCTGCTCAATCCCGACGTCGAGATGCGCTCGATGACGCTGAGCGAGCTCGTCGCGGCAATGGACGCGCGCCCGCAGCTCGGTTTGGCCAGCGTCGTCCAGCGCGATTCGGAGGGTGAGCTGCAACCGTCGATCCGCCGCTTCCCCTCCCCCCTGCGCAGCCTCGGCGAGGCGCTCTTCGCCGCCCACTGGCCTGCGGTGCGCACGCTGCAGGAGCTCGAGACCAGGCCGGGGCCGTACAAGCGGGAGCACGAGGTCGACTGGCTGGTCGGCGCCTTCCTGATCGCCCGCCGCGAGGCGGTGCGGGACGTCGGCCCCCTCGACGAGCGCTTCTTCCTCTACTCCGAGGAGATCGACTGGTGCTACCGCTTCTGGCAGGCGGGCTGGCCGGTGGTACACCTGCCGGAGATGGCCGTCACCCACCACTGCGGCGGACGCTCGCACGGGGACCTGATGGCACAGCTGAGCCACTCGCGAAGGCTGTTCGCCGAGAAGCACTACGGCCGCGCGCGGACGCTCGGCATCCGCGCGGCGCTCGGCCTGGGGCACGCGATCCGCATCGCGGTGTTCGGCATCGCGTCGATCGCGAGCCCCGCGCAGCGCGAGCGGGTGCGTACCGAGTGGGCCGGTCTAAAGGTGATCCTCGGCCGCTCGGGGCCGCCGCTGGGCTCGCCGGCGACCGCGCCCGGCAACCCCGCGGCGGACGCGAAGACCGCAAGTCCGGCTCGCAGTCGGACGTTGACTGGTTGAGGGAAATGGAGTCCGCGTCCGCCGACAGGCAAGCCTCACCCCCGCCGCCAACGAAGACGCTTGCGGCGCAGTCCGTGCAGACGCCCGGCAACCGGGCGACGGAGTTGGCGATCCGCATCGTCGACCTGCTCGCGTCCTGCCTGCTGCTCGTCGTCCTCGCCCCCCTCTTCGCCGTCCTCTCCGCCGCGATCAGGACCGACTCGAGCGGCTCGCCGATCTTCCGTCAGCGCCGCTGCGGCAGGGGGATGCGCGAGTTCACGGTGTTCAAGTTCCGCACGATGCGCTGCGAAACCCCGTCAGACCCGCACCGCTCCTACGTCCTCGATGTGATCGCCGGCGACGGCGAGGGGTCGGAGCCGGAGCGGGACGAGGGGCTGCAGAAGCTCGAGAACGACGCCCGAGTGACCCGCGTAGGCGCTTTCCTGCGCCGCTTCAGCCTCGACGAGCTCCCGCAACTGTGGAACGTGGTCCGCGGCGAGATGACCCTGGTCGGCCCGCGGCCACCGATCCCCTACGAGGTCGACTTCTACCCCCCGGACTGGCTGCGTCGCCTCTCGGTCCGACCCGGCCTCACCGGCCTCTGGCAGGTGAGCGGACGCAACGAGCTCAACTACCGGGAGATGGTCGAGCTCGACCTCGAGTACGTAGACCGCCGCTCCCTCTCGCTCAACATCAAGATCCTCGCCCGCACGGTCAGGGTCGTGCTCTCCGGCAGGGGCGCGGTGTGATCGACTCGTGAAGCGGAGCGACCGCCATTACCTCGAGGAACGCTACCGTCAAACCGATGGTCGGCGCTCGCTGCCGCTGAGCGCGTACTACGCCGTCAAGCCGCTGCTGCCGCGTCGCTTGCAGATCGCGATGCGACGCCGTTATGCGAAGCGCCAGGCGCGCACCGAGTTCCCGCGCTGGCCGATCGAGCCGCTGCTGGTCGACCGGCGCAGCGCGGAGCTTCGCGCCGAGCTGGACCGGCGTGGCGTAGCGCGGATGCCGACCGTCGCCGACTGGCCCGAAGGCAAGCGCTTCGCGGCGATCCTCACCCACGACGTCGAGGGACCTGCCGGAGTCGCCAATGTGCGCAAGGTGCTCGAGATCGAGCGCCGCCACGGCTTCATCTCCTCCTGGAACTTCGTCGCCGAGTGGTACCCGATCCCAGACGGACTGCTCGACGAGGTCCGCGCCGCCGGCTGCGAGGTAGGCCTGCACGGGATCAAGCACGACTGCAAGCTGTTCGAGAGCCGCGCCCGCTTCGAGTCCGAGCTGCCGGCGATTCACCGTTACCTGGCGGAGTGGGACGCCGTCGGCTTCCGCTCCCCCGCCACCCACCGCAACGCCGACTGGATGCCCGAGCTGGAATCCCTCTATGACACCTCCTTCCCGGACACCGACCCGTTCGAGCCGCAGGCCGGCGGCTGCTGCTCGATCCTGCCCTTCTTCCTCGGCGAGATGGTCGAGCTGCCGATCACCCTTGTCCAGGACCACACGCTGTGGGAGATCCTGCGCCAGGACTCGATCGACCTCTGGACGCAGAAGTGCGACTGGCTGATCGCCAACGGCGGCCTGATCAACCCGATCGTCCACCCCGACTACCTCGACACGCCAGCGCGCCTGCGCATGTATGAGGAATTCCTCGAATACCTGGCGGAGCGACGAGAGGAGCGCGATGGCTGGCACGCGCTGCCGCGAGAGGTCGCCGAGTGGTGGCGAACCCGCGCGGGCCTGCGCTGCATCGAAGGCGGCGAGGAGGCGCGCATCGCCGGCGAGGGCGCGGAGCGCGCGGCGCTCGCCTGGGCCTGCCGCGACGGTGAGGAGCTGGCGATCGAGCTCGAGCCCGTACCAGCAACTGCTTGAGATGACCGGCGAGCGCGTCCTCATCCTGCTGCAGAACGAGCCGCTCCCCTCGGACCGCCATGTCTGGAACCAGGCGACCGCGCTGACCAGGGCCGGCTACGAGGTGACCGCGATCTGCCCGACCGGCGAGAGCCGCGACCGCGAGGCGTTCGAGCGGATCGACGGCGTCGCGATCCACCGCTACCGGCCACGCGGCGGCGGCGAGGGCGCGGTCGGCTACGCCGTCGAGTACCTCGCCGCGCTCTGGAGTATGCGGCGGCTCGCCCGGCGGCTCGCCCGCGAGCGTCCCTTCGACCTCGTCCACGCGTGCAGCCCGCCCGACTTCCTGCTGCTGGCGGCGCTGCCGCTGCGCCGCCGTGGCGCCCGCTTCGTCTTCGACCACCACGACCTCACGCCGGAGCTCTACCTGACCCGCTTCGGCGGCGGCCTGCTGCACAAGCTGACGCTGGCCGCCGAGCAGGTCGCCTTCCGCAGCGCCGACGTCGTGCTCTCGGTCAACGACTCCTACCGCCGGGTGGCGATCGAGCGCGGCCGGCGCGACCCTGGCGACGTCGCGGTCGTGCGCACGGGGCCCGACCTGACCAGGTTCGTGCCGAGCGCGCCCGACGACTCGCTGAAGCGCGGTAAGCGCTTCCTGCTCAGCTACGTCGGCGTGATGGGACCGCAGGACGGCGTCGACCAGGCCCTGCACTCGCTGGCCGAGCTGCACTCCCGGCGGCGTGACTGGCACGCGGTCTTCATGGGCGACGGCGACGTGCTCGCCGAGATGCGGGCGCTGACGGCGGACCTCGGCCTCGCCGAGTGCGTCGAGTTCAGCGGCTGGGTCGAGCACGAGACGATCGGCCGGGTGCTCTCGAGCTCCGACGTCTGCCTTGCACCCGACCCCAGCAACCCGCTCAACGACGTCTCCTCGATGGTCAAGCTCTCCGAGTACATGGCGATGTCGCGGCCGATGGTCTCCTTCGACCTCGCCGAGTCGCGCTTCGGGGCCGGCGAGGCGGCGGTCTTCGTCGCGCCCGGCGACCACGCGGGCTTCGCCGAGGCGGTCTCCACGCTGCTCGACGACCCGGATCGTCGCGCAGCGATGGGCGCGGCCGGTCGCGAGCGGGTCGAGCAGGTGCTCGCCTGGGAGCACCAGGAACGCTCGCTGCTCGCGGCCTACTCGCGGGCGCTGGCGCTGGGACCCGCCCGGGCGAGCCGCCGGGAGATCCTGCAGAGGCTGCTCACCACCCCGGTCCCCAGCTGACATCCGGATGGGGAGGCACGGAAATGCACCGCTTTCGCTTCAGCGTGAGAACGATCGGGCCCATCCTCTGCGGCCCGCTCGCCGCTGCGATCGTGCTCACCGACCTGCCGCCCCCCGGCCCACGCCAGGCCCTCGTTCCAGTTCGTGCTCGCCGGTCGAATCGTCGCTCCCTTCGTGCCACGCGATCGGCACCCACACCACACCAGGGGCCGGGCGAGGCGCGACACCGACCGCGACCGCCTCTCCGACTGGACCGAGGTCAGGCGCACGAGGACCAACCGCCGTCGCCGCGACACCGATGGCGATGGCCTCTCGGACTGGGTCGAGCTGAGGCGGACGAAGACGAGCCCCCGCAGGGCCGACAGCGACGGGGACGGCTTCGCCGACGGCGGGGAGGTCGCCGCCCGATCGAACCCGCGCGACCCGGCGAGCACCCCGGATGCGCCGCCCGGATCGCCGGCGCCCGATCCCGGCCGGGCAGGAACCGATCGGCTACCGCAGGCCCTCGGGTGTGAGCTGGTAGCCGGCGGGAGCCCGCCGGCAGAGCCACGGTCGGTCATTCGTCCAACCAAACCGTCCCAAAGTGATGGAGCGGCAATTAGCGCCCGATCCGGGCATCGATGCTCGGTTTCCGCCACAGTGGAAGAGCGCTCCGGTCGATCGCCTGTTGCGTCGCCCTCGCCGTCGTCGCCCTCGTCGCCCTCCAGTCCCCCGCTCTCGCCCAGTCCGCGCTGCGCTTCTCCGTCTCCGACCTCTTCCTCGCCCCGGCAGCGCCGCACCTGCGGCTTCGCCACCACACGCGGGGCGTTCGCCGCCACACGCGCGGCAAGCTGAAGCGGGACACCGACAGAGACGGGCTGCCCAACCGGTTCGAGCGTCGGCGCAGCAGAACCAACCCCCACCGCAAGGACACCGATCGCGACGGCCTCTCGGACTGGACCGAGGTGCGACGCACGAAAACCAATCCGCGTCGCGCCGACACGGATCGTGACGGCTTCAAGGACGGCGAGGAGATCGCCGCGGGCACCAACCCGCTCGACCCGCTGAGCTTCCCCGGCGCGCCGGAGCCTCCGATCGAGGAACCGCCTGTCGAAGAACCGCCCGAGGAAGAGGGCCCTGGAGCGGAACCGCCGGCACCCGAAGCGCCTGGCGGCGAAGAGGAAGGCGAAGGCGAATCGCCACCAGCCCCGCCAGTCGAACCGGTAAAGGCGGTCTGGGCGACGCCCACGGCGGTGCAGGTCGGCACGCCGGTGACGCTCGACGGCACGGCCTCCACGGGCGCGGCGCCCCTCGCCTGTACGTGGTCGTTCGAGAACCAGAGCGGCAACACGGTCTTCCAGACGCGGAGCGGCTGCGAGATCGAGTTCACCTTCGAATCGTCCGGAACCAAATACGTGCGCCTCGCGGTGGAAGACAGCACCGGCAGCTCCGACTCGAACAGGCGCTCCTTTACCGTCAGCGAGGCGCCGCCGACCGAACCTCCCGAAGAGGAAGAACCTCCCGCGGAAGAAGAACCCGCGGAAGAACCCGAAAGCGAACCGCCGCCTCCGCCCTCCTCGTCAGGCTGCGTCGGCGGCGCCACGACGGCGACGAGCGCGGCGCAGGTCCGCTCCGCCGTGCAGAGCGGCGACGACGTCTGCGTAACCGCCGATGTGGGCAACGTGAACCTCAGCGACCTGGGGTCGCGGCCGGCGATCGTCTCCACCGAAGGCGGCTCGATGGGAGCGATCGACCTCGACTCGACCACCGACCTGACGATCGAGGGCGCCCGCTTCCGCTCGATCGAAATGCGCGGCTCGCACCGCACCCGGCTGCTCGGCAACACGATCGGCGGCACCCAGTCCGACCGCGTCCTCGACCAGCTGATCTTCATGCCGGAAACCAACAACGATGTGGCGATCGAAGGCAACGACATCGGCTGGACCCGCGCCGACAACTCCGGCAACACGGGCTACGGCTGTCGCTGCTACGGCACGCTCAACCGCCTGCGCTTCGTCGGCAACAGGGTGCACGACATCGCCGCCGACGGCTTTCAGGGCGTGGGCGGCCAAGACGTCCTGATCGACCGTAACGAGATCGGCCCGGTCGGCCGCAACCCCGGCTCCAGCGAGCACTCCGACAACATCCAGATCACCGGCAACGGGTCGAACTTGCGGATCACCAATAACTGGCTCCACCACCAGGGCTACTACGAAGGCAGCTCGACCGCCAACTCCGGCTCCACCTACATCCACGGCGGCGAGACGGCCTCGCTGATCTACGAAAACAACCTGATCGAAATCGCCCAGGGACGAACCGAGATCTGCGGACTGGGCACGGGCGGCACCTCACGCTCCAACATCACGATTCGCAACAACACCTGGGTCGAAGGCGGCCTCGCGTTCAATGGCTTCCCCGGCTTCGAGTGGGACTGCGACTCCGGCTCGGGCAACAGGGTCGAACGCAACATCGCCGTCGACCCCGACGGCGGCTTCGCCCAGGACGGCTCAGCGAGCGCCGCGACCTTCTCGCAGAACATCTGGGGGACCCCGAGCGCGGTCACCCTCGGGGCGAACGGCAACTGCACCTCGGCGAACTGCACGACGTCCGGCGGACAGCCGATCGGCTACCGCAAGCCCTCCGGCGTCAGCTGGTAGGGGCCGAGCCCGACCCGTCGGCGCTCGAGCTCCGCCGCCGGCACTTCCACCGAGGCGGCGCAGACGCACATCGCCGCCATCACGAAGAACAGGTAGGGCGCCTGGGGAAAGCTGAGGATGTCGTATAGAGCGGTGGCGACGCCGAAGGCCAGACACCCGGCTCCGGCAGCGAGCGCCGGCGGCCCCCGCAGGGGATTGTCCGAGCGCAGGACGGAGCGAACGACGAACAGCGGCGCGACGACCATCGCCAGAAACGCCAGCAGGCCGAGGATCCCCACCTGGAATACCTCGCCGAGATACTCGTTGTCGAAGATCCTGTAGGTGTCCGCTTTCTGCGAATCGAGCGTGCCGAAGCCGCGGCCCAGCATCGGGTCGGTCAACAGGTCGGGTACGACCGCCGGATAGTCCGAGGTGCGGCCCTTGGTTGACGAACGGCTGTCGGCGTGACCGAACTCCTGCACCGAGCTGAACACGCCCGGGGCGATTGCCAGGGCCAGCGCCAGCGCGACGATCCCGAAGGGAGCAAGCCGCAGGAGCTGGCGCGGTCGCAACGCGAACAGCGCCAGCAGGACGAAGGCCGGGATCACCGCCCCTGACTTGCGCTGGGTGACGAGGGCGCCGAGCACGATGACGCCGGCGGCGGCGACCCAGGGGAGGCGGCGGCGCAGGGTGGGCGCGACCGCCCCCAGGACAACGGCGAACGGCAGCGCCATGCTGAGGATCGAGGTGACGGAGAGCCCGTGCCTGGTCGGACCGGTGATCGTCGGCCGGCCCTTGTCCCAGGCGGGTTCGATTTCGGTCGGCGACGGATCGACGTTGGCGACCGGCGAGAAGACTTTGCCGGCCGTTTCATAGAAGACGTTGTGGCCGGTCTGCTTCTCGTAGATCGTGCCGAGGGCGGTCAGCGTCGCCAGGACGACGATCAGCGCCATGAAGGGCCGCAGCTCGGCGACCCGCAGGGTGAGGGCGACCACCGCGAACAGCGCCCCCAGCGCGAAGAGGACCACCAGTTTTTTCTGCGCCACGTCCCATTCGCCGAGGTTGGTGATCCGTTCGACGTTGACCGCGATGCTGGCGACCGCGACGAAGAGGAAGGTGAGAACGCCGGCTGCCCAGCCGCGCGGGCGCAGCCGCGCGAAGCTCTCGCGACGGCCGAACAGGGCGCCCGCGACCCAGACCGCGACTATCAGGGCGACGAGGAAGCGGTCGAGGTCGGAGCTGAAGGGCAGGGGGACCTTCGGATGAATCGAGTCGATCGGCAGCAGGAAGAGCGCGACGAGGAAGCCGGCGATCAGCCATGGCAGTGGCCGCCGGGTGCGCGGCCAGGCGTCCGCGGCCGGCGTTAGGTCGGAGGGCGGCGCGCTCGCCACGATCTCAACCGGCCCGCTCACGCTCGTGCCTGGCGCCGCGAGCCTCCTTGCCGCGCCGGTGGCCGTTGCGCCGCTCGCCGGAGCCGTTCGCCCCGCGGCGTTCGTCGGCACTCAGCTCGCGCCAGCCGCGGGCGATCGTCCGCGCCGGAATCAGCAACATGCACCAGCCGCCGAGCACGACAATGAACACCAGCGCCGCGATCTGCAGGTTGGCGCCCTCGTTGACGATGGCCCCGGTGGCCTTGCCGAGCTGCCTTATCTCAACCCGCTGCGAGCGCGGCGTGTGCTGGCGTTCCTGAATCCGGTCGATGTAGCCGCGCAGGGCCGCCGGCACGGCGGCGGCGAGGGCGATCGCTTCGTCGCGGCCGGGCGCCTGGGCGAAGACCGAGACGATCGGCAGCGACGGGTTGTTCTCGAAGCGCAGGCGGTAGAGCGCTCCCTCACCGATGATCTGCGAGCTGCGTTTCTCCGCCGTCGGCGCCCGCTGGACCTCGGGCAGGTTGAGTTCGTAGGGGCCCTGGGCCTCGATCGCGTCGACGGGCAGCTTCGCTTCGCGGGCGATCAGCGCAACCGCCGCCGGGCTCGCCAGGAAGCGGGCGAAGACGGTCGCCCGGGTGTCGAGCGATTCGAGGTCGTAGGAGAGGTCGGCGAAGGCAGAGTCCGGCGTGTCGACGAGGATCTGGCTGGAGGCCGACGCGAAGACGTTCGTGCGGGCGTGCAGCGACGGCGGGAAGACACCGACCCGGTAGACGCTGAGAAAGGCGGCGATCACCGCCACCAGCGCGCCCACGGCGACTAGCCGACGGCGAAGCCAGAGCGTCCTCAGGGTCCGGGCGAGCTCCATCGGAGTCCGCTCAGGACTCCCCGGCCGCTTCCGGCTCGGCTGCGTGCCAGGCCGAGACCAGACGCGGAACCGCGAGGATCGCCGTGATGCAGAGCGCCAGCAGGACGACGAAGAGGAGCAACGCGACCTTCTTCCCCAGGGCGGCGTCGACGGGGGCCGCCTTGGCCGGACCCAGCACGCGGAACTCGACCCGCTGGCTCAGCGGCGTGCGTTGCTGGCGCTGAATCGACTTGACCACCCGGCTGATCGCCGCTGGTGCGGCGGCGGCGAGCCCGCGGGCCTCCTCTACGGTCGGTGCGCGGGTCGCGACGACGAGGATCGGCAGTTCGCCCGATTGGGTGATCGTGATCCCGTAGGGGTGTATTTCCAGCGCTTCGCCGCTCGCCCCCGGCGCCTCCCCCGGCAGCGGCTGCGGCCCGGCGACGTCGATCTGCCTGGGAGAGATTCCGTTCCCCTTGGCGATCTGCGAGACCACGTTCCCACCCGCGATGTAGCGGGCGAAGACGCCGGCGCGGGCGGTCAGGCCGCTGATGTCGCGCCGGGCGTTGGCGATCGGCGAGCGCGCCGAGTCGACGA
>Ga0210085_1001165_pt1 | contig 10580 bp, 7 predicted proteins | sample China_Galinas_PW_5_FD_184866 | JGI IMG/M metagenome (GOLD analysis project Ga0210085, IMG submission 184866) | Wetland microbial communities from San Francisco Bay, California, USA, that impact long-term carbon sequestration - China_Galinas_PWC_D1... | ecosystem: Environmental > Aquatic > Marine... | reverse complement strand
CGGCCACCCAGCGGGATGCCTCGGCGCTGAAGCGCAGCACGGCCCAGGCCGAGGCGTTGCCGGAGAAGATGCCGAAGCTGGCACCGAGAAAGCGGTCCAGCTCGACGGGGTCGGCGGCATCCGCGGGCTCGGGGAGGGCTTTGGCGTGGCGGATTCTGTCGAGGGAGAAGATGCGCAGGGCGCCGGCTTGCTCGCAGTGGGCGAGGAGATACCAGTTGTCGCGGTAGCGCAGCAGGCGCTGGGGATGGACGGTGCGCTCGCTGTGGCGGTCGCGCTCGCGTCCGTGGTAGTGGATGGCCAGCTTGCATCCTTCGAGCACGGCCCCGGCGATAGTGCCGAAGCGCTCGGGATGGGTGGGGCGTACGGCCATGGGCTGGAGCAGGATGTGCTCGCTGACGCGGGCGGCCTTGTGGCCGCTCTGGGCCAGCAGGGCTCGTATTCGGGCGCGCAGGGGGCCGATGTAGGGGCGGAGCAGGCCAGGCTGGATCTGCTCCAGAAGGCTCTCGATGGCGAGCAGGGCGTGCAGCTCGCTCTCGTTGAGCCAGATTCCGGGCAGCTCGAATCTGGTGGTCGGGGAGTAGCGGTAGACGTTGGCGGTGGGGTCGTACTCGATGGGAGCGCCCATCAAGTCCCTCATGTAGGCGATATCGCGTTTGAGGGTGGCAGACGACGCCTCCAGCTCCTGGAGCAGCTGGGCGAAGGATCGCGGCTTGTCCTGGAAGAGGGCGTGCAGACGGTAGATTCGCTCGGCGCGGTTCATGTGTTTGAACCTGGTAAAGAGCAGTTGGCCATTAGCTGTCAGCGATTAGCTTAGCCAAACGTGAGTCGTTGGCTCACGCCAGCATCGCGTCGATTCCGGAAACCAGCTGCCGGAAACTGTGGGAGCGATTTCGCGTCGGCTCCATGTGGCGGGCTATTCGCCGCGCCGCGTCGATCTTGGGATAGCTGCTCTTGTAGATGCCGTGTTTCTTCAGAAAGCGATGTAGCTTCTCCCAGGTTCCGCCTGCGACGTTGTCCGGGTTCTTGAAGATGCCAGAGATCGAAGAGATCGCAGGCAGCTTCGGGAAAGCGGCGCGCAATGCCGTCGGATCACCGATGAACCATGACTCCAGCTCTTCGATCACGATACGATTGAGCATCAAGATGCGCCCGTCGTCGGCTGGCCGAGATTTGGTAGGCAGGCGTGCATGCCTGGCCGCCCGCTCCAGCCGCCCCTTCAGAACTGCGCAATCGTCATCGTCACGGTCGACCAGGACGACGACTCGTAGGTCTTCGCCGTCGTCGATACGTGTCCGGTAGGCGGCTAGCCTCGATTTCCACGCTACTGGGTTCGCCTAACAGTTGTCTTGCCTGCTACGGCAACGAGTGGGTCCATGACCCAAAGCGCCAGCCCTATCTCATTGATTCTTAAACAGATCACTCCCTGATCTGTCACCCGTGTGCCCTATGCGGCCATCTCGAGGTCCCTCCACGGCCCGTTGTCCGTTATACCTTCACAGTACTGGAAATGGCTATGGCAGCATAGCTATATAGTCCATGAGTGTCGTATAGAGCGCAACACGTTGTGCAATTTATGGAATAAGCTATGCTCTGTATGTGAGTATCCGTAATGGTAAACACCTAACAGATCATACCCGCGAGGCCCATTTCTTCCTTGAGCCCGTCAACCCCCTGCATCGCCAGTACGAGGCCCTGCGGGCCTATTTTGTCGAAGGCCTGCCCTCGGCAGAGGCCGCGCGCCGCTTTGGCTACACCCCCGGCGCATTCCGGGTGCTGTGTCACCAGTTTCGGCGCGAGCAGAACCTGCAGGGGCGCTTCTTTCGCGAGCTCCGCCATGGACCCCAAGCCGCACCCGCCCGCGATCCAGTCCGTGAGCTGGTTGTGGCCATGCGCAAAAAGAATCTGTCCGTCTACGATATCCAGCGAGAGCTCGTGGCTCAGGGACATGCCATCAGCATCAACTCCCTGTCGGTGCTGCTACGCGAGGAGGGCTTCGCTCGTCTGCCGCGCCGCCGCGACGAGGAGCGTCCGGCGCATGTCTCGCCCGAGCCTGCGGAGGTGGCCGATGTGCGCCAACTGGACCTCACGGCACGGGTCTTTCGCACGCGGGTGGCCGGGCTGTTTCTGTTTGTGCCCTTGATGCAGCATCTGGACCTCGGGCAGGTTGCCACAGAGGCGGGGCTACCCGGCTCCAAGATGATCCCAGCCGAACAGGCATTGCGCGCTCTGTTGGCACTGAAGCTCATCGGCAAAGAGCGCAAGAGTCATGTCATGAATCTGCTCTTCGATGAAGGACTGGCGCTGTTTGCCGGGCTCAACGCAATGCCGAAACGCGCCTATCTCGCCGCCTATACCTCCAGCATCGGAGAACGCGGCATCCGGCGCTTCATGGAAACCTGGTTCCAGCATGTCCAGGGGATTGGCCTGTCGCGCAGCCGCTCACTGGATCTCGATTTCCATTCGGTGCCTGCCAATTCCGAGAAGGAGCCCCTGCAGAAACACTACGTCTCACGGCGCAGCCGTAGCCAGAAAGGGGTGCTGGTGTTCTTGGCACGCGATGCCGAGCAGCGGGTGATGTGTTACTCGAACGCTCATGTGACAAAGTCCGAACAGGCCGATGAGATCCTGCGCTTTGTGGAGTTCTGGACCCAACAGACCGGAAAGCCTCCCCAGGAGCTGGTATTCGACTCCCAACTCACCACCTATGCCAACCTGCGCCAACTCGATGAGCAAGGCATCCGGTTTCTCACCCTACGCCGACGCACCCGAGCGCTGTTGGCCGAGCTCTATGCCCGCCCTAACTCCGCCTGGCGCCGGGTGACGCTGCGCAGCCTGACCCGTACCTATCGCACCCCACGGGTGTTCGATGAACGTGTAGCCCTCAGAGGTTATGGCGATAAGCGGATTCGGCAACTGTCGATACTCGACCTTGGCCATGAACAGCCCACTATCGTGCTCACCAACGACATGCGTGCGACCCCGGCGACGCTGATCACACGCTATGCCCAGCGCATGCTCATCGAGAATGGAATCGCTGAGGCTATCCATTTCTTCCACATCGATGCGCTCTCATCCATGGTAGGCCTCAAGGTGGATTTTGACCTTCAGCTCACCCTGATGGCGAGCTCCCTGTATCGCCTGTTCGCCCGGCATCTTCCCGAGAACTACCACCACGCCACCGCAAAGGTCCTGTTCGACAGTCTGCTCGATGTCACCGGCAAGGTTGAGATCGAAGACACGCGGGTCGCCGTGACCCTCGACAAGCGCGCCCACAATCCCTATCTCGTTGATTCTGGGCTTGCAGACCCGCCGACACCCATGCCGTGGCTCGGAGGCAAGGAGTTGGTGATCCGTTTCGCTTGACCGCCATACCGGGCCCTTGACCACCCTGAATGTTAGGTCAACTCAGCTGCGTGGAAATCGAGGCTAGGTGATTGTGTTGAGCGTAATCACGATAATCGATGTCCCTCTGAGCAAGCTATTTGATGGTTTGGAGCCCGACGACAATGAGGTGTTTGTGGCGGGTGTAACGTCCCGCTCTCATTGGTGACCGGCTGCCCTGTGCGCACGGATGGCCAAGCCACAAGCCGGACAGGCGCCTGGGCGATCGCACTCGGGGTCGTGGTACAGCAGGGCGAGGTGTTGGTCCAGGGTCTCAACGTCTGCACGCTGCGATACATCAGGCGGGGTCGGGCAGCGGAGCCGGTTCAAGTCCCACCATACCCCCGGAGTCCCGACCCGCCGACTCATCGTCTCGACCCGCGCTCGCCCAGGCGACGGTCTATCGATCGCTCTGTATGAGTGCGAGAGATTTGGCCTCGGTGGAGAGGGTTTAGGTGGGGCGTAACAGCGGGCATCCCTGCCCGATAAGAGGGATCGTCAGAAATCTGGCGGGTGGTCGTCGAGCTCGGCAAACAGATCCTGCTGTTTGTCCAGGAGTTGTGTTTTCAGCGCTTGCCACTCATCCTCGCGTTCCTGGTCATACCTGTTCAGCTGTGCATAGTACGTGTTCTCGAACGCGGTCAGGAGCTCATAGAGGAACCCGAGGATGTCATGGGCGGCTTGGTCCGAGATTTCCGGGGCCTTCTCGAAGGAGAGCTGGGGTTTTGTCATGAGGGTCATCCGGTTGTCGTCAAGCGGTTTTTCGGGCGTTGGCCGGGGTGCAGGCATAGAGTTCGAGAAAGAGCTTTTCGTCCAGTTGGGCGAGCTCGCGTTGGGCGGCGGTGTCGAGCAGCTCGGCGGCCATGCCGATGAGCACTCGATAGTTGCCGACGGCGTGCTCGCACAGTGCGCTCTTGAGCTGCGGGGTCATCAGTCCGGCATTTCCTGCGCTCGCCAGCAGGTGGTCGAGACACCCGGCCAGCTGCTGGCGAGCGGCATACTCCAGGGTCAAGCGGGTACGGATACGACTTCCCAGAGGCAGCAGCTCATCACGGCGTAGCTTCTGGTTGAGACGCCCGTCGCCGGCGAGCACCACGCTGAGCAGGTTGCGCGAGTCGAAGCGGTGACTGGAGAGCAGGCGCAGCTCATTGAGGACGTTGGGATACATCTCCTGGGCCTCGTCGATCAACAGCACCGGACGCATCAGGGTGCCCTCCAGGTGGGCCTGCCAACGCTCGCGCAGCACCTTGAAGCCACCCCAGCGGTTATGGGGCCGCAGCTCGACGCCGAACAGATCGCCCATCTCCCGGTAGAAGTCGGCCAGGTTGGAGCTGGGGTGGACGATGGCCCCGACGCTGAGGTCGCGCATCCGTGCCAGGCGTTCGGCCAACAGGCGCAGCACCACACTCTTGCCGGTACCGGGATCGCCGCTGATCATGGCGAAGCCCCCTTCGCGGATCAGACCCTGCTCGACGCGCCAGCAGAAGCTCTCCACCTTGGGCACGACATGCAACGCCTCGACCGGCAGGTCCGGTGAGAAGGGATTCCATTTGAGGCCATAGAGGGCCAGCAGCTTCTTGTTCATGAGGGGGTCTCCGAATCGGCGAGAGGAAGATAGGCCGGTGGACGGCCGGTGGCGGCGTAGTCGGCCAGGCATTTACGCAGCAGCAGCGGCAGCTCATCGCTGAGAGATGATTCATCCGCTGCGCTGGCAGACGAGCCCACCGCAGCAGCTTGCAAGGTGCGCCGACGCCCCTCGGCATTGGCCGTCTTGTCCAAGGGATAGATCGGTCCCAAAGAGGCGAAGGTACGCGGATCGATCAGCTCCACGGCACTGAGATCCCAACGGGCATAGCGAACCGTGGGGTGCTCCAGGTGGCGATATCGGTTGGGGATCTCGAAGCGTTTGCCGTGCAGGCTGATGGTGGCGTCGCTGCGGCGCTGCTTGCGCTTGGCGCTACAGCGGAAGGCCTGGCGCAGGGTCTGGCTGTCCGGACAGTCGCGTCCGACCTGCGGGGCATCGAGAAAGCGTTGCAGTGGCGTGGTCTCGATCTCATCATGGCGCCTGCGGTGGTACTCCTGCTCCACCCAGGCGAGCGTGACCTCGTTGAGGCGTTCCAGGGTGAGGTCCTTCACCCCCTCCAACATGGCCATCAGACGCCCTTCCACGGTGGCCCAGAAGGTCTCCTGTTTGGCATTCTGGTAGGGACTGTAGGGCAGCGTGGTCTGGTGCAGGATGCCCAGGGTATGCAGCCCGGCGGTGAACTCCTCGGCCACCATGGCGCTGCCGTTATCGCTCATCAAGGCCCGCGGCAGCCCCCTTTTCTGTAGGGCCTGGCAAAAGCCATGCACCAACACCGCGGTGGTCTCGGCCAGATACCACTGGAGGTGACAGATCAGGCGCGAGTGGTCGTCGATGATGCACAGCAACAGCGGTGTGACCCAGCGGCCTGTGGCGGTCAGCACCCGGCGCGAGCCCTGGTGGAAGTCGAGGTGCCAGAGGCCGTGGACATACTGCGCCTCGTAGCTGCGCACCTCGCGTTTGTCCAAACGCTGTTCGGCAAGGCGAGCGCCGGGGGTATCGCGCTTGGGGCGGCGCTTACGGTGGTAGCCACGCGCCTTCATGTAACGGCGCAGGGTGGCGTAGGACGGCATCGGGCACAGGGCCGGATTCTCCTCGGCCAGGACCGCCAGGTTGTCGTAGTGCAGCTGAGCCGTCCATCCGCTATGGGCTTTGTATTGCCCCTCGATCGCCCGGATCAGGGCGACCGACAGGCTGCGGAAACGACCGGCATCCGCGCGCGGCTGGCGTCGCAGCACGCCAATCGGATCGTCGGCCTGGCGTGCGGCGTAGTACCAACGCTGCAGCGTCGAGAAGCCGAAGCGCAGGGGGGTCCCCTCCACAGGATGGGTCCAGTCCTTGTCCATCAGTGCGGCGATGGCCTTGGCCAACTCGCCGCGTGGAGGGGGTGCGGCCAATAGGGGACCGATGATCGCAAAGCGCAAGCGCGCCCAACGATCGGGATCATCGTCAGTTGGCATTCAATTTCTCCCGGTCATGAAGGAGCCGGAAGTCTATTCATGCCGCAACGGGCAGCGCGATCACATGTTCTGCGGATCGATAGCCACCCTCAAGGAGCCTGACCAGGAGGTGGTCGTCACGGGTGCCACCAACAGCAGTAATCGACACAGGCGTAGCGCTAGCGGCTGACCACTCAGCCGGCCCAGCAACGCACCAGGCAGCTCATCGGCTTGGATCGGGGGCATGAAGTTTCCCTGCTCGGTGCGCCAACAGCGACTGACGGCAAAGGTCTGTCTCCACCACCTACGCCAACGCGAAAGGCTCTGGGGGTAGAGACCCAGCTCATCGATCAGCTGGCGGCGACGCTTTGCAGTGAGACCGTGCTCCATGGCGGTGACCAGGACCACCATCACGCCGAGAAAGACCTTCCTGCCGAGAAAACGCACCGAGGGCGGTGTGCTACGGCGCCGGCAGCCCTGCTGCGCACAGCAGAAGCTCAGGCGATACTCATAGCACTCGTCCAGCACGCCAGCGATGCCGCGAGGCTTACGTGGGTAGCAGGACACGTGCAGAGCGCCGCCACAGTGAGGACAGCCAGCCGATTGAACCTCGTCAGCGATAGCCTGATCGATCTGAAACAGAAAGCGATAAAACCTGGCATCGGTCAGAAATGCGTGGCACATTGGACTTGTCTCCCATTTTCTTAGGCGAAACAAGGAGACAGCCCCCTCGGATGATTTTCAAGTTGTTCGAGGGGGTTTTTCTTTGTCTATCGGATAATGTGCACAGAATGACGGGGAAACCCATCAGATATCTTGGTCACTCTCAGCGCAGCAGGCCCACAAGCTGCACCTCATTGCCCTTCGGTGCCGAAATGCCGCTCAGCCGAAGGCGGGCAGCAGCAAGCTCAGGCTAGCCTCGATTTCCACGCTACTGGGTTCGCCTAACAGTTGTCTTGCCTGCTACGGCAACGAGTGGGTCCATGACCCAAAGCGCCAGCCCTATCTCATTGATTCTTAAACAGATCACTCCCTGATCTGTCACCCGTGTGCCCTATGCGGCCATCTCGAGGTCCCTCCACGGCCCGTTGTCCGTTATACCTTCACAGTACTGGAAATGGCTATGGCAGCATAGCTATATAGTCCATGAGTGTCGTATAGAGCGCAACACGTTGTGCAATTTATGGAATAAGCTATGCTCTGTATGTGAGTATCCGTAATGGTAAACACCTAACAGATCATACCCGCGAGGCCCATTTCTTCCTTGAGCCCGTCAACCCCCTGCATCGCCAGTACGAGGCCCTGCGGGCCTATTTTGTCGAAGGCCTGCCCTCGGCAGAGGCCGCGCGCCGCTTTGGCTACACCCCCGGCGCATTCCGGGTGCTGTGTCACCAGTTTCGGCGCGAGCAGAACCTGCAGGGGCGCTTCTTTCGCGAGCTCCGCCATGGACCCCAAGCCGCACCCGCCCGCGATCCAGTCCGTGAGCTGGTTGTGGCCATGCGCAAAAAGAATCTGTCCGTCTACGATATCCAGCGAGAGCTCGTGGCTCAGGGACATGCCATCAGCATCAACTCCCTGTCGGTGCTGCTACGCGAGGAGGGCTTCGCTCGTCTGCCGCGCCGCCGCGACGAGGAGCGTCCGGCGCATGTCTCGCCCGAGCCTGCGGAGGTGGCCGATGTGCGCCAACTGGACCTCACGGCACGGGTCTTTCGCACGCGGGTGGCCGGGCTGTTTCTGTTTGTGCCCTTGATGCAGCATCTGGACCTCGGGCAGGTTGCCACAGAGGCGGGGCTACCCGGCTCCAAGATGATCCCAGCCGAACAGGCATTGCGCGCTCTGTTGGCACTGAAGCTCATCGGCAAAGAGCGCAAGAGTCATGTCATGAATCTGCTCTTCGATGAAGGACTGGCGCTGTTTGCCGGGCTCAACGCAATGCCGAAACGCGCCTATCTCGCCGCCTATACCTCCAGCATCGGAGAACGCGGCATCCGGCGCTTCATGGAAACCTGGTTCCAGCATGTCCAGGGGATTGGCCTGTCGCGCAGCCGCTCACTGGATCTCGATTTCCATTCGGTGCCTGCCAATTCCGAGAAGGAGCCCCTGCAGAAACACTACGTCTCACGGCGCAGCCGTAGCCAGAAAGGGGTGCTGGTGTTCTTGGCACGCGATGCCGAGCAGCGGGTGATGTGTTACTCGAACGCTCATGTGACAAAGTCCGAACAGGCCGATGAGATCCTGCGCTTTGTGGAGTTCTGGACCCAACAGACCGGAAAGCCTCCCCAGGAGCTGGTATTCGACTCCCAACTCACCACCTATGCCAACCTGCGCCAACTCGATGAGCAAGGCATCCGGTTTCTCACCCTACGCCGACGCACCCGAGCGCTGTTGGCCGAGCTCTATGCCCGCCCTAACTCCGCCTGGCGCCGGGTGACGCTGCGCAGCCTGACCCGTACCTATCGCACCCCACGGGTGTTCGATGAACGTGTAGCCCTCAGAGGTTATGGCGATAAGCGGATTCGGCAACTGTCGATACTCGACCTTGGCCATGAACAGCCCACTATCGTGCTCACCAACGACATGCGTGCGACCCCGGCGACGCTGATCACACGCTATGCCCAGCGCATGCTCATCGAGAATGGAATCGCTGAGGCTATCCATTTCTTCCACATCGATGCGCTCTCATCCATGGTAGGCCTCAAGGTGGATTTTGACCTTCAGCTCACCCTGATGGCGAGCTCCCTGTATCGCCTGTTCGCCCGGCATCTTCCCGAGAACTACCACCACGCCACCGCAAAGGTCCTGTTCGACAGTCTGCTCGATGTCACCGGCAAGGTTGAGATCGAAGACACGCGGGTCGCCGTGACCCTCGACAAGCGCGCCCACAATCCCTATCTCGTTGATTCTGGGCTTGCAGACCCGCCGACACCCATGCCGTGGCTCGGAGGCAAGGAGTTGGTGATCCGTTTCGCTTGACCGCCATACCGGGCCCTTGACCACCCTGAATGTTAGGTCAACTCAGCTGCGTGGAAATCGAGGCTAGGGGAATACGAATGGTCTCGCCCAGCGAAGATCAGAAACCACAACCACTGGTGGCCGTGCAAGACTGGGGCTGGGGAATCGCGCATGGGATCATCCTAGTATCTCTTGTCAGCTTGGCCGTCTACTGGCTGGCAGCGATGCAGAATGTCGGCCTTCACGCCGACGAGAGCCAACTGGCCCTGTACGCATCGGATTTCTTGCGAAACGGCATTTCAAGACCCTATGGAATGAACTACTACACGGGGATACTGCAGATCGGTCTTGAATCGGTCGTGTTCTCGCTATGGGGAATAGGCGTACCCCAGATCAGAGCGATAGGCGTGCTCTTCAATTCCTTTGCGATGATATTCCTGTTCTTCTTTGCGCAAAGCGTCATGGGAAAGAATGCCACCTTGTTCCTGGCTAGTCTCTTTGCCCAATCGGCGCTCTATCTCTTCTACCCGGTGATTGGCTGGGAGGTATGCTCATTTACCCTGTTCTTTACGGCCCTCGTTCTGGTCTCTCTCTACAAAGTATCGGTTGACGTGGATGATCGAGAGAAGCTATGGGCGGGAGCATTTCTCTTCGCATCCATGTTGGGAGTCTACAATCACGCCATCTTTTCCTTGTTGTTGGCAGGGGGCTTCATGGGCCTCTTCCTGTGGGATGCCGATGATGAGAACAAATCGAATCAGCTTCGAACGCTCGCCTATCTGTCCTTGGCAATCACCAACTTTGCGATCTTGCTGCTGTATGAACAGCTGATCGCGGATTCGCTATTTTCCAGGGCGAAACAGATCGCGTTGGTCGCGCCACTTCTTTTGGTCGCTGCGGAGCTTGCGTTCCGGGACTCTGCCATTTCGGTGCTGAAGAAGCTTATCCGGAGCACTCAGATACATCCAAAGGTCAGGCGTAGCGTCAAGGCTATCCTGCTCGTATCGCTGGCTCTATCTGTCTTGGTTCATGGATTCCCGATTTTGCGCGTCATGACGAAGGAAGTGGTAATAGAAAGGGTGCTTGTTCATCCACCAGAGTAACTACTCACCCCCCTGCGAATAGATTTCTCCGGAAAGCGCCATCTGAATCGCTATCAACGGCCCATATCCTCGATTGGCCATGGTCTGCAAGTAGCTGGAGATGCGGCAATAGGCCTGGGCGTA
>Ga0210085_1001164_pt1 | contig 10586 bp, 6 predicted proteins | sample China_Galinas_PW_5_FD_184866 | JGI IMG/M metagenome (GOLD analysis project Ga0210085, IMG submission 184866) | Wetland microbial communities from San Francisco Bay, California, USA, that impact long-term carbon sequestration - China_Galinas_PWC_D1... | ecosystem: Environmental > Aquatic > Marine... | reverse complement strand
GTCTGCTCCTGTTGTGCACTGTCCCAAAGGTATTGCTACCTCACAGTTTTGGAGCGGACACCCTCCCTTGCCAGGTACAGCAGACCCGGAAATCCGGGCCTACCGGTCAGGTGACCTAAACGTAAGGAACCCTCCGTGGACAGTGACTTCGGGTAGGAGGCATCGTACTGTGAGAAAACACAATCCCAGCAACGAGCGGATCAAGCGCCAGTATTTTGTCTTCCTAACGGAGGCGAAACGCCTTGGCGAGCCGACCGTGGACGCCGTTGCAAAGGCGCTGCATCGTTTCGAGGTCTACACCGGTTACCGTGACTTCAAGACGTTCCATGTCCAACAGGCGGTTGCGTTCAAGAAACACTTGGCTGGCCAAAAGGGCCAGCGGTCCGGCGAGAGCCTGAGCAAGGCGACTCTGTACGCAACGCTTGCGGCGCTCAAGCGGTTCTTTCAGTGGCTTGCTGGCCAACCGGGCTACAAGTCCCGCATCCAGTATTCGGACGCCGAGTTTTTCAACCTGTCGGACAAGGACGTTCGGATAGCGACGGCCCGCCGGGAAAAACCCGCTCCGACACTGGAGCAGGTCAAGCACGTCATCGAAACCATGCCGACCAACTCCGAGATCGAGCGTCGGAACCGCGCCCTGGTCGCGTTTACGTTGCTGACCGGCGCACGGGATAGCGCCATCGCCTCGATGAAACTGAAGCATGTTGATCTGAGCACGGGCAGTGTCTTCCAGGATGCCCGCGACGTGCGGACGAAATTCAGCAAGACATTCACCACGTTCTTTTTCCCCGTCGGCGATGAAATACGGCAGATCGTGGCAGACTGGGTGGCCTATTTGCGGGACGAGAAGCTGTGGGGCAACGATGATCCCTTGTTTCCGGCAACGCAGGTAACCGTGGGGACGACGCGACGGTTTGAAGCTACCGGGCTCGCGCGCAAACACTGGAGCACCGCCACACCGATTCGCACAGTCTTCCGGGAGGCATTTGCGGGCGCCGGCTTGCCCTACTTCAACCCGCACAGCTTTCGTAACACGCTCGCCCATCTCGGCGAGGCAGTCTGCCAGACACCGGAAGACTTCAAAGCATGGAGCCAGAACCTCGGGCACGAGAAGGTATTGACGACGTTCTACAGCTACGGAGAGGTGTCGAGCAGACGGCAAAGGGAAATCATTCACGGGTTAGCGTCTTCGAACGACTCAACGCAGCAGAACGTCAGGGAACTGGCGAAGGCGCTCGCTCAAGAGCTGCGCGGTTCTCGAGGAATTCGGAACGCTCCAACGCTCAGAATCTTCCGCCGGCATAGAAACGTTACACCATGGCATGCCGTCGCCAGCAGGAACGCTGAGGTCAATCGCATCGTTCAGCCGCCTCGCGGCATGGCTTCTGGGCTTCGTGGATGGAAGACAAGAAAGGCGTTGGCTACGCGCAAGCGTTGGGCGGTGACACAGGTTCGGAAGCGCGGGTATGATGCAACGGGCTATGTAAACGAGGCCGGATCGCCCCCGTTTGCCGAAGTCACTTCAATCCGCCCGCAAAGCCGCAGCGGAACAAGCATTCAAAATCCCGCGCCAGGACCAAACGAGCCACGCAGAGCCATGTCCACGGAAGTCGAGCCGCTGAATGTTCGTACACTCCACGTCTTTCTCGCATCTCCCGGTGACATGGAGGAGGAGCGCAGGGCCGTTCGGAGTTTCTTCGACGCCCACAACCTACGCAATGCGCGCCATGGCGGCCTGCGCTTCGAGGTGGTGGACTGGGAGAATTACGCGAGCCTCGGGGTCGGCGATCCGCAGACACTGATCAGCCGCGACACCCTGCTGCACTTCCGCAATTCTCTAGCCCTGGTGATCGGGCTCATGGGTCAGCGTTTCGGCACGCCCACCGAGCGCGCCGGCTCAGGTACCGAGGAGGAGTTCGATACCGCCATCGCCCTGCGTCGGGAGCTGGGCGACTTCCCTGAGATCAAGTGGTTTTTCCGCAGGCAATGGGGCAAGGGCGGCGCGCCGACCGACCAGGCTGGGCTGGCCCAAGCACTGGAGCAGATGCAGAAGGTCGAGGCCTTCAGGCAACGGTTGCAGACCGGCGAGACGAAGCTCCTCTATGGCGAGTTCGACACGACGGAGGAGTTTCCCACCATGCTCGCCGCCGACCTGGAGCCCTGGCTCAACGACCGGCGGATTCTGGAATACGGCCCCACGGCCCGAACCGAGCGGCTTCGACACCAGAGCGCGCCCGCATCCGGATGCCGAGGCTTGGCTGGCCAGCTACCTGAAGCTCCTCCGCGACGAGTGCGACGAGCTACCCCTCGACCGGCTCGGGACCCAGGAGACGCGGGTGCGACTGCCCGCCGTCCATGTACCCCTGGATGCCGTCACTCCGCCCGAGCGTCCGGAGGCAGAGGATCCGGCGGTCCTGGACAGGCACGCCAGGCGCCTGGACCGCGGCGAAGGCGAGCACCGCACTCCTGTCCTCGACTTGCTGGCGGCCGACCGTATCGCCGTGGTGGTCGGTGGTGCGGGCTCGGGCAAGTCGGTGCTGGTCAATCACCTCACCGCGCGGCTCATCGAGCCCGATCCGGAGCAACCACTGGGGGAGGCCATCCTGGGACTGACACCCGTGCGGCTGATCCTGCGCCGGGTGCAGGCCCCGGCCACCAGGGACGCAGGCGCAGACGGCTGGCTGTGGAAGGCTTTTGGTGCCGATGTCAGCGACAAGCTCAAGACCCTGGACGCAGGCGAGGATGCTGCCCATAGGGCGATGGCCGTGGTCGACCTCATCAAGGGCCGGCTAGACGCCACCCCGGGTCTGCTGTTTCTGCTGGACGGTCTGGACGAGGTGACCGCCGCGGGCGAGCAGCGTGCCCACCTGGTGGCTGCCATCGATGCCTTAGCCGCCGCCCTGCCAAACCAGCACCGCCTCCTGGTCACCGCCCGTCCCTATGCCTATGCCCGGAAGGAATGGCAGCTGCGCCATGCCCGGGCCTTCACCCTGGCCCCCTTGGACGAGGACCAACGCGCCGTCTTCTTCCGTCGCTGGCACCGGGTGGGCCGCAGCGTCAAGCACTGGACCGAGGCCGACGCCGAGCAGCGGGCCGCCGACCTGATCGCCACCGTCGAGGGCCGGCCGCATCTCGCGGATCTGGCCGAGCGTCCCCTGCACGCCACCCTGATCGCACTGCTGAACCTGCGTGGGCGCCTGCCCCACGATCGCGCCACCCTGTACAAGGAGGCCGTGGACCTGCTGCTGGCACGCTGGCGCAGCGGCGAGTCGGCCTTCCGCGCAGGCGACGGACGCCCCGTGGAGCTGCCGGAGGAAGAGCTTCTTGCCAGCCTCCAGAGCCTAGCCTACGAGATCCACCGCAACCAGCGCGCGGAGGGCGAGACCGAGGCCGCCGCCGACATCGAGCGGGGTGCGGTGCTGGACGCTTTCGACGACCTCATCGAACGGCGCGTCCCCCGGTGCGACCTGCTGGCCTACCTGAACCAGCACACCGGCATCCTGGTATCCCGCGCCGAGGACCGTTTCGCCTTCCCCCATCGGGCCTTTCAGGAGTACCTGGCCATGGGCTGGCTGGTGGCGCGGGAGGACGATGCCCTGGCGTGCACCGTCCGCGACGACCCGGTCTGGTGGCGTGAGGTCTTCCGCCTTGCCGTCGGCTCCCAGCGGGCCAGCCGGCGCCTCGGGGTCGGCTATGTGCGCGAGCTCCTGGAGGGTCTCGACGGGCAGCCCGCCGAGACCCGCCATCGCGTTGCCGTGCTCGCCGGCCTGGCGCTGCTGGAGCTGGATCTGGACTGGCGGGCGACGGGATTCGACGAGGTCCGAAAGACCGTGCGCGCGCGGCTGGTGGACCTGATCGAAGACCCCAGCGCCCTGGATCCGCCCGAGCGGGCGGAGGCCGGCGAGGTGCTGGGACATCTGGGCGATCCCCGTCCGGGGGTGGGCACCTTCGGCGACCCGGACACCGGCCTCGACCTGCCCGACTTCGCCTGGACCGAGATCCCGGGAGGCGAGTTCCTCTACGGCGAAGAGAAGACCAGACGCCAGGTCGAGGGCTTCGCCATCGCCCGCTATCCGGTGACCCACAGCCAGTTCCAGTGCTTTCTGGACGACCCCGATGGGTACGATCCCCAGTGGTGGCAAGGGCTCGCGACCGGACCCATGGACCCACGGGAGGCCGAATGGGCCATCCCCAACCACCCGCGCGAGAGGGTCTCCTGGTACGAGGCCATGGCCTTTTGTGCTTGGGCCTCGGCGCGGCTGAGGTGTTCGATCAGCCTGCCCACGGAGGAGCAGTGGGAGCGGGCCGCGCGGGGAATTGACGGTCGCGCCTATCCCTGGGGGGAGGAGTATCGTCCCGGGTACGCCAACGTCAATGAAACTCAGGATCAAGCCGGAGCCACTTATCTTGGACAAACCAGCGCCGTCGGACTTTTCCCCTTGGGGGTCTCGCCTTCGGGTGTGATCGACCTCGCAGGCAATGTGTGGGAATGGTGCCTGAACAAGTACGACGAGCCGGAAGACAGGAGCGCAGCCGGCGATGCCTCCCGTGTGCTGCGCGGCGGGTCCTGGGGCGACGATCCGGGCCTTCGCGCGCTCGGCCGACCGCCTCAGGCTCAACCCGGACTTCCGGAACGACAACGTCGGGTTTCGGGTGTTGTGCGCGTCCCCCATCTTTGACCACTGACCACTGGGTGCCGCGTCAGCGGCACGGACGGCGCGCAGCGCCGTCTCCGCGCGACTTTTTTCTACTCTCCCCTTCCTGGGCCGGCTGTATCGTAAATCGACTCCTGGATCAGTTGCCTCTCGCTACGAGGGCGCGCCGATGCTCCGCCGGGCGGATCACCAACGAGTCGAGCACCCGTTCGCGCAGGCCCCAGCTGTCGGCATGGCCGACATGGGCGATCCAGCCGCGGATGCCGGCGTCGAGCTCCGCGAAGCTGATCTTTCCTGCGTGATAGGCGCCCAGCCTGGCGCGCAAATTCCGGTGGGCATTGCGCACCTTGCGCGCCTTCACCAGGCGGTGGGTAGGGTAGACGACGAAGCCGAGCCAGGGAATGCCGGCACTGGTCGGGACCACCTGGGCGCGCGTCTCGTGGATGGCTAGGCGCAGGCGGGCGAGACGCTCGATGATCGCGTCCTTCCAGGCCCAAAGCTCACGCTTGCTGTCGCCGAAGAGCGCGAAATCGTCCACGTAACGCAGGTAGGCGCCGCAGCCCAGCTCCCGTTTGACGAACTGGTCGAATGGGTGCAGGTAGCAATTCGACCAGAACTGGGAGGTGAGATTGCCAATGGGCAGCCCACGCGGGCGACAGATCGCCAGCAGGTCGTCCCCCGGGAAGGGCTCGTAGCAGTATTCCTCGTCCAGCACCCCGCGGCCACTCTTGACGATGACGTCGACCAATCCCATGACATCCGTCTCGGGGATCTGGCGGCGCAGGGTGTCGAGCAGGATGGCATGGTCGATCGAGGCGAAATGCTGCACGATATCCGCCCTCAGCACATACCGATATTTGCCGGCGAGGGCCTGGAACCGGTCGATTGCCTTGTGGGTTCCCTTGCCGATCCGGTTGGCGTAGCTGTCGGGCATGAACAGCCGCTCGAAGCGGGGCTCGATGAGGTTGCACAGGGCATGGTGAGCCATCCGGTCGCGGAAACGGGCGGCGCTGATCTTGCGCCGCTTGGTGTCTTTGATGTGGAAGTGCACATAGCGCGCGGGGCGGTAGGTACCGGCGAGCAGCTCGCTCCGCAGCTTCGCTAGATGCTCTTCCGCCCGATACTCGAAGCGGGCCACGCTCGCCGTGCTGCGCTTGCCGCGGGCGGCGTTGCGCCAGGCGAGCACCAGGTTTTCCCAGCAGCACAGGCACTCGTAGGCCGGGCTGGTCATTGCATTGAACCTCGCCATGGCCGGGTAACAGGTTGAATACGGAGCCGAGACATGGCGCACGACATGGTGATCTTCACGCGGACCTTCGATCTGTTGGAATGGCTGCTGCCCAAATCGGAGCGCTTCCCCCGCGCTTACCGGTCCACACTCACCCAGCGGTTGATGGACGCGGCGTTGGATCTGCAAGAGGCACTGGTGGATGCACAGTCGCGGGAGGGCCGATCGCGGCTCTCCGCCCTGCGTAATGCCGATGCCGCCCTCGGGCGCCTGCGTATCTATCTCCGTCTCGCCCACCGCTGGCGCTGGCTGAGCGACGGCCAGTACGCCCACGCAAGCGGCATGGTTGCCGAAATCGGCCGTCTGCTGGGCGGCTGGTTGCGCTCCGAGCGGGCATGAGCTCATGGATGGCGTCTGCGCGGGCAAGGGGCGGGGCGCCGGGGGAGCAAGCTCCGGCCGGCGCCCCTGTTTTGTATGCGCCCGACGGCCCCTAGAAATCGAGCCGTGCGGACGGGACCGACCCGCGCCATCTTTCCCTCCTCGCCTTGGCCCGCAAACCTTGGTCGGCGGACAATTCCGGAAGAGGCTGCGATCCGCAGCGGACTGCAGACACCCGCTCGGCACCCGAAGGCGCCTCGCCCTGGAGGGACCGGAAAGATGTGGGACGCGCACAACACCCGAAACCCGACGTTGTTGTTCCGGTTGTTCGGGTTGTTCCTGTTGCGGTTGGCCGAGCGCGCGTTGTCCTGATTGTTGTTCCAGGACCCGCCGCGCAGCACACGGCATCAAGTCGACGGGCGACCCCACCGGCTACCATGCCGGCGGGGCCGATTATGCCCATAATGCGGGACCCTTACCAGGTGCTCGGCGAGCCGGATGGCACTGTCCCGGTTTGATTGGCTTCCGTGGTATAGCCCGGGTCGAAAAAAACGCGCGTCGACGGCGCTACGCGCCGTCTGTGCCGCTGGCGCGGCACTCAGTGATCAGTGTTCACAGATGGGGGCCGCGCACAACACCCGAAACCCGACGATGTCGTACCGGTAGTCCGGGTAGAGCCTGCCGCGGTTGGCCGAGCGCGCGTCGTCCTGATTGTCGTTCCAGGACCCGCCGCGCAGCACACGCCGGTCGAAATCTCTGCTTCCGGAGGCGGTAAGCTCGGGCTTGTCGTGTTTATTCAGACACCATTCCCAAACCGTGCCCGCCATGTCCAGTACCTGTGTCGGCGAAGCGCCCGCCGGGTACATGCCGACCGCCGTGGCGGCACCGAGTCGGCTCTCGAAGGTGTTGGCGCGGAACGGCTCGCTTTTGGGGTTCCAGTCCTGTCCCCACGGAAAGACGTTCGTGGGATCGCCGCCGGTGGCCGCCTGCTGCCACTCCCACTCGTCCGGAAGGCGCACGGTGGCCTTCAGGCGTTCGCCGAGCCAGCGGCAGAAGGCCAAGGCGTCGAACCAGCTCACGTGGACTGCAGGGTGGTTGCCGAAGCGCCCGAAGTCGTAGCTATCGCCTTCGGAATCGCGGTAGAGGTCCTGCCCCCACCATCGCAGATCGCGCCAGCCGTCGTCCTCCTCCAGGAAGGCGCGGTACTGAGCGACCGTGACCGGGTAGCGGGCGATGCGGAAATCCCCCACCTGTTTGCGGAGGCTCTTGGTGCCGCGCAGGACGCGCCGCTCGATCTCGATTACCGCATCGCCGCCGGCCACCGCGCACCAGGCGATATCCGGCGTCCCGTCAGCATCGACGCCGATACCGGGACGGGGATCGCCGAGGGCGTCGAGGCGTTGGCCGATCAGGGCGCGGCGCTTGTGGCTGGTCTCGGGCTGTTCCAGCTCCGCCCGCATGGCGGACGGCTCGACAGGTCCGAGGAACTCCCGTTCCTCATTGCTCAACGAGACCTCCGAGCCGAGTTGGTTGAGCGCCTCGGCCGCCTCCCGTCCCCGCTCGTGAGACCAGAGATAACTGGAGCTCTTCTGCCTGGCGAGCCAGGTCCTGGTGTCCGCCTGGAGCTGGCGCACCGTGAGCAGCGCCCCGCGGCGGGCGTCGATCCACTCCTGGAGCGTGGGCCAGTGCCGCAGCAGGGCCTCATGGGCCACCTCCACCAGCTCGTCGCCGCTGATCCAGTCGCGGCTCGTGACCAGGAGTCGCTCGTCGGCGAGCCGGCGGGCCACGGCCTGACCGGTTGCGCCCAGCTCCCCGAGGCGTGCCCGTCGGCGGAGATCCGTGCGCGCATCCCCCACGTGCACCAGGGCGGCGAACACGCCGGGGACCGCCTCCTGCTCCCGCCTCTCCAGGCTTGCGTAGATTGCCTCGGCACGCGTGACGATGGCCTTCTCCAGGCCGCCCATGTCGCGGTAGGCATCGAGCGTGAGGGTGCCGCCGTCCCTGGTCCGCTGGTCCCAGAGCTGTTGCAGCGTAAACTCGAGCAGCGGCAAATCGCCCGGCTGACCGATGGCGGTATCGAGCAGGACCTCGACCAGGGCGTCGGGGACCGTCAGGCTGGTGATCTCCGCAGGGCGGCGGACGACCATCTCCAGGGCCGCGCGGTCCAGGGCTCGCAGGTGCAGGATTGCCGGGTCGGGCAGGCGCGCGGCCAAGGGCTCGTCGTTGAGCACTTCGCCCCAGTAGTCGGCGCGCAGGGTGAGCACCACCCGCATAGCGCCCTCACGAACAGCGCCGAGCAGCATCCGGATGAAGCGGCGCTCCTGTTCCCGATGGACCCGCGCGGCGGTCGCTTCGCTCGGGCGGTAGCTGTAGAGCTCTTCCCATTGGTCCGCGAAAAGCAACAGGTGGGTGGTACCCGGCTCCTCTTCCAGGATCTGTCCGACGACGTGGATCAGGTGCTCGGAACCCTTTTCCTCCAGGTGATCCTGAAGGCGCTCGCACTCTTCGTCGATGTCTCCCTTGGACCAGGCCAAGATCCGCTGGGGCTCGCGCAACGGGAGCAGCGCCCGCGCCAGGGCGAGAAAGGGATTGCTGCCCGGCACCATGTCTGCTATTTGCCAGACGGGCTCGCCTTGCTGCCGTCTCAGGTGCGGGATCAGGCCGGCGCGGACGAGGGAAGACTTGCCGCTCCCGGAGGCACCGACGACCGCGACCAGCGGATGAGCGTCTACGGCGGCGGCCAGACGCTGGAGATCCGGCCCCCGGCCGAAATAGAATCCGGCATCCTCCTCGCGAAACACCCCCAGGCCCCGGTAGGGACAGATTCGCGTTCGGGGATCGGTGTGCGCCCTGTCGTAAAGCTCTGCCGGCGCCTTGCCCTGCACAGCGCCGGCGATGAGTTCCACGGCCCGCGGGTCCCAACCCTCGACCCAGGTGTTCTGCAGCAGGAAAGCGAGGCCGGCTTGGCGGTCGCTACCCTGGTCGAGCAGCACCGGGATGACGGGAAGCGCTTGTTCCTCCTTCGCCATCCGGACCTGCTGATCGAGCGCGGCCCACGCCTCGCGCTGCTGCCAAGGACCGAGGCCATTGCGGCCGACGGCGACGGCAACCGCACGGCTTGCGGCAAGGTTACGCTCCAAAGCCGCCGGCCAGGGCTCGCCCGGGCGCAGATACCAGTCGTCCTTGAAGACCTCGAGCCCCCGGTCGCGAAGCGCTTCGGCCAGCGGCTCGACCAGTTTCCGGTCGAGCCGATTGTAGCTGAGGAAGAGGTCAGATGGCCTTATTTGGGATTGGGGTCGTTCACAAGTCCATGTTGTCCAAGCGTGCCAAATCGACCGCTAGAATAGGGTTTTTTCAGGCTCCGGTCCAAGCAAGATCAGTTTATCCGGCTCCGCCCACGGGGGCGATGTTTTCGTACGGGCAAAAAACTTGGCTATGTCCGAGGTGAGTCCCGGAGAAGGGTCTTCGAAAGTGGGGGTAAAAGCGGGGGTAAAATTGGCAGCATCGGCGAAAATGAAAAAGGCTCAGCAAACATAAGACGCTAAGCCTTTGTATTCTATGGCGCGCCCGGAGAGATTCGAACTCCCTATCACCTGGTTCGTAGCCCGAATCTGTACCTGGCGTTTCCATAAAAATCAGTCACTTGTGGCGCTTGCCCTACCAATACCGCAGTTGACTTTTCAATCAGTTACGGTTTGCTGTTCTTCCGAGTTAGCACAAATCTAGCACAGGCCATTTTGGTCTCCCTTTTTTCCGTCGTCCCGTTGGGGAACGGGTAAACAGATGATTGTGATCTGTCTTCTGGGACTCTCAGCTGGTATTCTCGCGGCGGTGTCCAGCCCTCTCTACGGTAACACGCGAGTCTGGCGTCTTACGGATTTGCGATTTGGTGGCAACGCTGTTTCTCGGCGGCTCTGCTTTGTGTCGTCGATAGATTGCGCCCATTTGATTACGTCGGGCGTCTGCTCGAACCTTCGGGTCCTCGCCCAAAGTATCTACACCTTAGGTGCCAATTCGTAGATCAGGCGAGAACACTTCTGTGCGGCATGCAGCCTTCTCACGCAACGATCTCCTTTGGCTCAGCTCCTCAGGCGGCGGGTCGATGGTGCCGACCGTGGTGGCTATCACTGGGCCTGTCCCCCGCTGGTATCCAAGCAGCAGCCCCCATCGCGCAACGCCGACCGGTACGGTCGGGTTTTTTGGCTCTGTTATGTTTAGTGTGGGCATGGAGTCTGGCCCAAATGCGCGTAGTGTCAGACTGGAGCATTCGCAACCGACTTGAAGGGACATGCTGGTAGATGGATGAGCTTGCCCGCGATGAGGTA
>Ga0210085_1001163_pt1 | contig 10588 bp, 7 predicted proteins | sample China_Galinas_PW_5_FD_184866 | JGI IMG/M metagenome (GOLD analysis project Ga0210085, IMG submission 184866) | Wetland microbial communities from San Francisco Bay, California, USA, that impact long-term carbon sequestration - China_Galinas_PWC_D1... | ecosystem: Environmental > Aquatic > Marine... | reverse complement strand
TTTCATGAAGTCAATTCAACAGCTTTTCAAATATGGCAGTCTCTTGATGCTCTTGTTGGTCATCGCATCCTGCGGCACTCAAGCCCCGCAGAAAGTTGAGGAAACGCCGACAGCTCCCAAAGAGGCATCCTCCGTCCCAACGGCAAAGGCTCCCCATGTCGACTCGACCGTCCTACCTGTTGAATATCAAAAACCAAGATATACCATAGGCAACGAGGCAGCAAAAGATAGTAAAGATTTAACCCATTCCGATGTAATCATGAAGGTTGGGGCATCCATTCATTCAACTGTAGGTCCCCAGCCACTCCGTGATATTATAAAACGTCTTGCCGCCCTGAAGGGAATGAATATCTCCTGGGCCAGTGATGTTGACCAGACCGCCCTCGTCGATGTCGATATCAATGCTAATGATGACTTCAATGAAGCCATTGACCACCTCCTGCGTCAAATCAACTACTTCCATGAAATCCAAGGTAACACACTCTTTATCAAAAACAAGGTAACTAGGCAGTGGCATCTTGCAATGCCGTTTATAAAACAACAATATGAGACTGATACGGGAGGCGATGTTCTGGGTAGCTCAGGAGACAAAACCGCGTTCAAAGGAAAGATCAACGTTAAAGCTTCAGGGAGCCCGACAGGGTCGACTGCTTTTGATTCCAGTAATAATAAAAATGATTTGGCTACATTTGACCTTTGGAACAATGTTGAAAACAACCTGAAAGTTATTCTCGACATCCTTGAAACTTCCGAAACCACGGTCAGCAGTGAGCAACGCGAGTTCGGAGGAACAGGTCAGTATTCAGGTTCATACAACAAACAAGAGGGCGCCAGCAGTACAAATGCAGGTGGAAATGCAAGCGCCAGCACGAAAGGGAAATCAAATGCTGCAGGGCTGGAAAAGATGGTAAAGACGAGTCGGCAGACATCAAAGACCGGGGCGTATTTTACCATAGATAAACCGGTAGGCATTATCACGGTAACAGCCACACACGATCTTCTGGACAAGGTAGACAACTATCTAACTTCTTTAAAAAAGGAACTCTACAAACAGGTCAATATTGAGGCAAAGGTTATAGAAGTTCAGCTTACAAAAAATGCCGACATGGGCATCAACTGGTCCAGTGTGCTGAAAAACTTCGGTGTCTCAGGGACTGTGGGCTTTGGTGCATGGACAAAGGACATCATAACAGGAGAGTATGTCAAAGGATCAGGGCAGGTCTGGCCCAATTCCAATGGTCAGACGTTCATCAGAGCGGTTGATCTGAACAACGCATCCTTCAATGTTTTTTTAAATGCCCTCAAGGAACAGGGAACCACAAAGGTCCTCTCCAGTCCCAAAATCAGCGTTATGAATGGACAACCCGCCTTTATTACCGTAGGACGGAATACAACTTATATTGACAAGGTAACATCGTCTGAAAGCACATCGGGTGCTGTTCCCACTACAACATACTCTGTGAACACCTCAAGTATTCTTTCCGGTGTTGGTCTTGCTCTCACTGCCAATATAATGGACAATAACGAAGTAGTTTTAAACCTTGTACCGGTTACATCCAATCTTCAAGAGCCGATTGAATACAAAGATTTTGGACTGAACAGCAGTGGACAGGCAGCGGCATCAGTCGGACTCCCCGTAGTTGACGTGCGGGAAATGAGTACAACAGTTCGTGTTAGAAGTGGCGAAATGCTAATCATAGGGGGTCTTATTAATAACAGGGATAAAAAAGACGGTCAATTTGCTCCGATTTTAGGAGATATTCCCATTTTAAAATATCTCTTCGGCTATGACTCAAATGCATTGACCAAGAATGAACTCATCATTCTACTTAAGCCTACGATTCTATAACATTTTAATTATAATCGGTTGACTACTAGTGACACATGAACATAGATCATAGCATTTTTACTTAAAAACACGACCATATCCAACTTCATTCATCAATCATATTATTCAGCAGGGAGAGAATTATGAAGAGGCTGCAATTTCTGATATTGGCCATTTTGGTGTTCGCATTGACAGGTTGTGGTCAAACTGTGACTGAAACACTGAATGTGCCGGAAGGTCCGGTATTTAACGGTGCAGGTAAAGGACGAACCATCGTCATACTTCCTTTCGCTGATTATTCTTACGCCGATAATCTTGATTCAGCCCATCGCAGGTACCTGAAGGTTACGGAAAGCCTGACTGATCACCTGGTTGCAGAAGGCTTTAGCCTTCCCGTCCAAGAAGATGTATTCCATTATCTGGTTGAGCAGAATTATCTCAGTATTCCTCTTTATGAAGAAACCAATACAGCATCTCTCAATAACGAACTCACCGGTGATTGGTCACCTATGATGAAGGCTGAAATACGCCGTTATATCCAGGTTGAACAGGATGCAAGAAATAACAGGGTTGCCGCCAGTCCCGGTACCCATGGCTTGACGCCCAACGCCATCAGAAAAATCGGCCGATTCTTCAATGCCGACTATATCGTTCGCGGCCGCATTCTTGAATATAAAACCAGGCAGGAACCATCCTGGGCTCCCTGGAAAAAAGGAATTATCCCAGTTGTTGCCGGAGGCAGCTCCCAAATCCTCTTTGGTTTTGCCAGCACAGACGAGTATGATTCCTGGGATACCACTATCGCCGGCGGTTTGGTCGGATCACAGATCGGGCGCGAAAGGACTTGGCCATTCGACCACGATGACGGCATCTTCGGTTCTGCTGTTACAGCCAATACCGTTGCCTGGGGAGTTGGAAGCGGATACCTAGCCAACATGTCTCATAAGGCCGGAAGGATTGATCAAGCGGTGGTACAACTTCGTATCTGGGTACAGGAAGCGGCCACAGGAAACGTTGTCTGGACCAACAGAGTTCGAGTCCAGGTTTCCCCTGAATCTATTTTTGCCGACAGTCAATATGACGCCCTTTTTGGTGAAGCAATAGAAAAAGGTGTGAGCACGCTCATGAATAACTTCGTGACATACGGACTTCAATAAGTCTCTTTAGTTACCAATTTTAAAAGGCCATACTCTTGCAATGAAAGTATGGCCTTTTTTATTTCATTCCAATACTTACCTTTATCGCGGATTTCTTCAGCCAGAATTTTTCGTCAATTCAGGCGGCGCCATCTTCCTCAAAATGCGCCGGATCTCTTGCGCTCCACCAAATTACACAGTGTTTATCCGAAAATCGTTTCTGCCGTAACGGTCGTTTGCCGAAAATCCGATTTTCATTTTTTGTTGTGGTTAGGCCAATATGGTCCAGCCATGCTGGTTCATGAGAAATCCGGTTTAGAACCAGCAGAACTGAACTCTATTGGTCCATCTCCAATCAATAAATGAGAACCGGTGTGGTCTGTAACACTGCCTCACGAACATATTAATTTATCGGATAAACTCCGGTTCAATTGGAACTTTCCTTCTGTTTTTTTGAGTTCTGATAAATACCCATAAAATTAATCGGTTCCATCAAAAATGGAACAAACCCTCCATCTACTGATATCTGACTCACAATTTGTCTTGTAAAAGGAAACAGCAAGGTGGGACAATCAACAGCAAGAACCATCTCCATATGTTCTTCTGGTTTATTCTTTAAAAGGAAAACAGCGGCATATTCTATTTCGATAATGAACATGACCTTTTCACTCTCGCCTTTGGCTATGATTTTTCCGGTAATTCCAATTGATACTTCCCAATGGTCATCATTCACTTTCTTATTGTTTAGCTGCAGATTGACATCAACCTTCGGTTCGGATTTGCTGGGCAGATAGATCTCTGGAGCATTAGGGTTTTCAAAGGAAAGATCCTTGATATACATTTTCTGCATTCTGAACTCGGGTGTGTCTTTAGTATCAGACGTACTGGTTTGCGCCATTTTAAACCTCTTTTGATTTCAATATTATTATAAAATTCTATCCTGATTAAACCACAATCAGCCCCAGACGAGGAATCGAAGATATTAAACAGCAATTGGATTCAGGAAGCAAGTCTTTCGGAATATTTCATTTTGTTCTCCTTATTCTCAAGAATATTGCCCAGAAAACGACCGGTATGAGAAGAAGGATTCTTTTGTACCTGTTCAGGCGTACCGCACGCAACAAGTGTGCCACCTCCATCTCCGCCTTCCGGTCCCACATCGATTATCCAATCAGCTGTTTTAATAACATCAAGATTATGCTCAATCACAACAACGGTATTGCCCGCATCCACCAATCTGTTCAAAACATTTAAGAGATGCTGGATATCAGCCGGATGTAAACCCGTTGTCGGTTCGTCAAGGATATAAAGCGTTTTTCCGCTGCTCCGAACCGATAGTTCCTTTGCCAGCTTTACCCGCTGAGCCTCGCCACCGGACAGGGTCACGGAGGATTGCCCCAACGTAATATAGCCTAAACCGACATCATATAGGGTCTGAAGACGATTTTTTATCGGAGGAATATTGGTAAAAAATGCTAAAGCCTCTTCTACTGTCATGGCAAGTACTTCATTGATATTCTTGTCACGATATCTGATATCCAGCGTTTCGCGATTATATCTCTTACCTTGGCATGTATCGCAAACCACATAGATGTCCGGAAGGAAATGCATGGCGATTTTTTTAACTCCGTCTCCTTCACAGGCCTCACATCGCCCTCCTTTAACGTTAAAACTGAACCTGCCGGGCTTATAACCCCGAGCCCTCGATTCGGGCAGACGGGCAAACAGGTCACGAATTGGCCCAAAGACTCCTGTGTAGGTCGCAGGATTTGATCTGGGGGTTCTGCCGATCGGACTCTGGTCGATATCAACGATCTTATCGATCGATTGCAGACCTGATATGGAAACCTCTTTCAGTCCAAAACGCTCCGATCGGCTTTTTAAACCTTCTTTTACCAGAGGAAAAAGGCTTTCGATCACGAGTGAGCTTTTTCCGGAGCCGGAAACTCCGGTAACAGCTGTCATGCACCCTAGAGGAAACGCCACGTCAATATGCTTTAAATTATTGACCGAGGCGTTTTTAAGGAGAAGCTTTGAGCTCCCTCCCTTTCTGAATTTTCTCCTTGTAGGCGGTATTGGAATTGACTTTTTACCAGAGAGATAGTCCCCGGTAATCGATGTATCACACGCAAGCAACCCCTGAACGTTCCCGTTGTAGACGACTTGGCCGCCGTGTACTCCTGCCCCCGGTCCCATATCAAGCACGTGATCAGCAGCCAGTATGGTGTCGGTGTCATGCTCAACAACGATCACTGTATTGCCGAGGTCCCGTAACTCGAGAAGTGTATTGATCAATTTTTGATTATCACGTTGATGCAATCCAATACTAGGCTCATCAAGAATATAGAGTACACCCGCCAACCTCGAGCCGATTTGCGATGCCAGCCGGATACGCTGGGCTTCGCCTCCGGAAAGAGTACCAGATCGACGATCGAGAGAAAGATACCCCAAACCGACATCGGTGAGAAAAGAGACTCGGTCGACTATTTCTTTCAGGATCGGCTCCCCGATTTTACGCTCCTGCCTGGAAAACGGTAAAAGCGGCAGGACATCAAGCAATTTGTCAATGGAAAGGCAGGTCAATGTGTAAATGGACCATTCCCCTATCCGTACCGCCAGAGCCTCGTCTTTCAACCTGGCTCCCTTACAGCCGGGACAAATCTGCTCAGCCATATATTTACTCAACTCATCTCTGATCATAGCCGATTGCGTTTCATGAAACCGACGGTGGAGCTGGGGTATAACGCCTTCGTAGGTTCTCTCAGAGGTCATCATCCTTCTGCCCTTCTGATAAAAGAAATGAATCTCCTCCCTTCCCGAACCGTAAAGAATCACATCCTGATGCTTTGCTGAAAGATTTTTAAAAGGCGTTTTAAGCGAAAATTTATAATGGTCGGCAACGGCTGCCAACATCTGCCCTGTATAAGTCGCTTCATTTCTCCATCCCCACGGGGCAATCGCCCCATCGAGAATACTTTTGGACTCATCGGGCACAACCAAAGAACGATCGAAAAATTGCTTCACTCCAAGTCCACCACATTCGGCACAGGCACCTTGCGGGTTATTGAAGGAAAAAAGCTGGGTCGAAAGCGCAGGCATAGAGATCCCGCATTGATGACATGCCGCAAGTTCGCTGTAAAGAACTTCATTCCCGCTCTCCGGGAAAAGAACGAGCAGAAAGCCTTCGGTAAGTTTTACTGCAGTGCTTATTGAATCGGATAGACGTCTTCTTGCAGATTGCTTCAATACAATCCTGTCAACTACCACCTCTATGGTGTGCCGTTTATTTTTTTCCAGCCCATCTACCTCATCTGCATCCATAATGACGCCGTCTACCCGGATACGTACATAACCCTCTTTTTTGATCCGGGCAAGAATCTGCTCATGCCGGCCTTTTCTCTCTTTTACCAAGGGAGCCAGGAGAATCAACTTGGTCCCTTCAGCAAGCGCCAATAAGCTGTTCACCATATCTTCAACAGACTGGGAACGGATCTCCTGGCCGCACTCAGGACAATAGGGATGCCCGCAGCGAGCGAACAACAATCGCAGATGGTCGTAGATTTCCGTTACCGTTCCAACGGTGGAACGAGGATTCTTGCTCGTCGTTTTCTGTTCGATGGAGACAGCAGGGGAAAGTCCTTCCAGTGAATCGACATCTGGCTTGTCCATTTGTCCCAAGAACTGCCTGGCATAGGTGGACAGAGACTCCACATAACGGCGTTGACCTTCCGCATAGAGCGTATCGAAAGCCAATGTCGATTTTCCCGACCCTGAAAGACCTGTAAATACAACAAGACGGTTACGGGGTAAATCTATAGCAATATTCTTGAGGTTATGCATCCTGGCCCCTCGGATGCTGAGAAGTGTTGGTTCCATCCTTTTTATTCAACTCATATGAAAAGTATAATGATTTTAAAACAAATCGTTATGATCAATTTTCAGGCAGCGATCCATGACAACGGATACCCCGGCCTTTCTCGCCTTCGCTGCAGCAGTATGATTTATTACTCCAAATTGCATCCAGACGGCCTTTGCTCCAACGGCAATGGCATCATCCACTATCGGTAAGACCTCCTCGGGTCTTCGAAAGATATTGACGATATCCACAGGTTCGGTAATGGCTAATAAATTGGGAAAGCATTTATGGCCGAGTATTTCATTATGCCCAGGATTTACCGGGATAACCCTATAGCCGGCATTGATCAGGTAGCGAGCCACGAGGTTGCTCGGTCGACTTTTTTTCGGCGAGAGACCAACAACGGCTATTGTGCGTGATTTTTCAAGAAGTGCTTTTATTTCAGCCATATTGACAATATCTTTCATGAAACCCTCATCTGATCAATACGTAATGGCAACCCATTGTTGCTGGAAAAAACAAAAAGATATACCCTGGACTTGCGTTAACCTGGCTTAACCGAATATAATGGTTGCCCGGTGTATGATTGTCAAGCAGACACGGCAAAGACTTCTTCTTGCCAAAGGTAAATTTCAGACTGCGTTCAACTTTTACTCCAACTTTAACTTGAGAGTAGACAACAAGGGACTCAAATGAATTTTCAAGATATCATTTTCGAATTAAGTACGTACTGGGCTGATCAAGGTTGTATTATTCAACAACCTTATGATATGGAAGTAGGAGCCGGTACCTTTCATCCGGCCACCCTTCTTCGCTCGCTGGGTCCCGAACCTTGGCGATCAGCTTATCCACAACCTTCCAGAAGGCCCACTGACGGCCGATATGGCGACAACCCAAATCGTCTTCAACATTATTATCAATATCAAGTTGTTCTCAAACCATCTCCTCCAGATGTCCAGGAACTCTATCTCGAAAGCCTGAAACGCTTCGGCCTGGATCTTCTTGAACATGATATCCGTTTTGTCGAAGATGACTGGGAATCCCCCACTCTGGGTGCCTCAGGCCTTGGCTGGGAGGTATGGCTTGATGGTATGGAAATTACCCAATTCACGTACTTCCAATTGGCCGGCTCAATCGATCTTCATCCGACAACAGTTGAAATCACGTATGGACTGGAACGTATCGCCATGTATTTACAGGGTGTGGAAAGCGTCTACAACATCGCCTGGAATGATACTGTCAGCTACGGCGAAATATTTCACCAGGCAGAGGTCGAATATTCCACTTTCAATTTCGAAGAGGCAAACGTAGAAAAGCTCATTCCTTTTTTTGAGACCTTTGAGCAAGAGGCTTTAAGGCTTGTAGAAAAAGACCTTATTCTACCGGCCTATGATTACTGTTTGAAGTGCTCTCACACCTTTAACCTTCTCGATGCCCGCAAGGCAATCAGTGTCGCTGAGCGTACCCGTTACATCGGAAGGATTCGAAACATTGCCAGAAAGGTAGCTGAGCGATATGTCATCCAAAGAGAAAAGATGGGCTATCCCCTCTTGAAGTCTCAGAAAAGCTGAATATTTTAATATTCGTCCTCTATCTCTGCCACTCTTCTTTATGAATAAAGCGGAAATATTGGATTAAATTTCTATTGATTTGAGCGGACAGGAAAATTTCAAGAAGAGAAAAGAGTTAGACAGTCAATCTAATAAATGGCGGAAGTGCATGGGAATCGAACCCACCCGAGAGGCTATTAACCCCTCACACCGGATTTGAAGTCCGGGAGGGCCACCAGTGCCCTATCCACTTCCCGAAAAGACAAGGTTCAAAAAACCGACCATATACTAATAGGAGTTGACCTTGAAAACAACTGTTAATTATAATATATAGTTCAATTACTGAAAGCAATGTATGTCTTCACCGACAACAAGGTCCTTTTACATTAATAATAGCCTCTACGAACTCCTGAATATACATCAATATGCAGTGTGAAAGATTAATTAAACTCGCAAAAACATGGTATTTGAATGTGCGGGACGAAACCATGGCGCCAGCCCGTATGGTTTCATTTATCGAACAGCATGTAGCAAACTGCAGTGTCTGTCAAAAAGATCCGGACATTCATGATGAGGTTGCCAAAATAACTGAGATCGTCTTGCCTGAATCTAAAATACCCAAAGCCGTTCGAGCTTCACAGGCAGAGGATGACGATTTGGACGACGATAATGATTTCGAAGACGACGATTCCGAAACCATCAATGAGGATGACGAGGATGACGAGGACCTCGATGATGACGATCTGGAGGAAGAAGATCTTGATGATGATCTTGATGATGAGAATGACTCGTTAGACTCCGACGACCTCTAGTCCACTCTCTTTACAAGAACACCCCGTTGAGTAGCTCTTGGAGAATCAGCCGATCTCTTCCGTTTCCAGTCACGAAACCGGATAACGCGACATTTTATTCCATTCCTGCAGCTTTGCTTGGATAAACTCAATGATCATTTGATGCTCTTCCCCGCCTTTTCCTTTCACACTGATCGGAGCATCAAAGGCAATATATACGTCTTTTGCTGCATCGATCTTCCCTAAGTCCTTAATTAATTTACCATTGCTCCAGGCACTGGTCTGTAAGGCAAGTGGTATGATCGGAACTCCTGCCTTTTTAGCAAGTTTCACTCCAATTGAACTCATTTGTGCCGGATCAAAGGTAATAGATCTTGTAGTTTGAGGAAAAACAACTATTGAAATTCCTTGCACCAGCGTTTCCACCCCTTGTTCCATCACTACTTTCAGGTCCTGCCTAGGGTTTGTACGGGTGACAGCGATCGGTTCTCGCGAACGCATCACATGCTTAAAAACCGGATAAGAGAGAAGACTCTCTTTGACAACAAAAGTTAACCTCTTGTCGGAACGTAAAATTATTGGCAGTATAACCGTTTCCATCATGCTCATGTGATTTCCGATCACTATGCACGGCCCTTCCACATTGAGAAAATGCTCAAAACCTGTAATATGGAAACGAACCCCTATTTTTTCCAAAATATGGAAAACATCATAGCTACTTTCATACCACTCGGTATCACCATATTTACCTCGTTTGGCTTTTCTGCTCGCCTTGTATATTATACTGAAAAAGTTACTATAGAAGACAAAGGAAGGAGCGATTCGTGCCGGCAAAGCGAGCGTCTCTGGTCTTGACAAATAGTTCCCGTTGTTAAATTCGAGTTGTTTCATTGAGGTTTTATCCTAGCATATTGGTTTATGGAACCCGCATGAAGAAGCAAATTAAATTCCAACAAATGAATTATAATCCAATGACTTTTAAAAACTTTCCATTAACAATGCAAGCCCGTGGTTCATTTTCGGTATTTTAGGTAGATTTTGCTTACTTTAAACCATGATAATAGAAAATCAGTACACTCAAAATTAGTGGCATATGCGGACGAACGGCTCTTATACATATGGTGAAAAAGTTGCAGAGAAAATCACCACCAAGTACAATAGCCGACGAAGCGCCCTGGCCGGCCAGGAGAATGTGGATAACAAAATATGTTGGGTTGCAAACACAATGTCCCCCGATTCCTTTCCGCTAATTGGAGAATATTTCTATGGATGATTACCAGATTGATATCCTTCGTCTGGCCAGCCAGGGCTATTGTTGTGTCCAGATCCCATTGCTGCTGGTCATGGAAGCACACGGAAAAACGAACCCGGGTATGCAGAGAGTTCTCAGCTCTTTGTGTCATGGTTTCCCGGATACTACCGGCCCC
>Ga0210085_1001162_pt1 | contig 10594 bp, 12 predicted proteins | sample China_Galinas_PW_5_FD_184866 | JGI IMG/M metagenome (GOLD analysis project Ga0210085, IMG submission 184866) | Wetland microbial communities from San Francisco Bay, California, USA, that impact long-term carbon sequestration - China_Galinas_PWC_D1... | ecosystem: Environmental > Aquatic > Marine... | reverse complement strand
GGGCCTGTTTTCAGGCATTGTCGGTGACGGCTGCAACGCCTACATCGGCAGCGCGAATTACATCCGCAATGCCGCCACGCCTCGGCTGATCTACGTGATGCAAGTGGCATGGCGAAATCTGGTCCTGTTCGCGCACAACTTTATAATCATTATCTTAGTGCTCATGATTTTCGGCGTGCAGGACTGGGCCGTGCTGCCGTTGTTCATTCCAGGCCTGATTATCTTTTTGGCGAATTCCCTGTGGATGGCCGCTTTATTCGGGCTCCTGTCGGTACGATTTCGCGATCTTCCACAGATTGTGCTGGCGCTGTTGCAGGTGGCATTCTACGTGACTCCGATCCTCTTTCACGGCAGCATGCTGTCCGGGAGTCACCACTGGATTGTCGTAATTAATCCATTGGCTTATATGATCAATATCGTGCGACAACCGCTGCTGGGCGATGCGCCCAGTATGGTCGCCTGGAGCGTGACCATCGTGATGGCGGTGTTTGGCTGGGCGGTGGCGTTGATGTTCACGGGCCGTTACCACAAGCGCATTCCCTACTGGGTCTGAAATCGCTTAATTGAAAAATCAAGCCGCTAGTGTACTGTTACATTCCGTCATGAACTTATGCTAACAAGCAGAACCTCACCGTTGGTCGCTCTATTAGCGAAAATCCTAATTTGAGCCTGATATCCAGAGGGTCGCGCATAAGCTCCATCAAGAGCGAGGCACTACACTAGAGTACGATGACCGCCTACATAAAATTGGACCACGTCCATCTCGATCTTCCGATTTACGACATCAACGCACAGTCGCTAAAAAAGCGTCTTATTCGCATGGGGCGGCGCAACCGTCTGGCCGACGATAGCACCGGTGTCGTGGTGGTGCGGGCACTGAATGGCGTCGACCTCGCCCTGGAATCGGGTGATCGTCTCGGACTAATCGGCCACAATGGCGCAGGCAAGTCCACGTTGTTGCGAGTTATGGCCGGGATCTACCCGCCCACCGCTGGCGCGGTGATCGTCAAGGGCAAGACAGTTCCGCTCCTGGATATCGGCTTGGGCATGGATGACCTGTCCACCGGCCGGCAGAATATCCGGCTGCGGGGGCTGTTATTGGGGATGAGCGACAGCGAAATTCGTCGCAAAACCGATGAGATCGCTGAATTCACCGAATTGGATGATTATCTCGACCTGCCGCTACGCACTTATTCCAGCGGCATGCGATTGCGCTTGGCCTTCGCGATTTCGACGGCTGTGGATGCTGATATTCTGCTCTTTGACGAAGTCATCGGCGCCGGAGACGCCAGCTTCCAGGACAAGGCTGCCCGCCGGCTCTGTGAGCTGCACGAGCGAGCGCAGATCGTGGTATTGGCCATACACTCCAGCGAAGTGATCCGTAAAACCTGCAATAAAGTCCTGTGGATGGAGCGCGGACATGCGCGCGCGTTCGGGCCTGTCGAAGAAGTGGTCAGCGCCTATGATAAGCACATGCATGGAACCGCGCCCTCTACGGAGGGGGCCTGAGGTGCTCGCGGGCGCCAGAGCGGTTCTACACCTCGACGCCCGGGCTGACGACATGAGTAACCATGGGCCGAATGCCTCGGCGCTTTCCCTCGCTGCCAACATCAAGGCGGCGTAGTGTTAATTAAGCCAATGCGTCGAGCGATGATGGCCGATGTGCCGCTCTTCGTATTTGTCAGCAGCATCATGATGTGTTGTATACAGACCGCTGACCATCTGTTCATAGCGAAGGGTTCCATTGCGCCGCAAAATGCTTACGCAACTTCCAATCTGCAAGCCGATCAGTGATTTGCAAGATCGAGCCGCGCATGGGCCTGCCAGTGGTTCTCATTCGCTCGCAGCGGACCTACGGTCCGTGGATCTAGGGTCGAGGGTCGAGGTGAATTTGCTGAAGCTGCTCAGCTCGGTGCACAAGGGTGTTCCCCTACCTTCTTCTAATGTCCAAAACCAGCGAAGCTTGTTCGGTTTCGCCAGCTTGATGGACCTGATTTTGCGTTCCATCGAATGCTGCGACTGCCGGCAAGGCGTTTCTGGTAAGCCGATATCAAGCAACCATACCGGCATACGCACAAGGTCAATGGAGCCATTAGATGACCTGTTGCCGAGATTCGCCCCAATTAGCTCAGGCGTCTGACATTGTACAGCAGCAGCCTCGAAAACGGAGACTGTGTTTAAAAACCTATCGCTCGACCACTCACCTCTACGTACCTTGTTTCTCCCTATCCCTCGCTTACCAGTGCCGACACCTCGTGCTTGAATTCTTCATGTATCGTTCCGTCTCTATCTCGTTTCTGTTGCCATGATTCAGCTCGTTATGGCATTTTAGACTCTTGGCCGGGTGTCCCGGTATCCAAGAGCACGTCATAATGTTTCGAACGGCAGTCGACCGACGGCCATATCTTTGAGGTTGTATAGATCGTGACAGGATCAACTACAAGCAAATTCGTCGATCTGCCGCTGACCGAGCGCGTCGCCTTGATCGGGCTTTACGCCTTTCTGTTATTTGCCTGGGAGGGCAAAGGGAAGGCGGCAATCGCGTTTATGCTGGTGCTTGTCCCCTGCCTGCTGGACCGTCGTTTCTGGCGTGATCTGCGGGCATCGCAGACCGCGTGGGTGGTTGCCCTGCTGCTGCTCTACATTCTGGTGCGTGGCGTGGTGGCGAGCATGGACAATCCCGAGTATTTCCACTACCACTTGAACGACGGATGGCGCCTGATTTTACTCGGTGGTTTTGTGTTCGTCGGCTGGTTGCTGAAGGGTGATCAGCGCCGGGTATTGTTGGCACTGGCGATTGCCCTGCTTGGTTTCTGGATCGGCAGGTTTGAACACTTTCCCTGGAGCGAGGCGTTTTCCGGAGCCCAATGGTGGGGAACACGGGTGAACCTCGGCCTGCCTTCCGAAGAAGCCTTCGGCCTTTATTCGGCAGCTGCGTCCCTCGGGCTGGTACTGCTGGCCCCGCGTATCTGGGCTGCTGATGGAAGGACATCGCGAAAATCGATCATTATCCTTGTTTGGGGGGTATTCCTGCTGATTTCCGTTCAGGGCGTCATAATGTCCCAGACGAGAAGCGTCTGGCTTTCCCTGACTGTGGTGGCGTTTTTTTTACTGCTGGGAAATCTGCACGTCTGGAAACGCGTCGGCGGATTGAAATCCATTGTCTATCTGCTCGGCGTGACAGCTTTGCTGATCGTGCTGGCCTACGCCAACCAGGGAGCGATAAAAAAACGCTTTTACACCGAAATGGACACCACAAGAGAACTTCTCAGCGGCAACTTTGACGCGATCGACGCCGTTGACGAGCAAGGACGTGTCAAATCGATAGGCGTCCGCTATCACATGTATCTTTTTGCTCTCGATCACTGGAAAGAAAATCCCTGGTTCGGTCTCGGTCCCGGCATTAGCAAACCCCTGATAAAAGAGCACTGGGTAGCCAGCAAAACATTCAATCATCTGCACAACAGCTACCTGGAGATGATGCTGCGTCTGGGAATCGTGGGAACGACGCTGATTTTTGTCATGCTGGCGTTGATCGTTTACGGCGGCTGGCGCGCCTATCGGGAACAGCGCATAGACCGCGACCTGTTCATGTTCCTGGTCGCGGCAATAACCCTGCATCTACTGGTCTGTTTCACCGATTTCCGCATGCTGCATACTGACTGGCGTTACTACTGGTTTCTGGTGGGCGGCGCGCTGTACAGTTTCAGCCTGTTGCACCCGATTGTCCGCGCACAAAGAAATATACCGCCACCGCATGACAACGCGAAGAACGAGGCCGGCAACAACTGACAACGGCAGTTCAGCGATAACCGTAGACAGAATTCGGGCGATCCCGCACCAGGTTGTCGATCTAGTGTCCTGTCTCGTATTAAATGTACAAATCAGAGCCCCACAAATGGTTCACAGCAAGGCGCGGCTGGCAGGCAATGGTCGGTCCCTTATCAAGAGCCGCAACGCGGCTGTGGGGCATTTGTGGGGCTCCCTGCGGGCGAGGCGCTGAGCGGCCATCTGCGTTGTTACATTGGCTTGACGTAGGATCCACTATGCCTGCGCCAATGCGCCTGGCAGCTGACCGCTCAGCGCCTCGCTGATATGTGCATTTAATACGAGACAGGACACTAGGCATTCTGCTCATCACTGAAATAGTCCCGATAACCCCCTGATTTTCCCCGCCGGACCCTGTACGAATCGCCGTCACTGGCATCACCTGGTTTCAGTTTGTCACTCTTGAAGAAGCCGTCCGCTTCCTTGCGGGAAAGACTAATGCCATAAACGGAGGGTTCGAGCACCACCCTGACGTTCACCATGTTCGCCAACCTGCGCTGGAATTCGCCGTCCATCCCCCAACAGCGAGCGTGCTCGGGGAAGCCGTTCACCGCAACCGCCAGATTCTTGCGCACGGAAATGAACGCACTGACGGTGTCGTTGGGATCGAGATTCTCCCACATTGAATAGAGATGATGAACTTCTCTTCTTTTCGCGCCTTTTGGCCGGGTCGGGGGTATAGTGGCGCAAATGGCTCTTCCTGAGGAAAACATCAGCGGGTTTTACGTCCTACCCACCAGGCTCTTACCAGTACATTTTCGCCATGCCGCTCCCACGACTCATGGGCCTCGGGCAAGTTTTTCAGAGCGTCCCGATAGAGATACAATCTGATTATAATTATGATGTTATTGATATGCCTTGCCGACACGTAAAAGATAGTTTTGTTGGCGTATAATTTTTTATTTTTGAGATGTGCATTCGCAGCCAGGTGTATGTTTATACAGACGACACATTCCCCGTCCATCTTCTCCGTGATCGATAGTTAGAAATTCCAGACAAGATGCCGAAGATACGCAAAAAGAACCGCGAGATTCTCGTTTCGCTGCTGTTCTTCCTGTCCCGAAAACAGAAGCTTGCCGTCGATCACTGGCTGCGAGGCCGCAAGGAATACAAGGAGGTCAAGGCGGCGGACTTTGTCATCGTGTCACCACCCAAGTGCGGGCGCACCTGGATGCGCATGATGCTGTCGCGCTTCTTCCAGATGCGCTACGGCTTACCCGAAGGCGAACTTCTGGGCTATGACAATTACCATAAAATGAATTCTGCCATACCCCGGATTCGTTTCACGCATGACCGGTACATCAAGGACTACACGGGAAACCGCGATTCAAAGCGCGATTTCTACCAGAAGAACGTGATCCTGCTGGTACGGGATCCGCGCGATGTCGCGGTCTCGAATTACTTCCAGTGGATCAACACGGTCAACCCGTACAAGAAAGCGTTGCTGAATCTGCCTGAGAATCCGGCCGGGGTACCTGTTTTTGAATACGCCATGATGCCCCGCTTCGGGATACCCCGCACCGTCGACTTCCTAAATGCCTGGGCGCCCGAGCTGGGAAAAGCCCGCTCGAGCCTCCTGATACGCTATGAGGATATGCGCGCAGAACCCGCGCGGATACTCGGAGACATACTGTCCTTCATGCATATTCAAGCCTCCCCGGAAGAAATCAATCAGGTAGTGAACCAGACATCTTTCGAGAACATGAAGAAGCTGGAGCAGAACCAGACCATCAAATCGGAAAGCCGGCGCCTGATGATCAAGGATCAGAACAACCCGGATGCCTTTAAGGTGCGGCGCGGCAAGGTCGGCGGTTACCAGGACTACTTCAGCGACCGGGAACTACAGGATATCGACCGGCTCATCGCGACGCTGCCCCGGATATATGGATACACACCCCATGCAGACCGCGCCGGCTAGTACTCCATTCGGGACGGACCATCTCCGATGGCCATAAAGTTTTTCCATTCTCTCGTACTATGGCGTCACAAGCGGCGTTGGGCGCGCAAAAACATCTATCAACTGGGCAATGCGGACGCCCTTGTGGTATCCCACACCAAAAGCGGGCGCACCTGGCTGCGCATCATGATGACGTATCTCTACCATCTGGAATACGGTACACCTGCCAACGCGATCATCACGTATGATAACCTGCATTCCCTGAATCGGGCCATCCCCCGGATCTATTTCAACCGTGATACCCGCGTACCGACATTCGCACGCGATAACGGTTACATCCCCGTCGAAAAGGGGAAAAAAATACTGTTCCTGGTGAGGGACCCGCGTGATGTAGCGGTTTCGTTCTATTTTCACGTAGTGAACCGTGCTTCCGAACGCGAGTTGATTCGCAAGGGGATACCACAGCAGGCGAAGTCGCTGTCATTGTATGATTTCGTGATGCATGAGGAACTGGGCATTCCCCGCGTCATCCGCCACTACAACCGCTGGCACGACGAAATGGCGACCATGCCCCACACCATGCTCGTGAAATATGAACAACTGCGCGCCGAACCCCTGGCCACCCTGGGGGAAATCATGCGCTTCCTTGACCGTGAGTTCAGCCACTCACAGCTGCTCAAGGCGGTGGAATTCGCCTCCTTCGACAGTCTGTCCAGCAAGGAAAAAACCGGGTTTTTCCAGTCCGGCAGCATGCGTCCCGCCGATCCCCGGGACGCGGCGTCCTTCAAGGTACGCCGTGGCAAGGTCGGCGGTTATCGGGATTACTTCACGGACGCGGAAAATCAAGCCATCGACGCACTGCTCAGGAACGAGCTGAAGCCGGCTTACGGATATTCCTGAACAGCTTGAGCGGTTCCGAACCGATCGTACAGGTCACTCACGCATGGTAACGGCGTCCATGTTGACGGCAAAATGAGCCGCGGCCTATAGTACCTGACTTCGTTTACCTCTCCTGATTTTTCCAGATGCATTCACTGATTACGCTCATAAAAGCTTATCCCTGGCGCACGGCTCTGGCCATGGTTGCCATTCTTTTTGCGGGTATCGCCGACGGCGCAGGCATCACTGCGTTGCTTCCCCTGCTCAAGCTCGCCACTGCCACCCAGCCAGCCGGTCAGGCCGAGATACTGCCTGAGATCGCCACCGGGGGGGCCAATGAAGGCGGGCATATGGAAAGATTTGTTGTCGAGGCCCTGTCCCTCGTTGGCCTGGAGCCTACCCTCGGCGTACTGCTTGTCACCGTCGTCGGCTTCATCACCATCAGGAGCATACTGCTGCTGATCGCCAACCGGCACGTCGGCTATTCCTCCGCCCATATCGCCACTGAATTGCGCCTGTCTCTGTTGCGGGCCGTCCTTGCCACCCAATGGCAATACTTCCAGAACAAGCCGATAGGAAAGCTCGCCAACTCCATGGCCACCGAAGCGAACCGCTCCGCACAGGCCTACGTGTTCGGTGTAACCATGCTTGCCATGGTGGTGCAAACCGTCATCTACATGGGAATTTCATTCGCGGTCTCCTGGAAAGCCACCCTTGCATGCCTTGGTATCGGACTGCTCATGATGGCCGTGTTGCACACCCTGGTACGGATGTCCAAACAGGCCGGAAAGCGCCAGACCGATTTCATCAAATCATTAATCTCAAGACTCACGGATACGCTGCAATCGGTGAAGTCACTCAAGGCAATGGCGCGGGAGGAACTGGCGGACGCAGTGCTCAGCGCGGAAACCGACAAGCTGAACGAGGCGTTGCGCAACGAGGTCCTTAGCAAGGAGATGCTCGACGCCATACTGACGCCCCTTACCGCGATTGTTATCGCCATTGGCATTTACATCGCGCTCGGCAAATGGGGAATGCCGTTCGCCTCGGTGCTGGTGCTGGTGATCCTGCTGGGCCGTGTGCTCGGACAATTGAGCAAGATCCAGAAACAGTACCAGAAGCTGGTCACCATGGAGAGCGCCTTCTGGTCCTTGCGCAAAGCCATCAAGCAGGCCGAGAAGGCCAGGGAGGTTTCGGGAGGGAGCGAGCCGCCGGGGCTGGAATCCGCCATCCGGCTGGACCGGGTATCCTTTGCCTATGGTGATAAGAAGGTACTGCAGGACGTGTCGCTGACTATTCCGACCCAGTCCCTGACAACGATCATCGGATCCTCGGGCGCCGGAAAAACCACGCTAGTGGATCTGATTATCGGCCTGTACGAGCCCAGCAGCGGCGCGGTCTGTCTGGACGATATTCCGCTAACGCGCATCGATCTCAAGCAATGGCGGCGCAAGCTGGGCTATGTCCCGCAGGAGCAGCTGCTGCTGCATGACAGTATCCTGACAAATGTCACGCTTGGCGATCCGCAGCTCACGGAAGCGGATGCCGAACACGCTCTGAAAGAAGCAAACGCCTGGGAATTTGTCAGAACCCTCCCGGAGGGCATGCACAGCAGCGTAGGAGAACGCGGCACCAAACTCTCAGGCGGGCAACGTCAGCGCATCATGATCGCCCGGGCGCTGGCGCACCGGCCATCGGTCCTGATACTGGATGAACCTACCAGCGCCCTGGACCCGGCAAGCGAGGCGCTTATCAGCGAAACGCTGCGCCGGCTACGCAAGGATTACACCATACTGGCCATCTCCCATCAGCCGGCGCTGGCGGAATCAGCAGACGTGGTATATCGGCTGCAGAACGGCAAATTGACCGAGGTTGAATAAACTCCCGGGGTCGCGGTCATGCCCGAAACAGCTGCGTCAGCCGCTCAATAATAGCCCAGCTTACCAAGGTCGATATCAAAGTCTTCCGCGAGAAGCCGGTTGGATTCGCTGTACAGTGACACAATACCCGATCTTTGCCGGCTATCCAGTTCGAAACTCAGGTTATTGAACGGCACTCGCTTCAAAACAATCCGCAGCAACCGCGGGAACCTCGCGATCTTCCAATTGTGCCGATGCAGTTTGTCGAGCAGGTACTCGTTGGCCGTAATATGATAGCCGCTGCCCAAAGACGATCGGGGTTTGATATTATATGATCCACTGATAATGCACTGTTGCGACCTGTCCGCATCAATACCGAGATACCCGGACAATCGCCGCGTAAATCCATCACGCTCGCCGACAAAATCCTCGAATGTAAACAGGGTGACCCTGTCCTTACCGAATAGCCTTTTGTAGTAGGCAGCGCTCTCGTTGTAGAACAATGTAGCGAAATAACCCTGTCGCGGATGCTCAAGTGAGGCATCGACGAAGCGTCGAAAATCATCGGGAATTCGCGAGACCGAGTCAAAAAAGTACGACGGAATAATGTCGACCTGCCGCCTGATCGTGAGCATCACGCAGACGTCATAATCGGCACTCACGGGATCGGCGAACACTTGCCGGATACGTTCTGCGGTGCGCCCGATATCATGACCACCATAACGGGCGGGACGCAGAAAATCTCATGTGAAAGCATCATGTTACGGCCATTTTCCTGTCTGGCCACAAAAGCAGCGAAAGTGTCCTGAAGCCGGTGCAGCTCTCGTTCGAATTGTACCGAGTCCAGTTTCACTATCTGCCGCTCGAGATCCAGCAAATCGCCGGTAAGCGGTTTACCCAGGTAGCAAAGATCGGGGTGACGTTTGAAAAGCACCTTTTGCAAGGTGGTGGTTCCCGTCTTCGGATAGCCAACATGCAGAAAAAATTTCTTGCGGGTTTCCATGTCACGTCAGCCTATTGCAACGCGCAGATTGCTGCAATCAACAGGAATCCGCCCCGTTTGATTCAGTGAAGCCCGGCCACCGTAAATTCTGGCACATTTCAGGAAATCACCGGCACTCTGGAAGCCAGCTGAAATATCGCACGGTCCAAGCGCGACATTTCGTCAAGGTAAGTGGTATCACGTCTCAGTACCACATTATTTTCCGATCGCAGCCTGCTATTCCCGCGTATCATGTGAGGCACACGCTCGAAGGGTTGCCCACTGCCGAGCCGAGCCCCGATAGCGTCGAAGTCCAGCCCCAGACACTCACCCACAGGACGCAACGCCACACGCGGATTGTTGCAGATAGCCTCGTAACTGACACGCACGGCGTTTACGCCGAGTTGTTCTTCCATTCGTGAATACTGCCTGATCTGCCGCACCCAGTGACGCGTAACCGCGACAATCCGACGTATCCGCTGCCAGCGGGACATACCCAGAGTCCCGATCCGGATATCCTTGCGGATACGGGAATACACCACAGCCCTGCCATCCCTGACAACGTGGACCAGATACAGGTCGATGCCGTCAATGGACTGCAGCAGTTTCGCATAGCCCACATTGTGGGTGACATCACCGATAAACGGCCTGCCGGACAATGAACTTATCAATTCGTACAGTCGCGGCAACTTTTCGCCGTCGGGCCGCTCCTCGACCGGCTGGTACTGTCGCCGTATTTCCAGCCAGAAGGGGCAATCGGCGGCCGGGGTGCCGCAGGAGCAGATATTGGCTGGGCCAAACACAACGCCGTGCGGAAATTCGCGCAGCTTGCCGGTAGCGAAAATGTCCGGGTGCTGGCCTAGCATCATGCTTAGGATGGTCGTACCACCATGTGCGGCACCGGCGATCAAGACAACTTTGGGTTTTGACATAGGGAGCTAACAAAGACAATTTGACCTGTCAGAGGTCTACATAATAACCGAAAGTCACATCAGGGGGTTCTGCCATATTTTATTCATGCAATGAATGGCACTAAGTTAAGCCCGTAACTTCTTAGCGTGTCCGCGTCTTTCAATCTCCATCCGTGCTTTCCGGCGGGGTTTGTCCATGCGAGGATAAGGCTTGGGCCTTCGTTTGACTGCCCGCGGT
>Ga0210085_1001160_pt1 | contig 10601 bp, 10 predicted proteins | sample China_Galinas_PW_5_FD_184866 | JGI IMG/M metagenome (GOLD analysis project Ga0210085, IMG submission 184866) | Wetland microbial communities from San Francisco Bay, California, USA, that impact long-term carbon sequestration - China_Galinas_PWC_D1... | ecosystem: Environmental > Aquatic > Marine... | reverse complement strand
TTCCATCCTCGAAACGCAAATCGGGGGAAGTGTGATCTCACTTCGGTTTGACTTTCCCCCCCATGAGAACAACCTTGTACAAAAGGGCTCCCTCTTTGCGTTTCCGGTTGGCATGGTAATTGGGGACTCGGGTTTTGAAGGAGGTTGGCTGTGGAAGAAAAACCAAACCGTTTGCTTGCCGAAAAAAGTCCCTACCTGTTGCAGCATGCCTATAATCCGGTTGATTGGCACCCCTGGGGTGCGGAGGCCTTCGAGAGGGCAAGAAGCGAGGATAAACCGATATTTCTATCAATCGGTTACTCCACCTGCCACTGGTGCCATGTGATGGCCCATGAATCGTTTGAAAACGAAGAAATAGCAGAGCTTTTGAATAGATCGTTTATAAGCATCAAAGTCGATAGGGAAGAGCGGCCGGATATCGATCAGATGTATATGGCGGCCACCCAGATGATGTCTGGCGCCGGCGGGTGGCCCATGTCGGTTTTTCTGATGCCTGACGGCAGTCCGTTTTATGCCGGTACTTATTTCCCTCCCCGCGCCTCCCACCAAAGACCGGCGTTTGCCGACCTGCTCACGGCACTGAGTAGAGCTTGGCAACAGAAAAGGGACGAGATCCGGCAGGTAGCCCAGCAGCTGGTTGACCGGCTGGGCGTTGAGAGCAGTTCGGCCCGGACCATGCCGACGGATGCTGCTGAGCGCTGCTACCAACTGGTTGCCCAAAGCTATGATGCCAAAGAGGGCGGGTTCGGTGAGGCCCCGAAGTTTCCACGATCCGTGGTCTTTTCTTTTTTATTCGAATGGTATCGGCGGACCGGGGAAGAAGCGGCAAAAGAGATGGCTTTGCATACGCTGCGAAAGATGGCATCCGGCGGGATGTACGACCATATCGGCGGCGGATTCCATCGCTATTCCGTAGACGAATACTGGTTCGTCCCCCATTTCGAGAAGATGCTCTACGATCAGGGCCAATTGGCCCACAATTATCTCGATGCCTTTCTTGTCACCAGTGACCCATTCCATGCCCGCGTTGCCCGAGAAATCTTCAACTATGTCATCCGGGATATGCAGGATCCCGGGGGTGGCTTTTACTCGGCCGAAGACGCGGACAGCATTAATCCCTATAATCCTCAAGAACATGGCGAGGGGGCATATTATCTCTGGCGCTGGGAAGAGGTGCAAAACCTTCTGGGCCATGAGACGGCGGAGCAATTCTGTTATGTCCATGGAACGAAGAAAGACGGCAATGTCAACCAGGATCCCATTGGCGAGTTTACCGGCCGCAACATCATCTCACGTGTCCGTGGCCTGGCTGAAACCGCGGCGCGATTTTCGCTGAGCCGGGACGAGATTGAGGCCAGGCTGATTGCGGCAAGGCAGGTACTCCTGAAGGCGCGCAGTGCGCGGAAGCGTCCCCATCGCGACGATAAGATCATCACCGGCTGGAACGCTTTGGTGATAGGAGCCCTGGCCCGTGGAGGCAGGATCCTTGAGGAGCCTGAGTTGCTGGAGATGGCCGTCCGGGCAGCAACTTTTATTCAGGAGAACCTCTATGATCCGACAACCAGGACTCTTATGCGGCGCTACCGGGATAAAGAGGCCGGTTGCGCCGGTCAGTTGGACGATTACGTTCATCTCACTGAGGCACTTTTGCTTCTCGACCAGGCGACCCATGAGCCGTGTTGGCTCCGGTGGGCCGAGGAGTTGACCGAAGGGGCGATCCATCTCTTCTGGTATGAAGAAGGCGGCTTTTTCTATGACAGTGTCGCTGATTCCAGCCTCAAGGTGCGGATGCGGGGTACATACGACGGGGCGGAGCCGGCCGGCAATTCGGTGGCGGCCCATAACCTCCTGCGTCTTTCCCGTCTGCGGGCCAGGGACGACTGGAGGCGCATGGCAGAGAGGCTTATCTCATCATTTTCGGAAGTTATCAATCATTACCCCCCGGCGCTTCCCCTGATGGTGTCGGCCTGGCAACAGCTTGGGAACGAGCCGCTGCAGGTCGTGATCGCCGGAGAAAAAGGAGCTGCCGATACCGAGGCTCTCTTGCATATTGCAGAACGCCGGTTTAACCCGCATCGATTGATCCTATTGGCTGACGGCGGAGAGAACCAGAGATATCTTTCCGAAAAACTGCCGTTTCTCGATTCCGTCCGCCCGGTGGGCAACAGGGCCACTGCCTATGTGTGCATCGATTTCACCTGCAAACACCCGACCCATGACCCGGAAGAGCTCGACCTGCAGTTGGCCGAGGCGGAATCAGTCCCATAAAAAGTACCGCAATTTCCCTTTATTCTCTGTTCTCTGTGACGTGCAATAATCTGTGTTATGCAACTATGATGATTTCGTAAAATGGCGCTGGTGTTGCGGAGATGGACTCGAAAAAAGCTCGATATGCTAGGCGGATGGGCCAAAATTAATACCGAAAAGAATTCAGGTGATTTCTATTGTAGAAAGGGTGCGGTTATTCTTTTCTGCCGACCAGGAAAACACGGTACGGGGCAGGGTAGCCCTCCACCGTCAAGGAAGGATTATCGGAACATATGAAGTCACTGAAGGATTGGAAGACCATCCAGTCGGTACGGCGCTGTTCGGCTGAGGTCATCGGGTGGCTGCAGAACAGATTTACATCTGTAAAGCCGGTTCTTTGCATCCAGTTGGCCAAGCAGGCTCCAGTGGGAACGAAATAGGTCCCCGGTACTTTGGCGTAGGTTTTTTCGGGAAAGAGGGCCACCGGGTCGTTGCCGGGGATGGCCTGGGATTCAAGGATCAGGGTGCCGCCCGGCTTAAGCGCCGTATAAACGTCTCTTAGGACATCCAAAGGAGAGGGGCGGTGATAGATGAGTCCCATGAGAAAGATCACATCGAAACAGTCCGGAAAGAGGGAAAGGTGTTCGACACCCAGCAGATCTATTGAAAGGTTGGCCATGCCGGCCATACCGTTTAATGCCTTGAAACAGTAATAATGCTGGATGGTTGGCTCCAGGCCCAGAACCACTTTCGGTTTGCAGGAAGCCATCCGGAACATGTAGTAGCCGTTGTTGCAGCCGATATCGGCAACGGTTTTTCCTTGAAGATCCGGCAGGACAGGCAGCAGCCTCTGCCATTTGCGCTCACTGCGCCATTCGGCATCCACATCGACTCCGAATATGGAAAAAGGCCCCTTGCGCCACGGCATAAAGGCGCGCAGGTCTTTTTCGATCGTCTTTCGGGCGGCATCCGATACTTCCTCGGCAGCACCTATGGTTACGATATCGCCTTGGCAGTCGACACGGCGGGCGGAATACCTCATAAGCCGCTCGCAGGGGCTGCGATAACGTAAAAATCCTTTTTTATCTTGTCCTGCCCATTCAAGACGCTCGTTGCGGATGGCCAGGATCTCATTTGTTTTTGCCGTGTTCGGCAGATCACAGAGGTAGTCTTTGTTGTTCCTGCTTTGCATGTATTTATTATAGCTTTCTACGATAAGCGTATGGTGGTAAACTCCTTATTGTCATGGAGTATTTTGAATGTTGGGATTGTAAGATTATCTTCTGAATTCTGACTCCTCGCCTCTCACATCTCTTATTTTATGTCGTCTTTACCGCCACGAAAGAGGCAAAATTGAACCATTGAAAAAACGTTTCTACCGAACGAAATCCAACGCTTCTCAACAGCGTTTTGTTTTCCTCAATGGAAAACGGGATCAGGACATTTTCCAGCGCTTCACGTTTTTTGGCAATTTCCAGCTCCGAATATCCCCGTTCCCGTTTGAACTGATGGTAGATGTCGATATATTCCCGGTTTAATCTACTGTCTGAGCAGATGATTTTTTCGCTTAAAATCAAAAGTCCGCCAGGACGCAGGTCCTCGTAGAGGCGATGGAGAAAATCTTTTCGAAGCAGAGGGCGGATGAATTGCAGTGTGTAATTCAGTATAAAGGCACCTGTTCCCGGTTTATGCAATCGAGTAATGTCCTCTTCGACAAAGGTAGTGCTGTCCTGCTTAGAGAAGAGTTCGCACTTTAATCTCGCCTTGTCAAGCATTGCTTTCGAGCTGTCGACGCCTATGAACTTCAGACTTTTATCCGAGAGCATTCTGGTCAGCTCCAGCAACGAAGTGCCGGTAGCGCAGCCCAGGTCGATCACCTGGTCCTCAGGCTCAAGAGATCCGGCAAGAAGTAATGCTGTTGCACGGATAACCTCCTGGTAAAAGGGGACGGACCGATCCACCATGTCGTCGAAAACCTCGACAACCCGTTGTGAAAAAGTGAAATCCTCAGCAATGGAATCTGTTTGAAAGAGCGTATCTTTATCTGAATCTTTTCCAGGCATAACTGTTACTTTTGTATATGAGTATTGCTTTATTGATTTTTCAGGTATGTAGGGATTCACTATACCACCAAGCCTGTATTGGGAAAACAGATAAGAGAAAGAATAGACTTGCCATGTTGAGATTATCTCAGTAAACTTAATTCCTCTTTTACGTGTCGATTTCCCGGTGGAGGCAGAATTCACTGTCCTTGGTTTGTAGAATTGCAAAAAGGTGATGATATGAACGGAAAATGGTGGAGGTTTGCAATTATCGGTTTTTTATTGTTTGATCTTTGGCTCTTGGTAATGGGTATCGTCCCCATATCGAGTTCAGGGGCGCATGCTGCTCCCTGGATTAACGGTCTGGGGTTGCAAAATTTTTCTCTTGATGGTTGTCTCAAGCCCCATATGATGGGAAATCTCACTATGGCTGCGGCAGTCCTGCTGACTGTATCCTTTCTATAAGGAGACCGCCTATCTAGCCTGTGATGATTGCCCTTCAGTGGACTGGACCATCTTTTGTCTTTGGGTGATTGAGGCTGGATGCATGGCGAATGAAATAGATTTTGACGAAATTTTAAGTAAATACAGATCAGATCCTTATGACTATGTGGATGTGTGTGCCACCCATACCGGCATCGTTCGCTGTCTGGTGACGGAAGGCGCGGAAGTTGCCGCTCCGAGTGGACAGTGGCTGCATGTGCCCGGTACCGTTCTATATGAGATAACCAGGGAGAGAAATTCAAAGCTTGTGACCTCCCAGACAAATGGTACCGTGGCCGAAATTCACTGCGAACATGACGGGAAATTTGTCGAAGCCGGCGAAAAACTGATGACTATTCGCCATCCTTTGAAGAAAAAGGAAATCATTGAGAATATTTTAAAGCAGGTTCTTTTTCTTTTTCCCGCCCCGGAAAAAGCCAAGTATTTTTTCTCGTTGGATATTCAATCTCGTGTCGAAAAAAAAGGTGCCCAGACGGTATCCGTCAAACCCGGTGATGAAATAATCACCATGTCCTTGATGAAACGCGATACGCCGGTGTATTACCAAGGGGAACCGGGCGTTGTTCATTCCGTCTATTTCAAACCGGGCATTTCCGTGGAGCAGGGTGATCCGTTGATCGGGGTCTGTTCTCCGGAAAAGCTGCCGCTTATCCAAAAGATCATAACAAAGGTTAAGGCCGATTGGGATGCCAGGATGTGACGGCCGGGGAACCCGGCGCCATGATTTTCCCTACAGCTGAAGAGCTGAAGCGGTTCATTCTCGATCATGAACTCCCATTGCGCAGCAGAGAGTTTGCTGATGCGGCAACGGTTTTTCGCTACGGTGCCTTTGTCGGCTCAACCTTGGAGCACCATGATACTCTGGAAAGAACCATGGATCGTGCCCGTACCTTGATTAACATCACGGAAGATGCCGATAAATCCGTGGCCAGCGGCACGGTTATCACTGCCCGAACCCTCAGTTGTTCCAGAGGGCGTTTCTCCCGTTCCTGGCATGCTCCGACCGGAGGCCTCTGGGGTTGCCTGATCCATGCCAACACACTGCTTGCTGCCTCCCGTCGTTTTCTCTCGCTGGCCGTGGGAGTTGCCTGCTGTGAGGCCGTGAGACAAGTTGGAACAACAGCATCATACCTGCGATGGGTCAACGATGTCTTGATAGATAAAAAAAAGGTAGCAGGGTTTCTGATCCAAGGGTATTCGGGGCTGCATCGTCATGGTGAATATGACCTTATCGGTTTCGGTATAAACCTCAATAACCGAACTTTTCCTGCAGAATTGCAGGCTACTGCAATTTCCCTGACAGAAAAGATCGGTGAGCCTGTTGATCTTTATCATTTCACCTTGGTCTTTCTCGCTAAGATGTCCTGGAATATTGGGTTGTTGTACTATGAAGAGGCTCGGGATTTGAGTGGGGATGGCTTTTCCGGCTCAGGCGGCCAGCATTTGCTTCTGCAGCGTTGGAAAGAGCTTTCCGATACCGTTGGTCAAAGGGTCGTGTATGGGCAGAATGTTTTTGATGCCCCACTATATGAGGCGACGGTTGTCGAACTCCAAGACGACGGCGCTTTGTTGCTGCAACTTGATGACGGTTCCTGCATGAGTGTGCAAAGTGGTGAAATACGGTATGTTTAAGAGGTACAATCCAGATCCAGGGAGATAGAGGGGAGGGTGCCGGTATGGCAGTTCTACTTTGTTCCTCTTCTGACTCCTGTATCCTGACTCCTGTCTCCTGATGTCACAATCGCCTTCCAGGAATGGATATCGCGTTGAAAGAGTCTGCGTCCGTAGCGGTACAGGAGATCGAGGGATTCGTCCCGGGCAACATTCGAAAACTGCAGCCGGTGCAGCCGTTCCTGGTTCTGGGTTTGTACATCGGTCAATAGCCGTATTGTACCGAGCGAGAGGGGAACGGTTGTCTGGAAGTTTTGAGCCAGGCAGGATTCGCAGATCAGTCCTCCTGACATGTAATTGAATCCATATGCTTTCTGAGAGGAGACCGGATGATCACAGTGATGGCAGGTTAACAGGTCGGGTCTATAGCCGATATAATCGAAAAATCTGAGCAGGAAGATGATTACAACTGGCAGATGGGGCCGTTTATCGTCCAATGATTGCAGAGCCCAGCAAAGGAGGTCATAGACCCTGCTGTCACATTCTTTCTCGCTTACACCCATAAGGATAAATTCACGAATGACGGTTGCAGCATTGTAGAGATTGACATTTTTTCGCAGATTCAAAAAGCCGGAATTTAGGTCTGCGGCTTTAATGAAGACGAGGCTGCTTTGACGTGTCTGGGTGTAGGTGATGTGTAGAGAAGAAAAGAGTTCCAGTTTATTTACGAAACGCCGTTTGCTGCGGTTTGCTCCTTTGGCGATTCCGGTAAGACGACCTGCTTCGGGGCAGAAGAAAGTGATGATCTTGTCGGACTCTCCATGGTCGCGGCAATCAAGAACGATAGCGGCGGTTTCCAACTCGGGTGAAGCCATGGGACAGCGTGTGTATTCTAGAGAGATAAAACAAAAAAAATTATATTAAGTAACCATAGCATTCCGGAACGGTTGGGCATAGTGCAGCCATCCTATTTTCTTTCTCAGCTTGGATTACTTGGCCAGGGAACCGGGGATGGTGACAGTAATAAATCCGTCTACAGGCGCCGGCAATGGAATAATTACGCCGTTGAGGCTTAGACGGGTCTTTGCACCTGCAGGGAGTGTAAGCGTCATGGACTCCTTCGGGTGCCACTCGTACCTCTGTCCGGCTGAGAAATTCAACTCCTCGGGAAAATCCTCATCAACTACAACCGTTACTTTGGTTGCTTCCTGGAATTCCGCCAGTAACGTATATTTTCCTTTCGCGGTTACAGCAGTGCTTTGCATGTGTTCAGCGGCGGCTCCTTCAGGGGCAGGTGGCAAAATCGTTTTATCTGCAGAAGTTGGGGCCGGTACCGCGGTTGTATTTTTTTGGGGCTGTTCGACTGCAGGTTTGTTTCCGAAACTTCGGAGTTGTTCACTGAGGAACCTTGCCGGATTCCAAGAAAAATACCAGGATATCCCGGTAGCGATCAAAATGAAAATAACCAGAGAACATCCCAGGATGGATATAGGACTGACCATCGGGCGTTCGGCCATCGGGCTTACGGACTCCCCCAGTTTTGAGGGAGTCTGCAACGTCTTTTTGGTGTTTTTCGGGGAAGCTCCCCGCTCTTTTGCGTAATGTTCCAATACATAGTCGACATCCACTTCCAGATGACGGGCATATATAGAATAGAAACCTCGGGCAAAGGCATCGGCTGGCAGGGATTTGTAGTCACCCTCTTCCATTGCCTGCAATGTAGCGGGCGGAATCTTGGTTTCTTCGGCTACTTCTGCTACGTCCTGGCCTTTTTCAATTCTGTGGCGACGTAAAAATTGTCCCAGGGGTTCGCTATCGGATAAAGAAGGATCATTCACCATCTGTCGTTCCTATTGTCATAGAAGGAAAAGGAATGCACGTTAAGGGATCACATTTTTTGACTGTATTCTCGGTAAATTCTATTGTTCGGGTTTTCATAAGAAGACCAACAGGCAAGCATCATGGATACATTTTTTTGATATATGCTTGTTCTTTAAGGTTTTTCACCCAATTGTCAAACTCTTTTTTCAGTTGCTTTTGATAGAGGATTTTTCTGATTCCCTCTTTGGCAGCCTCATAGGATGATTTTGGATCTACCCCGTCCTTGCTGGCCAGGAGTTTGAAAAATTGGAAACCCGCTGGAGTTTCGATGATTTTGCTTATTTGGCCGGGTTTTAAGCTGGTTATTGCCTCCTGCATATCGGCAGCCATATCATCCTCTTGCAGGATGCCTATGTCGCCACCGTCAGCAGCTGAAGGAAGGTTGGAATATTTTTTTGCCAGTTCTCGGAAATCCTGCCCCTCTTCCGCCATTTTCCGGACCGCTTCCGCTCGTCGTCTTGCATCCACTTTGTCGGCAAACATATTCGGAGCCGATTTTTGTGACTCTGCAGATATTCCCCAGGTGAAACCCATCTGGAGAAGGGCGTATCCGTTTTTGATTGTGTTGTATCCCTGCTTGTGCTGATCGTAATAGTCCTTGACCATATTGTCGGTTATGATAACCTTGGATCGGATGTCGTGATTGATCAGCTTTTCCTGAAGAATCTGGTATCTGAGATCCTTGTTGTATTCCTCTGGTGTTACCCCGGAATTTTTTATCTTTTCGACAAAACGGTCCTTGGTAAGACCGCTTTGTTTGACCATCATCTGATAGGCATGCTGAAAATCCTCATCCGATACCCATATCTTGTCCTTTTTGGCTTTCTGGGTGACTAGACTTTGGTCTATCAGGTTGTCGAGGATCTCATTCCCTGCAGTCTGCAAGGCTTGTTCTTGGGAAGGTTCGGGTGTTTTTTCTTTGATTTTTTGAAAATATCGTTTTCCGGCGTTTTGCAGGTCCGAAAGGAGGATGACATCGTCATTGACTACGGCAACAACGCGATCAATAATTCGGGCGACTGCATTACCGGTAAGAAAAAGAGAAAAAATAAAGCAAAAAATAAAAACTGATTTTTTCCGAAGTGGCTGACGTATCATCTTAGAGGGTTCCTTAAATGGCTTTTGCGTCTTACTTGTATTTTTAAATACCCGTATGTGGGGGTACGTGCAGGTTGATCGCTGAAAAGATCAAATGATATCTTGGCTGGGGACTCATTTTCATGAAAGCCGGAGCATTAGCGGAATGTAGTCTAGCATGTTTTGCGATTTATTACACTCATCTCAATACCTTTTTTTTATCTAATCTCCACCGAAAAAAAATGGCACAAATGATTTCGTCCGGATCTTGATGTGTTGGTGTGAAAAAATGAAGAAAAATTTTCCGGACGAGAGTATGATAACTGTAAATATTTTTGATGTAATCTCAGGAGCTAGCCAATGAATAAAGCACATTTTCCGATCGCGCTGTTCGCATTCTGTTTGTTTTCCGCTTTCTTTTTATCGGTAAAACCGCTGTATGCGGTAACGAAAATGCCGGCTTTTTCGCTCCCGGCGGTAACTGATGGAAGACCCATTGACAGCAAAGATCTCAAGGGGAAAGTGTTGCTTGTTACTTTTTTTGCCACATGGTGTCCGCCATGCCAGGAAGAAATTCCCGGCCTCATCGATCTGCAAAAAGAATTATCCCGGGATGGTTTTTCCATCGTTGCATTTTCCATTGATGAACAGGGGCCGAGGGTCGTTGCCAGGATGATTAGAAAATTAGGAGTCAACTATCCGGTGGTGATGGCAGATGAGCATACGGTTGTCGGTTTCGGCGGCATCAGGGGTATTCCCACCTCATTTCTCATCAACCAGAAAGGTGATATCGTAAAAAGATACAATATGTATGTTCCACATTCCGTTTTTGCAAAAGATATCAAAAGCGTGATGAACTGATGTCCTGTCAAGACTGAACTGATGAGAAATTCGGGTTAGTGTCCATCCGGAAACGAGAATTTTCAGGCTGGAAATTCAGCCTGAAAATTGCGCGGATTGAGATGGTCGACCAGCCAAGGAGACTTCACCTGTCAGCAAGAGCAGGGACTTTTATGGGTTGCTGATTGACATGCGCAATATTCATGGGTATTTTAAAAAATCTGTCTGTTGTGGATGATCCACTATTTGGTGTCGTCCTCTCTCAATATAACCTCGTACCATACAGAATACTTTAAGCTGTGAGGAAAAGGCGTTTTTTAATGCAACAATTATGGACATAAGGAACTTACCGGAAAGTGAACGTCGCATTTACAACCGGATCAAAAAAAATATTCACTT
>Ga0210085_1001157_pt1 | contig 10604 bp, 7 predicted proteins | sample China_Galinas_PW_5_FD_184866 | JGI IMG/M metagenome (GOLD analysis project Ga0210085, IMG submission 184866) | Wetland microbial communities from San Francisco Bay, California, USA, that impact long-term carbon sequestration - China_Galinas_PWC_D1... | ecosystem: Environmental > Aquatic > Marine... | reverse complement strand
CTTCTGTTGGCCGCGCGGGCACGATGAGCGCCCTCCGGTGAAGGTCCGATCATCGCGCGGGGCCGCCTTCTCGCTCTTGCGCCCATACAGGCGCTGGCGCAGATCCCGGATCTCTGCGCGCGCTTCTCGATGCGGTTGAGCTTGCAACCTTGGAATGGGTCGACTGGTTCAACAATCGTCGCTTGCTCGAACCGATCGGCAACATCCCACCGCCCGAGCTCGAGGAAGCCTACTATCGCCAGCAAGAAGAGTCGGCTATGGTGACCTGACTCAAACAAACCGGTCTCCGGTATTCCCGGGGCGATTCAGTTGGGCAATACGTTTGGAAATCGGTGGGAGCACTTTGGTGACGACTCGAAATCAGGTCCAACATGGTATCGACCAACTCCCTATCGCTTGGCCAGAAACCGATCCAGCTGATTGGCGAAGGTCTGACGGTCCGCCTGGCTGAAGGCCGCCGGTCCGCCCGTGTCCACCCCGCTGGCACGGAGGGTATCGAGAAAATCCCGCATATTCAGTCGCTGTCGGATGTTTTCTTCGGTGTAGAGCTCGCCGCGAGGGTTCAGGGCATGGCAGCCCTTGGCAACCAATTCGGCGGCCAAGGGGATATCGGCGGTGACGACAAGGTCGCCCTCTTGTGCCTGCTTGACGATGTAGTTGTCCGCAGCGTCGAATCCGGCCCCCACCTGTACGGAACGGATGTGGCGGGATACAGGCACCTGGAGGGGTTGATTGGCGACCAGGGTCAGTGGCACGGCCACCCGATCCGCGGCTCGGTAAAGAATCTCCTTGATCACCTTGGGGCAGGCGTCGGCATCGACCCAAATATGCATGAAGCTCAATGTTTCTTTCTGACGGATCAACTGCGTCCAGCAAAGTTTAGCTATACCAACAATCCATCTGCTCCCGTGCAGATTTTCCTGATCGAGCACTCGCAGCTGCCGTCAGCGCCACAGCGATGGTGGTTCCGTATTGTCTCCCATCGGACGCCACTAACGGCACCTCGAGAATTGCCCAACGGATACCTTGACTACGTACCCCGAAAGCTTCTCGGCAACTACGAAAAGGGTACCGCATGTGCAGAAGGAGGGTAAACGGTATCCGGTCCTTGCTGATAATGGCGTCGTAGCCCGGGAACCCGGTGGCAGCCTCCGCGACCACACTTGTAGCTCAAGGAGTGATGATTGTGTCCCGTAATGAGCGCAGCGCGCGTGGGCGAGCAGAACGCGATGTTGCGTATCGCCGTGTAGCGAGCCCGTTGGCGGCGAGCTTGTCCAGGGTTGGGCTCGGGATCACGCCGCCGAAAGTGCTAGACGTGATGTTCGGCGTGCCTCGGGGCGGCACGATATGCGGCGGCCAAATTCGTAGGAGGCAGTCCTTGAGTGGGCGTAAGGGTCTCATCGGTGGAGCGGGATCACGTTCGGTACAAGTCGAAACTTAGCGATCTGGAAAAATCCGACGATCAGGAGCCGTATTGTATAGTTGACATAATATGTATTATGCGCAATAGACCAGGGGGAGGAATCGACCCCGAGCCCGCGCCACGACTGGTCTGAAGCCGAATTTCTCGCCGAGGGCTTCGCGGCCAATTTGGCCACCTTCAAGGCCCTTCAATTTCGCTGCCGCCTCTGCGACGAACAAGCCGCCAAGCTCTGCGGCGTTTCCCCTCGAACGTATCGACGCTGGCGTTCCACCGGCAAGCCCAATGCCAGTTGTGTGCGTCTCCTGTCCGTGCTCGCCGGCTGCGTTCTCTAGGCCGCGCCAGGACTGCTGGACCGAAGTTGAATCCCTCTGATGTCTGAGCAGTTCCAACAGAGCGCAGCTGGAGGGATGCTCACCCCTTCTCCATGATATAGTCTGATGCCGCTGGGAACAGTGGTCTTCGCCTGGCGACCAGTCCGGAATGCCTTTGCGAGCCGGTTCTTTCGTCTCGTCCCCTGAAGAGAAGCAATCCGTTATGTACAGAAGAGTAGTTGTTACCGGTATGGGATTCATAGGACCCATCGGCTGCACGAAGGACGAAGTAATCACGTCAATGATGGACGGTAGATCCGGCATTGTCTTCTGCCCCGAGTATAAGGAACGAGGATTCAGGTCGAACGTGATCGGGGAAGTCAAGCGCGGATACACGGAAGGTGTTCCACTCAAGGTCCACAAGTGGATGGGCGAGCAAGCGGGATGGGCCTACCAAGCCGCAGAGGCCGCGATTCTCGACGCGGGCCTCCCGAACGATCTCAAGTCGAACCCCGCAACGGGGCTCCTCATCGGAGCGGGCGGGCCTTCCACCGAAGATATCGTGAATTCGACGAACACTGCCTTAGCGAAGGGTCCGAAGAGAGCCGGTACCCGATGGGTGCCCAAGACCATGTCGAGTTCTTGCTCTGCTACTGTTGCGACCGCCTTGGAGATCAAGGGAATAACCTTTTCGATCTCGTCCGCATGTGCGACAAGCGCTCATAACATCGGTGAGGCATGGTGGATGGTACGCACGGGACGGCAGAATTGCATGATTGCAGGCGGTGCCGAGGGCCTGCATTGGACTCAATCGGTTATGTTCGATGCCATGCCTGCCTTATCGAACATCAATGATGCACCCGAGAAAGCAAGCCGTCCCTTCGATAAGAACAGGACCGGTTTCGTCATCAGCGGCGGAGCTGCCGTAGTGGTACTCGAGGAGTTGGGGGATGCGCTGGCGCGTGGCGCACGGATTTATGGTGAGATCATCGGCTATGGTGCAACGTCTGATGGGCACCACATGACCGAGCCCTCCGGCGATGGTGCCATCCGAGCCATGCGCTTGGCTATGTCGGAAATAAATCCGGCAGATATCGACTTGATCAGCCCGCATGCAACGAGCACACCGGTAGGCGATAGAAAAGAGGCAGCAGCGATCGTCCAGGTGTTCGGAGAAAACGGCCCATGGGTCACGGCATCCAAGTCGTTCACCGGTCATATGATGGGCGCGGCGGGTGCCGCGGAGCTTATCATGGCACTCCTGATGATGGATCAGGGATTCATTCACGAGTCATTGAACCTCGAAGAGGTGGATCCCGAATGCGCTGGCCTCAAGCTCGCTCATGAAAAGGTTGCCGATGTGGATATCGATTGCGTTCTATCCAACTCTTTCGGCTTCGGGGGCACGAATGCATCCCTCTGTGTGCGAAAGTATCGGGGTTGAGCGCAAGCCCCCTTCCGCTTTGTCCCCCATACCCTGAGGCAATGTAGCGTTGGGCCTCTGAAGGAGAAGCGTCGAGCATGAACAATGACACCTTGACGATCACAGACAACCGGACTGGAGATTCCTACGATATCGAGCTGCACGATGGTTGCATCCGTGCCCCCGATCTACGTCGGATCAAGCTGCACCCGGATGATTTCGGCGTGATGAGCTACGATCCCGCCTACATGAATACCGCCGCCTGCTCCAGCTCGATCACCTACATCGACGGGGAGAAAAGTATTCTGAGATATCGCGGCTATCCAATCGAGGAGCTCGCCGAGAAGAGCAGTTTCCTCGAATGCGCCTATCTCTTGATCTATGGTGAGCTGCCGACCGCCGAGCAGCTCGATCATTGGACCAGGCGCATCATGCGTCACACCTATATCCATGAAAACCTGGTCCGGATCATCGAATCCTTCCGTTACGACGCCCATCCAATGGGTATTCTGATCAGCTCGGTTGCGGCGATGTCTACGTTTCACCCGAAGGCCAGAAACGTGGATGACCCTGTGGTTCGCGAGAAGCAAATCTGGCGTATCCTCGGAAAGCTGCCGACGATAGCCGCCTTTGCTTACCGGGTCCGTATCGGTCGGCCCAACAATTATCCGGACATCAGCCGTGGATACGCGGGCAATTTTTTGTATATGCTCGACTACATGAACGAGCGTGACTATGAAGTGCCCGAAGCGCTGTCCCGTGCCTTGGATGTGCTCTTCTTGCTGCACGCCGATCATGAGCAAAATTGCTCGACGGCTACCATGCGTGCCGTCGGCTCATCGCGAGTGGATCCTTACAGTGCGCTCGCCGCGGCCGCCGCCGCCTTGTTCGGGCCGCTTCACGGCGGCGCCAACGAAGCGGTTCTCAGGATGCTGGAGCAAATAGGCTCGGTATCGGCAATCCCCCAATATATCGAGCGCGTCAAGAAGGGTGAATTTCGCCTCATGGGCTTTGGCCATCGCATCTACACCAGCTACGACCCGAGGGCCAGCATCATCAAGCAGGTCGCAGAAGACGTATTCGCGGTAACCGGCACCAATCCCTTGATCGAGATCGCCCTGGAGATGGAGAGAATCGCGCTGAACGACGAGTATTTCATCGCCCACAAGCTGTACCCCAACGTGGACTTCTACAGTGGGATCATCCTGCAGGCCATGCGCTTTCCGACCGATATGTTTCCGGTGCTGTTCGCGATACCGCGCGCGGCCGGATGGCTGGCGCAGTGGGTCGAGATGCTGGGCGACCCCGCACAGAAGATCGCCCGTCCACGCCAGGTCTATACGGGACACGAGAAGAGATCGTATTTGCCCATGGAAGAGAGGTCAGTCGCGTAGAGATGGCCATCGTTTCTCGCCATCACAATTTGCCATCTTCTTAGGAGTCTCGTTAAGTGTCTGATCTCATCATCCATTTCAGAAAGCCTGCCGATTGGTCCGACAACGTGCACATCCACTACTGGAACACCAACCCGCACCGCCAGGAGACCCTCTGGCCGGGCGTGCCCATGGAAAAGGTGGACGGCTGGCTCGTGTACCGATTCGAGGGGATCCGAGCCGCCAGCTTCGTCTTCAACGACACCAGAGGTCATCAGAGTGGTGATCTCTATCGAGAGCGTAGCGGCTGGTACGACCTGAACGGCCACTGGCACGATCAAGAGCCGAAAACAACAGCCTCGTCGATACCTGCCCAAGGCAGTCCCTCAGCGACGGCCAGAACGGCGCCCAAGCGACGAGTAGCAGCGAAAGAAACAGGACTACCCGATTTCCGAGAGGAAACCATTTACTTCGTGCTCACCGCCCGTTTCTACGACGGTGATCCGACCAACAACTTCTTCTGCCGCGACCGCATCAAGTTCAATGCCGCCGGGGAGGCCGAGGACCCGCACTGGCGTGGTGACTTCAAGGGCCTGATCCAGCGACTGGACTACATCCGCGACCTGGGCTTCACCGCCATCTGGATCACCCCGCCGATCGAGAACCGTTCCGGACTCGACTACCACGGATACCACGGCTACGACTGGACGCGCATCGATCCCCGTTTGGAATCCCCCGACGCCACCTATCAAGACTTGATCGACACCGCCCACGCGCGGGGCATCAAGATCATCCAGGACGTGGTCGTCAACCACTCCTGCCAGTACGGTATCCGGGGCAAAGTCTGGATCGACCACCTGCCGATCAAGTACTACGTGCCCCAGGGCTCCGAGCAGGGTCAGGTGAAGCACGGCCCCTACCAAGGCAACCTCGGCAATTATGCTTGGCCGAATCGGGACGACCTCGACAACCCCGTGGCTCCGGACTGGTATCGGGAGCGCCACGCCCGCGACCCGGATGGGATCGAGCCGCTGGTCGACCCCAAGACGGGTGAGACGGTCCCCAAGCCGGGCTATAACCCTGGGCGCTTCTTCGGCATCGACGCCAACACCCTGGACCCCGAGTGGTACCACCAGGAAGGCTTCATCTGCGGCGGCGACTGGGAGAGTGCCCATCCCCTGCAGCACAAGCATCTGGCCGGCGACTGCATCGACTTGGCCACGGGGCGGCAGAACGTCAAGGAGTACATCATCGGCAGCATCAATCGCTACCTGGACATGGGCATCGATGCCCTGCGCATCGATACTGTCAAGCATATCGAGCGCGACAACCTGCTTGAGTACATCAACGCCTGGAAGGCCCACAAGCCGGGACTCTTCGTGTTCGGTGAGAATCTGGTCAAGGGATACGGATGGGGCGACCTCGGCGGTGGCGACAACGGGCCATCAGAGATACGTCCCTGGTGGTACACTCGTCTCGGCTATGATCCGCGCGACCCGAATTCGGGGGGCGATTCAGGCTTTCCGCAATTGGATTTCGGTCTCTTCTCCACCTTCCGCGACAATCTGAGCCGCGGCAGCTTCGAAGGCGTCGCCCGAGTGTTGGAGATGGACTGGATCTACGGCAATGCCACTGAGCTGGTCACCTTCCTGCAGAACCACGATGTGGGCCCCGACAACGACTTCCGCTTCCGTTTCAAGGGTGAGCAATGGATGGCAGCGGCCGCCTACAACCTACTTTGGACCGTGCGCGGGATACCCTGCCTCTACTTCGGCGAGGAGATCGAGCATATGAAGGGCGCGCCCCAGGACGTGATCGGCAACGACGACACCTTGGAGTCCACGGGTCGCGCCTACTTCGGGGACCACATCGACGACGAGCACATCGCTGAGACCCAGGGTCACCCTCTCTACCAGCACATCAAGCGCCTCAACCAGATCCGCCGCGCCATCCCCGCCCTGCAGAAGGCCCCGATGAGCCACCTCAGCGAGTGGGGCTCGGGCATCTCGTTCGTCCGCGACTGGAACGACGGCGAGAGCTACGCCGTGGTCGGGCTCACCATCGGCGGCGGCCAGGACATCAATATCGGCGGGGTGCGCGAGGGAATCTACCGCGATGCGGTCACGGGCAACGAGATCCGGTCCCATGGTGGCGCCCTCTCCTTCCACGTCAAGAACAACTCGGCTGGGATCTATGTGCTGGATGGCCCCGGGAGGATCGGAGAGGACGGCGCCTATTTGCGGTGAGCCGCGGTGATGGAGGCTTCTGCCTCACCTCATCCGGGCTATTCGCTCGATTCGTACAACACCTCAACCATAGCGGCGCAAAGCATCTCGAGCTGCTCGTCGCTGATGATGTAGGGGGGCATCAGATACACCAGCTTACCGAAGGGCCTCACCCAGACGCCGCGGTCTACGAAGCGGCGCTGGATCTCGCGCATTTGCACCGGATGCTCCATCTCCACCACACCGATCGCGCCCAATACCCGCACGTCCGCTACCCCCGGCAGCTCGGCACTGGGGGCGAGGCCTACTCGAAGGATGTGCTCGATGCGCCGGATGTTGGCCTGCCAATCCGACGCCAGCAAGAGCTCGATGTTGGCGTTGGCGATCGCGCAAGCCAAGGGATTGCCCATGAAGGTCGGGCCGTGCACGAAGACGCCCGGATCACCCGAGGAAATGGTGTGGGCCACCTCGGCGCTCGCGAGGGTCGCGGCCAGGGTCAGGTAACCACCGGTGAGGGCCTTCCCGACCGTCATGATGTCAGGTGCCACCCCCGCATGCTCGCAGGCGAAGAGCCTTCCGGTGCGCCCGAAGCCAGTCGCGATCTCGTCGGCGATGAGCAGGACTTGATAGCGATCGCAAAGTCCTCTCACCCGCTCCAGGTACTGGGGGGAGTAGAAACGCATCCCCCCTGCCCCCTGGACGATGGGCTCCAAAATGACGGCCGCCAATTCCTCGTGATGCTCGGCAATCAGGGCGCCGAAATCGGCGATATCCTGATCCAAGCAGGGCTCGTCGAAGCGACAGGCGGGCGCGGGCGCAAAGAGCTGTTGCGGCAGCAGCCCCGAGAAGAGATGGTGCATGCCGGTGACCGGGTCGCACACGGACATGGCGGCGAAGGTGTCCCCGTGGTATCCGGAGCGGACGGTCAGCAGCCGGTGCTTCTCCGGCTTGCCCCTGGCGTGCCAATACTGGATGGCCATCTTGATGGCCACCTCCATGGAGACCGAGCCGGAATCGCAGAGAAAGACGTGCTGCAAAGGCTTGGGAGTCAGCTCCACCAGCCACGCGACCAGCCGGATCGCCGGCTCGTGGGTGAGCCCGCCGAACATCAAGTGGGACATGCGCCCGAGCTGTTCCTCGGCGGCCCGGTTCAGCACCGGGTGATTGTAGCCGTGGATGGCACACCACCAAGAGGACATGCCGTCGAGCAGGGTGCGCCCGTCTGCCAGCTCGATCAGGCAGCCGCGCGCCGAGACCACGGGATAGACCGGGTCGCGGTCGATGGTCGAGGTGTAGGGATGCCAGGTGTGGGCCTCGTCGATAGCGAGGAGATCGGCGAAATCAGTCATCAGTCCGGTTTTTCTTGCCTTTCCCGAGCCCTGCGATGGGCACTACCTGGGCGGACTGTGGCTCGTCGGCGAAATAGGGCCGCTCGCCCCCACGCCCCTGGGCGTCGGCGAACTCCTTCTCGCGGGCCGAGATCAGTGCGAGACACTGGCGAACGTCGGTGATGGTCTGCTCCGACAGTGGATGCTTCATTCCCGGCGGCGGCGTCACGTCCTTGATGATAGCAGTCAACGTCTTGCGCATCGCCATGAGTATCTTCTGTTCTTTCGTCAGCTCGGACATGATGTTTCTCTTCGGGCCCTGAGCGACCCTGTTTGATGGGTTTTCGGATGTGGGAGGCGGTGAGACAAATCCGCCGACCCGCCCCATGCCTGTGTATGTTCTCGCACCATTATTTCATGCGAGGACCCACAGACGCGATGCAACTCAAGTTCTGACCAGAGGATTTCCCAAAGCTACCTGCGGCATTGTTTCTTCTTTTTCGGAAGCGAGAGGACCAGCTCCTTGCAAAAGAGCACACCATCCTCTCCCCTGGGGGATCGGTATCGTGGACAGGGTGCCGACCGCACCGAAAAAATTCGCCCGTGCCGCCGGTTACCGGAAGAATCGAGGTAACCAGCGCGGCCTCGCGTCCGGAGACGACGATCGTACCTTCCCAGCCCGAGAAGATACACTCGATATTCCGGGTCATCCAGGGCCGCTTCATTCTCCGGCTCGGAAGGTCGACTTTGGCTGCCCCTTCACCTGACGGCTTTGGATTTACGTATTGGGTTCCGTGAATCCCTGGGAGATTGACCGATCCGCTGCCGTACGGGCCCGTTGTTCCCGCTGGGATTACCCAAACCCATATTCGGGACAGCTTCGGCGTTTGGTTGAGGAACGACCAGAAAATCGGTAACGTTGGCTTGAGAACGCTGTCGCGACAGACAGAAATTGGAACGGCGTTGCCGAGACCCGCAAGCCGAGGAGGAAAAATCCCATGTCGCGTTGCCGCGACTGGGTTCCTCGACTCCGTGGCGGCAGGACCGTTGGGAAAATGGACTTAGGGACGCCCTGTCGTTTGGGCGGCATTCCATGAGAGGGTAAGTCGATGGTCATCATGCGGAAAGCTGAAAGATCCAGCCCTCAAAACCGCCGCATCCGTATCCCCGACATCGCCTGGATCGAGATTCCGGCCGGCCCCTTCATCTACCAGGACGGCGAGAGCCGCGAGCTGCCGACCTTCTGGATCTCCAAGTACCCCATCACCAACGCCCAGTTCCAGACCTTCATCGACGACAACGGCTACCGGGAGGAGCGCTGGTGGCGGGCTCTGAAGAAACCGGAGCCGGAAACACCCCGCTGGGCGCAGCCGAACCGCCCCCGCACCGATGTGGACTGGTACGAGGCGGTCGCCTTAACGCGCTGGCTGTCGACTCGTCTGGGACTGGCCGAAGACACCGTGCGCCTGCCGACCGAGCTCGAATGGGAGAAGGCGGCACGGGGTGAGAAAGCACAGACATTCCCGTGGGGCGGCGAGTACCGATCGGGATTTGCAAACATCTTCGAGACCGATAATGCGAAGACCGGGCCTTGGTACTTAGATCAACCTATAGCGGTCGGCCTCTATCCTCATGGTTCATCTGTTTACGGTGTTGACGACCTATGCGGTACGGTCTGGGAATGGTGCTTGAATCCCTTCTCAACCGAAGATCAGTACATGCTGAAACTGGAGGATGAGTATCGGGTGCAACGCGGCGGGTCTTGGCTCAACTACGAATCCGTGACCAGCACGCTACATCGACAGAGAACCCAGGCCCATGTCAGGAAGAACATAGATGGATTCCGAGTAATCTCTACTGCTTTCATTGCCAACAACAAGTAATCTGAACGGAGCCGGGCGTGTGCCGACGGTGCTCCCGAGACCCTGGATTCCATTCCGCTCGGTACATCTCGCACCGTAACGATCAACCACCCGACTAAGTCCAGGAACACCGCCGGTCCCTTCGTGACATTCCGCTTCACTCCATTCAGGCTACCGGAGCCGTAGCCTGGATGGAGTGAAGCGGAGCTTGCCCAAAGCGTTCTCCGAGACCACCAACCTTGTCGCAGCCCGCAAGCTTTGTATGATCAACGGCTCGAGCGGAGAGAAATCCTGGGCCAAACCACATCCCCAACAATAATGGTGCGATTTCGACGGAACCACGTCCCCGGCGGTACCTATTTCTTCACCGTCACCCTGCACGACCGTAAGTCGCGGGTGCTCATCGACCACATCGGCCTCCTGCGCAGGGCATTTCGCGAAGTGCTCGGGGCGCAACCATTCCAGACCGATGCCATCGTTGTGCTGCCCGAGCATCTGCATGCGGTCCTCACGTTGCCCGAAAACGATTCCGCTACGGCGTCAATCTTCGGTTGGGCGGCGTCGGGGGTGTCGCCCACTCGTCCGTGGTGCTCGGCTGCTCGCGGCGGCGCGGATGCGGCGTTGCAGACCTTCGGAGCGGACGAGGTTGCGGTCACGTT
>Ga0210085_1001156_pt1 | contig 10607 bp, 8 predicted proteins | sample China_Galinas_PW_5_FD_184866 | JGI IMG/M metagenome (GOLD analysis project Ga0210085, IMG submission 184866) | Wetland microbial communities from San Francisco Bay, California, USA, that impact long-term carbon sequestration - China_Galinas_PWC_D1... | ecosystem: Environmental > Aquatic > Marine... | reverse complement strand
GAGGAGATTGACGGTGAAGAAATAGCTGCCGCCGGGGACGAAGTTGCGGCGATAATCGGCCATTGGGTGCCGTCCTGTGCAGAGACGGTGATGGGTTTCGCTGTGCTCAACCCATCCTACAAGTCCGGCTTTTTCTTCGTCCAGTTGGTTGCCCGCTCGTAGGCGCGGGCGCAGCGCAAGACCGTCCAGTCGTCGAACATGCGCCCGATGATGTGCAGGCCCACCGGCAGGCCGGACTTGGTGAAGCCGCAGGGCACGCTGGCGGCGGGCTGCTGGGTGAGGTTGAAGGGGAAGGAGAACGGGGTCCAGTTGACCCATTTTTCCTTGTCATCCGTCACCGGCGCCACCTTGCCCACCTCGAAGGCGGGGATCGGCAGGGTGGGGGTGACGAGCAGGTCGTATCTCTGCATGAAGCCGCGCATGAAGATGCCGAGGGCACCGCGCTTGGCCGTGGCGTCGAGGAATTCCTCCAGGGTGATGGCCTTCGACTGCTCGAGCACATCGGCAAGGCCGGGATCGAGCAGGGCGCGCTTGGCTTTCGGCAGGCCACCGAGCAGCCCGCGCACGCCCGCCCACCAGATGGTGCGGAAGATGGGGGCGGGGTCCTCGAAGCCGGGCGCCACAGCCTCGACGCGGGCGCCGGCCTCTTCCAGCACGCGCACGGCCTTGTCGACGATCTCTTTGACTTCCGGATCGACGTCGGCATAGCCGAGATCGTGGCTGTAGGCGACCTTGAGGCCCTTGATGCCCTTGCCCAGCCCCTTGACGAAGGAGCGAGGGTCGTAAGGCAGGCTGGTCCAGTCGCGGGCATCGGGGCGCGAGATGACGTCGAGCATCATCGCGGCATCCTCGACCCGCCGTGCCATGGGGCCGATATGGGCCACGTTGCCGAACGGCGACAGCGGCCAGGCCGGCACCCGCCCGAAGGACGGTTTTATGCCGAAGACGCCGGAAAAGCCGCTAGGGATGCGGATCGAGCCGCCGCCATCGGTGCCGATGGCAAGCTGGCCCATGCCGGAAGCCACCGCCGCCGCCGCCCCGCCCGATGAGCCGCCCGGCGTCTTCGATGTGTCCCACGGATTGCGGGTGATGCCGGTGAGGGGCGAATCGGTCACCCCCTTCCAGCCGAATTCCGGCGTCGTGGTCTTGCCGATGATGACGGTGCCGGCTTCGCGCAGGCGCGCCACGCAGGGCGCATCGTCGTCCCATGGCCCTTTGGCATCGACGGTCTTGGAGCCGCGCATCGTCGGCCAGCCGCGGGTCAGGATGATGTCCTTGATGGTGGCGGGCACGCCGTCGATGGGGCTCAAGGGCTTGCCCTTCTTCCAGCGCTTGTCGGAGGCTTTCGCGGCCTTGAGCGCGTGCTCGGCATCGACAAGGCAAAAGGCGTTGAGCTTGTCGCCGGCGTCCTCGATGCGCCTGAGGACGGCCTTGGTTGCCTCCACCGGCGACAGCTTGCGCTTGCGGTAGGCATTCGAGAGCTTTGCCGCCGAATGCCAGATCAGATCGTTGGTCATTGCCTTGTCCCCTCATCGCACAGGGCTGCCGCGGGCGCATGGTGCCCCATCGCCGCGGCAATTGCCAGATGTCGCGGCAACGCCCGGGGCGCGCCTACAGCATGAGGTCGCTCGCACCGACGGTGACGATGCCGTTGAGGGTGATGCAGAAGTCGCCCGAACCATCGCCGTCGATGTCGCCGCTGATCACGGTGTGGCCGGCATCGGTGAAGACGCGCAGCTCGCCCGCATGGGCGGAAAAGGCGTCGCCGGCGATGAAGCTGAAGGCCTGATTGCCGCCCGTGTGGCTGTCGGCGTCGATGCGGGCGAGATCGATGCTGTCGTTGCCGTGGGTGAAGTCGGTGATGCGATCGCCGTCGGCTTGCACCGGAGCACGGAAGATGAAGGTGTCGTGACCGGTGCCGCCGGTCAGGCGATCATGCCTGCCGCCCCCGTCCAGGCTGTCGTTGCCCGCTCCGCCGTATAGCCGGTCGTGGCCGGGACCGCCGCTGAGCTGGTCGTTGCCGTTGCCCCCGACCAGCCGGTCGCCCTGGCGGCCGCCTGCCAGCGTGTCGGCGCCGGCGCGGCCGCGCAACAGGTCGTGGCCGTCATTGCCCGCCAGATCGTTGCCCAGCGCGTTGCCGCAGAGCGTGTCGTCGCCGCTGCCGCCGCTGCCGTTCTCGATGAACGCGCCGAAGGCGATGGCGATGTTGTGGGTCATGTTGTCGGCATCGGAATAGCTGCCCGGCCTGAGGTCGAGCTTCGAAGCGGAGGAAAAGCCCGACAGGTCGATGCTGTCGTCGCCGCCGGCATCCCAGATGGTGAGGATGGGATGCGGGTTCTGGTTGAAGTCGAACACCCAGCGGTCGGCGGTCGAATGGAAGCCGTAGACGGTGTTGCCGGCGCGGGTCTGGGTGTCGGGACCGTAGATCGACTGCAGCACCAGGACGTCGTCCAGCATGGGCGTCTGGGGATAGTGCAACACGCCGTCGCCGGCACGCCAGTCGGCGCCGGTGTGGCTGGCCTCGAAATAGGACATGACAGTGTATTGATAGGTGTCCTGCTGATAGAGCGCGCTGTTCTCATAGGTCGGCTGGCCGCCGTCATAGGGGCCGGGGTGATCGAGGCCGAGGGTGTGGCCGATCTCGTGTATCAGCGACATGAAGCCATAGTCGCCCACTTGCGGGTCGGCGAGGCTTTCATAGTCGGGATTGGTCCACAGCGAGCCGGCGGCCCCCCAGCTGCCCGGAAAATAGGCATGGGCATAGCCGATGGCGGTGGTGGTGTTCTGCAGCGTGATCTGGGGATCGAAGCCGGACCATTCCTCTTGCAGGCTGATGGCGGCGACGTCGTCCCACAGGGCCATGGCCAGCCTGGCGGCATCCTCCTGGGTCGAGGTGAAAGTAGAAAAGCCTCTGCCTTCGGCACCGGTCGACCAGGAAGGCGGTGACGTGGGAAAGCCGAAGGTGACCGTGTCGCCCGACCAGTGATCGCCGCTGTCGATCTGGGCAATGATCTGGTCATTGGTCCACAGGGCCTTTGCCAAGTCGCTGGTCCCCTTGCTGCTGCCGGGTGGCGGTGAGGCCCCTCAATAGGCCGATGCGGTTAGCATCGGCTTGAAAGGGCCTTTGCGATTCTAATTGCATTTGCAGCGATATTCGGGCGCCAGGCCCTTGCCGTCAGCCGAAACCGGCAACGGGGCGCGGGCGGTAGGGCTTTTCCACGGCCGCGATGTCGCCCGGCGACAGCTTGAGCGCGGTCGCGGCGATGGCTTCGTCGAGCTGCTCGATGCGGGTGGCGCCGACGATGGGGGCGGTGACCCAGGGCTTTGCCAGATGCCAGGCGAGCGCGGCCTGGGCCTGCGATACCCCGTGGCGGCCGGCGACCCGCGCCAGGCTGGCGATGATGCGCCTCTCCTCGGCAAGGCCATAGAGCGTCGGCGTGAAGGTGTCGGACTGCGAGCGGGTGGTCGATTTCTCCGCCGGCGGCTTGGTGAGGACACCGCGCGCCAGCGGGCTCCAGGGGATGACGCCGATGCCCTCGGCCTGGCACAGGGGCATCATCTCGCGCTCTTCCTCGCGATAGAGCAGGTTGTAATGGTTCTGCATGGAGGCAAAGCGGGCAAGGCCGTTCCTCGCCTGCATCGCCAGCATCTTCATGAATTCCCACGCCCACATGGACGAAGCGCCGATGTAGCGCGCCTTGCCGGCCCTCACCACCGCATCGAGGGCTGAGCAGATTTCCTCCATCGGGGTCGAACGGTCGAGCCGGTGGATCTGGTAGAGATCGACATAATCCGTGCCCAGACGCCTGAGCGAGGCATCGATGGCATCGAGGATATGTTTGCGCGACAGCCCGGCCTGGTTGGGCTTTTCGCCCATCCTGAGGCCCACCTTGGTGGCGATCACCACCTCGTCGCGCCGCGCCATGGCCTTCAGATGCTTGCCCGTCACCTCCTCCGACTTGCCGCCGGAATAGAAATCGGCGGTATCGAAGACATTGACCCCGGACTCGAGTGCACGGGCATAGAAGGGGGCGGCGTCCGCCTCATCCTTCACCCAGTCGCGCCATTTGGACGAGCCATAGCTCATGCACCCCAGCGCAATGCGGCTCACCTTGAGGCCGGTGCGGCCGAGATTGACGTAGTCCATGGCGAGTCTCCCTGATGGGTGTGTTCAGTTGAAAATGCCGCCTCGCCGCCGACACGGCAAGGCGTGCATCTGAGGGCCGTTTGCGCAGGACGGAATTTGCGAGAGCGACTTGGCGCTTCGAATCGGGCAAAATCTCCCTCGAACAGGCTTATTTCCATTTTGTTCCATGCTACACTGCGTTTTGCTGGAGGATCTGATTCATGAACATGCAGCCGACCGATGCCATGATTGACCTCGCCCGGCGCATGGGTAGCAATAGGTTCCACACCGTCTTGGCCGACCCGCCTTGGCGATTTACCAACCGCACAGGCAAGGTTGCGCCTGAGCATCGCCGTCTGTCACGCTACGAGACGATGTCTATAAGTGAAATTTGCGCACTCCCTGTGGGTGACCTCGTATGGCAGCCGGCGCATTTGTACCTGTGGGTACCCAATGCAATGCTGCCGGAAGGGCTGAAGGTGATGGCGGAGTGGGGATTCGAGTACAAATCAAATATCGTGTGGCACAAGATCCGTAAGGACGGCGGCTCCGATGGACGCGGGGTTGGCTTCTATTTTCGCAATGTGACCGAGCTTCTGCTGTTCGGTGTTCGCGGCAAAGCTGCACGCACGCTGGCACCGGGGCGCAGTCAGGTTAACTATATGGCTTCGAGGAAGCGCGAACATTCGCGCAAGCCTGACGAACAATACGACATCATCGAGCGCTGCTCCAAGGGGCCGTACCTCGAACTTTTCGCACGAGGTATCCGGCCCGGTTGGACCTTCTGGGGAACTGAGGCTACAGACTTTTATGAACCGACGTGGCCGACCTATGCTCACAACTCTGCCAACGCTAGATGACTAATCGCACGGATACCTTAGAGTGGCACCCCGGTAGTTTCACTAAGAACTTTGGTTGGGGCGCCAAAGCAAAGGGTCTCTCGGAATTACACTCCATAATTCGAATCGGATTTGATAATGAGACGGCCGACGTCTCTCGCTACCTATTCCGCCAGCGTGTAAAAAAAGCCGGAAAAATAGATTATATACCGATAAATTTTTTTCTTTATAATGAAAGCAGAAACGGAATTGATACTGTTGTTGCTGACGAACTTGTATTTAATGCTATTAATTTCCGACACTCAGCATATTTCGATGCTCTTGCATTGTTTGCGTTTAATTTAAGTATCGCTGGACAGTGGAAAGGCTCGAAACCGTATCAGTTGCGTCCAGCTCTATGGGCTCATTATTTTGTAAGAAATATCATTGCGAACGAATACAACTGGGATTACCGTAAAATAAATTCAAATATAATAGAATCTTTTGTTCTCGGTGACATTAGATATAGGGCGAAGACTGCACGAAAATTGGCTACAAATTTTAATTATTTACTTCAACTGGGAAATTTGGCGGCCTATAAGGATAAAAAAGTAACACGCTGGTGGGTCGATTGTCTGTTTTTGGCGCTTGATCGGATATTAGCTTTACGCGAACTTGAGAATAGAAGTGTAAATAAATCAAATTATACTGACTATCTTCTCACGTCAGGTTTTCATGAATTAGCTGGTAGGCGGAGCATTGACAAAGATCTAGCTGCTCGGCATTTGATTGACCTTTACATTGCGTGTGGGGAGAGGGGTAGATTTTCGAGGGAGCATGTTGCGGAATTGGCGCGGACTAGCATGGCACAACTGCAGGCGTACGCGGCAAACGATCCGTCACCAATTGTAGCAGTACATGCGTCAAATCCGAGCATAATGAAAACCTTGCCAAGGATCTGTGCGATGCTTGCACGATACGTTGCGGGGTACGAAACTATGGACTCCGACGTTTTGGAACAATTTGATGTGTTGCAGTTCGTCAAAGAACATTTGGATAAAATCATTAGAAATATCGGAGATAGGCAACCGAATATGACGGCTGAAGAGGTTATGAAGTTGATGAGAGACTGAGAGATGGCGACCTTCATTGACACCAATGTACTTATTTACCTGACAAAGAAGTGTGACGATTTCCACGCTTGGGCGAAGGAGGCAGTCGCTGCGCACAGAAGGCATGGACCTATCATAATTTCGGACATCGTATACTGCGAGTTCTCGGTCGCAATGAAGGACGTTAGGACGACAAATAGTGTCATTAAAGACTTAACCATTGAGAGATTACGGTTCAGTGACGCTGCATTATACGATGCCGCCCAGGCGTTTAAACTATATAAGAGTCGCAAGGGTAATAAACAGCGAGTGCTCCCCGATTTCTTAATCGGCGCACAGGCAAACGCCGAGTCCGCTGCATTGATTACCGGGAATGCGCGAGACTATAAAAGCTATTTTCCCAATTTAAAGCTCGTAACCCCGGGCTAGGTCCTACCGTGCGAACTGCTTGTACTTGATGCGCCTGGGCATCACCGCATCTTCCCCCAGTCGGCGCTTCTTGTCTTCCTCGTAAGCTTCGAAATTGCCCTCGAACCATTCGACGTGGCTGTCGCCTTCGAAGGCGAGGATGTGGGTGGCCAGGCGGTCGAGGAACATGCGGTCGTGCGAGATGATGACGGCGCAGCCGGCGAAATCCTCCAGCGCCTCTTCCAGCGCCGCCAGCGTCTCGGTGTCGAGGTCGTTGGTGGGCTCGTCGAGCAGGAGCACGTTGGCGCCGGATTTCAGCATCTTGGCCAGGTGCACGCGGTTCCTCTGGCCGCCCGACAGGGTGCCCACCTTCTGTTGCTGGTCGCCGCCCTTGAAGTTGAAGGCGGAGGTGTAGGCGCGCGAATTGACCTCGCGCTTGCCGAGAGTGAGCACGTCGTTGCCGCCGGAAATTTCTTCCCACACGGTCTTGTCGGGATTGAGCGCATCGCGCGACTGGTCGACATAGCCGAGCGCCACCGTCTCGCCGATGCGGATGTCGCCGGCATCGGGCTTTTCGGCCCCGGTGAGCATGCGGAACAGGGTGGTCTTGCCGGCGCCGTTGGGGCCGATGATGCCGACGATGCCGCCGGGGGGCAGCTTGAAGGAGAGATCGTCGATGAGCAGGCGCTCGCCATAACCCTTCTTCAGGCCGTCCACCTCGATCACCACGCCGCCGAGGCGGGGGCCGGGCGGGATGACGATCTGCGCCTGGCTCGACTTGAGGCGCGCCTCGTTGGCCTCCACCAGCTCCTCATAGGCGCGGATGCGCGCCTTGGACTTGGTCTGGCGGGCGAGCGGTGAGGCGCCCATCCACTCGCGCTCGCGCTCGATCACCTTCTGGCGAGCGACGTCCTCGCGCGCTTCCTGCGCCATGCGCCTGGATTTCTGCTCCAGATAGGCCGAGTAATTGCCCTCATAGGGAATGCCGCGGCCGCGGTCGAGCTCGAGGATCCAGCCGGTCACGTTGTCGAGGAAATAGCGGTCGTGGGTGACGATGAGGATGGCGCCGGGATATTCGCGCAGGTGATGCTCCAGCCAGGCGACGCTTTCGGCATCGAGATGGTTGGTGGGTTCGTCCAGCAACAAGAGGTCGGGCTGGCGCAGCAGGAGACGGGTGAGGGCGACACGGCGCCGCTCGCCGCCGGACAGGTTGTCGATGGTGGCATCGCCCGGCGGGCAGCGCAGGGCATCCATTGCCTGCTCCACCTGGGTATCGAGGTCCCACAGGTTCCGGGCATCGATGATGTCCTGCAGTTTCGTCATCTCGTCGGCGGTCTCGTCGGAATAGTTCATGGCAAGCTCGTTGTAGCGATCGAGGATCGCCTGCTTGGCCGAAACCCCTTCCATGACGTTGCCCATGACGTTGAGGGCCGGGTCGAGCTCGGGCTCCTGGGCGAGGAAGCCACAGCTTGCGCCCTCGGCCAGCCACGCCTCGCCCTGGAACTCGCTGTCGAGCCCGGCCATGATGCGCAAAAGCGTCGACTTGCCGGCGCCGTTGGGGCCGAGCACGCCGATCTTGGCGTCGGGGTAGAAGGACAGGTTGATGTTGTCGAGGACCTTCTTGCCGCTCGAATAGGCCTTTGACAGGCCGTGCATGTGATAGATGAACTGGCGGGCCATGGCGCGCTCTCGGACTCCGGTGGCTTGAGGATAGGATTGCCGCGCTATGTAGGCGAAACGAGGCTGGCGGGCAATGCTCCCTGTCGCCTCACAGGGCCGCCCTTCTGGCCCGGGCCAGTTTCTCCTCGCGCTCGGCGTTGAGCTTGCGCTGGTAGCGCGACTGCACCACGTCGACCAGCACCAGGATGACGACGACGAAATAGAAGGTCGCCTTCGACATGGCCTCGATGTGGAAGCCGAAGAAGGCAAGATGGGCCAATTCGCCGCCCTCGCTCATCAGCAGAACGCCGACCAGCAGGAGCACGAAGAGGCCGAGGACCTCGTACATGCGGTTGCGGGCGAGGAAGCGCGCGACATGGCCGGAAAGACTCACCATGAGGATGCCGGAGACGATGATGGCGGCGGTCATGACGATGAAGTTGTGGGTGAGCGCGATGGCCGAGAGCACGGTGTCGAAGGAAAAGACCACGTTCATGGCGACGATCCACACCAGCGCGATGGTTGGCGAGCGCAGCACGGCGGGCAGGCGCTGATCGCCCTCGAAGTCGTCCACCGCCAGCATGTGGAAGATCTCCTTCATGGCGGTGTAGATGAGGAAGACGCCGCCGGCGAGGACGATGAGGCTGTGGCCGTTGACGCTGGCGGCGACAAGGGGGCTCGCGAGGGCGAAGAACGGCTCCTGGAACGCCTCGATCATGCGCAGCACGACGAAGAGCAGGGCGATGCGCAGGGCAATGGCGAGGATGATACCCCATTGGCGCACCTGTGCCTCGCGCTCGGGCGCCACGCGCTTGGCCTCGATGGCGATGTAAAGCAGGTTGTCGAACCCGAGCACCGTTTCCAGCGCGGTGAGGACGAAGAAGGTGACGAGGTTGTGCACGGTGAAGAGATCGGCCATCGGCGGGTGCCCCCCGGGAGGTGGTGGAATCGCTCAAGCGATGATGGGCGGTCGCGGGCGCGCGGGCAAGGCGGGCAGGTATCGGGTGTCAGGTGTCGGCCCCCTCGGGCTTGACCCGAAGGCCGAGGCCGCCTCGTCATGCCCTCGGGCCCCGGATTTCGCTGCGCTGCATGCGGGCTACAGGGGCGGTCTTCTTGCAGACGCAATGACCTTCGGACAGGCTCAAAGGATACCTCGGGTCACCCCGGCTGGCTGAAACCGGCGGCTGCCTCGATGGCGGCGCGGCGATGGAGCCCCGGCTACTTGCCGGAGAACTTGCCCTTGCCGGCAAGCGTTTCCTCCACCACCTTCTTGAGCTCGTCGCGGCGGTAGGGTTTTGAGATCAGGTTGTCCTTCAGGCGCGGCTCTTCCTGGTGCACCATGGCGCCCTTGGGATAGCCCGAGGCGTGGATGATCTTGAGGCCGGGATGGATCTGCGCGGCGGCCTGCGACAGATCGAACCCGTTCATGCCGCCCGGCATCACCACGTCGGTGAACAGGAGGTCGATGTCGGGAGTATCCTGGAGCACCTGCAGCGCCTGCACGGCATTTTCCGCCTCCAGGACGTCGTAGCCGAAATCCTGCAGGAACTCGACGGCGACGGTGCGCACCGCCTCCTGGTCCTCGACCACGAGGATCTTGGCCTTGCGCTCGGCCTCGGGTGTCGCAGCGGCATCGGCGGCGACGGCCTCGGCCTCCCGCGGCGGCAGGTACATCTTGATCGAGGTGCCGCAGCCTTCCTCGGAATAGATTTTTACGTGTCCGCCCGACTGCTTGATGAAGCCGAACACCATCGACAGGCCGAGGCCGGTGCCCTTGCCCACCTCCTTGGTGGTGAAGAAGGGCTGGAACACCTTGTGCACGAGGTGCTTGGGGATGCCCGATCCGGTGTCGGAGACGGCGATCATGATGTAGGGGCCGGGCTTGACCTCCTCGTGCTCCTCGGCATAGCGCTCATCGAGCACGACAGGGGCGGTCTCGATGGTGAGGCGGCCGCCGTCGGGCATGGCGTCGCGGGCGTTGATGCACAGGTTGAGCACCGAGGTCTCGAGCTGGGTCGGATCGGCAACGACGACGGGACTACCCTGCATCAGGTCGATCTTGAGCTCGACCGCCTCGCCGACGGAGCGCTGCAGGATGGTGCCCATATTGGTGATCAGCTCGTTGACGTCGACGTCCTGGGCATCGAGCGACTGGCGGCGGGCGAAGGCGAGGAGCTGCTTGGTGAGGGCCGAGCCGCGGGTGGCGGCATCGATGGCCTCGTGCGCGCGCTTGAGCGCCTTTTCATTGCCCTGAAGCGCGCCTTCGACAAGCTGCAGATTGCCGATCACCACCGTCAGCAGGTTGTTGAAGTCGTGCGCGATGCCACCGGTGAGCTGGCCCACCGCCTCCATCTTCTGGGCCTGGCGCAGGTGCTCCTCGGCCTTCTGGCGGCTGGTGATGTCGACGATCTGCACGATGAACTGCTCGATCTTGCCGGAGGGCTCGCGCACCGCGGAAATGCTGGTCAGGCCGTGCACGATGCG
>Ga0210085_1001154_pt1 | contig 10624 bp, 11 predicted proteins | sample China_Galinas_PW_5_FD_184866 | JGI IMG/M metagenome (GOLD analysis project Ga0210085, IMG submission 184866) | Wetland microbial communities from San Francisco Bay, California, USA, that impact long-term carbon sequestration - China_Galinas_PWC_D1... | ecosystem: Environmental > Aquatic > Marine... | reverse complement strand
CCCCTGTCCTACGCTCGAGGAGATGCGGGAGGGCTGAGCGCTACCCTAGTCCGATGCCCGCTGAGTACATCTATGCCGCCTACAAGCTCGCTCGCCACGTCCTCGGGGGCCGAGGCCGCTCCTCGCCGCCATGGCGATACGGCGGTCAGGCCGACTGCTCCTGATCACCGTGCTGACTAGAGCCAGCCGGACGCAGCTAGCCGAGGCGGCGCGATGGGCTAGTCCGGCATCGGGTGTTGCCCGAAGAACTCCCAGGCGAGCTCGGTCCCGTCGATGCCTGAGTTCCACTCGGCGGGCCAGTCGTGACCGCCGGTGGCGTACGTGAGCAACTCGACCTCTGCGCCAGGCGGGCACGTCCATGTCCAACGTTCGACGGGCTCTCTCGGCCCCACCGTTAGCGTCTCGATCGAAGGCTCCGCCGTGCAGCCGTTGCGGGCTGCGATGCCGGCGACCCGCTCGGGGATCGGGGCGGAGATGGCCGGGTCCTTCATCATCGGCAAGTCCCGCCAGGCGACGCCACCGATCTTGTAGTGGAGCACCCCGTCTGGGAAGCCCCCGTCGAAGAGGACGGACGTGTCGTCCCTGCCATGGAAGGCGAGGTATGGCACCGGCCGGTCGAGGACACAGCGTTCGCCGAAGTCGACGAGCCCACCGGCCGCGGCCACGGCCGCGATGCGGTCCTCAAGGGTGCAGGCCACCGCCGATGTGGCCATGGCGCCGTTGGAGAAGCCCGCGGCATAGACCCGGGCGAGGTCGAGGCAGAGCTCCTGCCCGAGCCGGTCGAGCAGGGCTTCGACGAAGACGATGTCGGGGTTCGCTCGCGTGATGTCGGCGAAGCCGTCACCGAAGTCGTCCTCGATCCAGTGCGCGTAGGTCCCGCGGCCGGCGGGAGCCACGACCATGAAGCCCTCCTCGAGCCCGTAGCCACCGAAGCCCGTCTGCGACTCGATGGTGCCCGGGCTGTCGAGGAACCCGTGCAACAGGACCACGAGCGGTACCGGCGTGCTGCCGTCGTGTGTGGACGGCACCCGCAGGACCCACGACCTGGCGCTCCCGTCCAGGTCCATGGACTCGCGGTACGTGCCAGGCTCCACCTCCGAAACGCCACACCCCGCGGACGGAACCGGGGGACGAGAGCCTGGGTCATCCTGCGCCGCCACAGCGGCTCCCGCGACTGCCAGCATGGCGACACAGATCACGGTCGCGACGAGCATGCGCATGACATCCCCCTTCATGCGCGGGCCGGGTTCGCCAGTGGCTCGGCGCGGTCCAGGCGGCCATGGTGTGGACCGCGTCTCGCAGCCTCCCGCTACCGATGATTCTCTCGCGGGCGTCCATCGGCCCGCACGAATCGCCATGAATAGCGGGTTTGGTCTGGTCGTCGCCGCCATGACAACACGCGTCGCCGTGAGTGACGTCCGACCCCGATCCGCTCGTGGATACCCATCTGCTTGCCCGGCGCCGTCCGTGCTGCTATCGTCCGCGCGCCAGACCGACGGGAGGTCTCTGACCCGACACAACGTCTGGCCCGCAAGGGGAGGGAAAGAGGAGGGTCTCCGTGCGACGTTTCCAGTCCGTCTGCGCCACCGCTCTCGCTCTCGGCCTGCTGGCCGGCACGAGCGCCGCTGTCTCCGCCCAGAGCGCCCCACCGAGCGAGCTCTCCACCTACGTCACGGGCATCCGTGTCGGGAGCGAGGACGTCCAGTGGGCGGACCCGGTCATCGACGCCGCCGGCGTCACTCACTTCCAGGGTAACCGCATCGTGCAGACCATCGAATGGAGCGACCCGCGGCTCCCGAGCACGATGATCCTCGATGGCAACACGGACGTGTACGGGGACGTGGCGACCCTGACCGGGTCGGCCGTCTTCACCGGAACGATCCTGCTGCAGGATGACGAGGGCTCGTGGACCGGCACCCAGGTCGGCTACTGGCCTCCGGACGCGATGCTCATGACCATGGTCACGCTTGAGGGCCAGGGCGCCTACGACGGCCTGTCCGCGATCCTCTCCCAGTCCTACGCGGACGCCCAGGCCCAGCAGGACGACGTCCCATCCTGGAAGGGCGTCATCGTCGAGGGTGCGCTGCCGCCGTACCCGGACGCTGTTCCGGAGCCGGTCACCGAGTAGCCGAGCCTCTCCCTCGCACCCCTTCTAGGTGTGGTTCCCGGGGTTGATGAGACATCGGCTCAGGTGGCCATCAGCTCGGTGAGCCAGCCCTGGAGGTGCTCGAGCACCGGCACGTGCTCGAAACCGCGGTCGGTGAAGGGGACGCCCTCGTAACGCTCGGCCGGCGTCTGCCAGTCGAGCTCGCCGTGGAGGCGGTGGTAGTCGTAGTAGAGCGCGAAGCGGGTCAGGGCTGCCTCGGCCGCCTCGGCCGTGGGGAACAGCTCGCGGTCGAGCAGCTCCGCCTGGAGCACGCCCCAGAAGCGCTCGATCTTGCCGTTCGTCCAGGGCGAGTTCACCTGCGTGCGGATGTGCTTGATGTGCAACTGCTCGAGCGTCTTGCCGAAGAGCGTCAGGACCCCCGGCATCCAGACCGCGAAGGGCGCGCCGTTGTCACTCATGACCTCGAGCGGGATGCCCACCAGCTCGAGGCAGTCGGAGAGCCAGCTGAGGATGGGCTCGGTGGCGGGCCGGGGCAGGACACGCAGCCCGATGAGGAAGCGGGAGTGATCGTCCACGAGCCCGACGATCCAGACCTTCGTGTAGCGGTCCGCTGCCTGCCGCAGCCAGAAGGGACCCTTGATGTCGATGTGCCAGAGCTCGTCGGGACGGGCCCGCTCGTAGGCCGGGCCGCGTGGCCGGTGGACCCCGGGTCGTGAAGCCCCGAGGTCACGGAGCAGCGCATCGACCGCATGGTGACCGAGCGGGTAGATGGCACGTCGCCGGAACTCCGCGGCGAGGCGCTTGCTGTTCCAGTACGTGAGCAGTCGAGCCAGGATGACGGCCTGCTCGACCCAGGCCGGGAGCCGCTCGGCCTGCGGGCCGCGACGGCGATCCCGCAGCGCCTCGAGACCGCCGGCCCCATACCACCGTCGCCAGCGATGCAGGCTGGCCCGGCTGACCCCGAGGGCCAGGGCCGCGGCGATGCCGTCCTCATCGGCCGTGCGCACGCAGCGGATGCGGAAGCGCAGGCTGGCCAGATCCTCGCCGGTCCGGTGGGCGGGTGGCCGGCCGCCACTCGTGGCGAGGAAGAGGAACCCGGGACCCTCCTGGTATCGATGGCGCAGTGGACGACGATGGGGATCGGAGCGTGTGCCAGGCATGTGGCCACGCTAGGCACACCCTCAACCCGATGTCTCATCAACCCCGGGAACTACATCTAGGGCCCCGCTGGGGCCCCGCGACCGAGGCGGGGCAGCCAAGCGCCATGAACAGTGGGTTCGGTCTGGTCGTCGCCGCCATGGCCCAGGCAGCCGTGCCGTAAGGCCCTTGACCTGGTGAGCGGGACTCCGAGGATGGGGCGTCAAGTCCGAGAGGGGAATGTGATTCATACGCGAGCTGGACTGGTTGCTGGGATGCTGGTGCTGGTGTTGACATCTGGTGTGGCGGCACAGTCGCCGTCGGCCGCGACGCCGACGCCGTTCGTTGCCGACGACTTGGCTTCCACGATCCCGACGACCGTGGGCGACTACGGAGTTGCGATCGAGGCAGGCCCCCTCGACGTCGATGTGTACGAAGACGCTTGGCGTGACCTGCTCCAGCCTCTCGGCAAGGACACGAGCGATGTGCAGACGGCAGACGGGTACGGGTTCCCGGCTGGGGACGAGGAGGCGCTCGCCCGGGATGGTCCAGCATTCCAGGTGTCCGTGATGCGGGTCGATGGGGTTCCGGCGGCTGAACTGGTCGAGCCCATGGTCGGTGGCATCCTCGAGGGCATGCCTGCGGAGTACCAAGCCTTCGCCCGAGTGGACTGGCAGGTCATCGATGGTCGCGACGTGTACTCCATCGTCTGGACCCCAGCGTTGCTGGAGCAGGTCGAGGGTGGGAACACCGAGTCCGGCATATACCACTACGCGAACGGCCAGATCCTCTTCCAGGTCGTGGTCCCTCCGTACCACCCAGCGGGCAGCCCGGCCCTCACCGAGATACTGGCGCGGCTGCCCTAGGACATTGCCTCTCGCTCGACCAAGAGCAGTGCGGAACCGCCATGAATAGAGGGTTTGGTCTGGTCGTCGCCGCCATGGCGGGACGCTGGCGTTGGGGCACGCGGCCGTCCGCTGCAGGCATACTCACGCGATGCTGAACCGCTGGGAACTCCCGCTCACCGCCAGCGGGGTCGCCTCGCTCGCGGCCCTCGCGCTCTCGACCTCGCTGGCCAACGTTGTCCTCGCCCAGGACGAGATCAGGCCCGACGATGTCTTCTCGATCGAAGACACGAACTGGCTGCTGGCCGCACAGGTCGTGGATGGTGAGCTGGCGCCGCTCGATGAGGGCGTCGTGATCTCGCTGCACATGGCTGGCGGCGACGCCGGCGGAACCGGCGGCTGCAACCAGTATGGCGCGACCTACGCCCTCGACGGCCTCGATCTCACCGTGCAGCTCGACTTCGCCACGCTGGTGGGCTGTGTCGAACCGCGCCTTGCAGCCGAGCAGGCGTACTACGCCAACCTCGATCGGGTCGCGTCCTACCAGTCGCACGACAGCGGGATGGTGCTTGCCGATGACGACGGCGAACCCGTGCTCGAGTTTGGCGTGGCTCCTCCGTCGATGGTCGAAGGCTCGTGGTCGGTCGACATGGTCAGTGACGGCGCGGGCAGCCTGAACGGCAACCAGCACACCGCGAGGATGACCGCGACCTTCGCCGAGGATGGCTCGCTCGGCGGGAACGACGGCTGCAACGACTACTCCGCCACTGTTGTGCTCGACGGCCAGGACATCCGCATCGGTCCGATCACGACCACCAACCAACGTTGTCAGAACAAGCGGCAACGTGCGAACGCCCAGCGCTACTACACCGCGCTCGAGGCGGCGGCTACGTGGTCGATCGGCATGCATGGCATAGAGCTCCGCGATGAAGACGGGGTCGTGCAGGTGCAGTACTACCGAGCCGAGTAGCGCCGATCGCCGCAGCCGTAACGTCGCAGCCGACGCTCCGACGTCGATCCACTCGATGTGTTCATGGCGTATCCGCTTTTCCAGGGCATAGCCACGCTGGGGTCGCTCGAGTACGTGGCCAGGGTCGCCATGTATAGCGGGTCATGTCTGGTCGTCGCCGCCACGGCGCAGGCGACCGTGGTGGCGCAAGCCGGTTACTCGGCGGGCGGCTCCGGGAAGGGCGGGATCAGTTCAGCGGGCACGATGAAGCCGATCGACTCTGGCGGCTCGCCACCGATTGCCAGCCTGAACGTGTACATGGTCAGGCCCTCGTAGCCGTCCTGGCCCGTGTACTCGGTGAACCAGGCGCGGCCACCGGTTCCCGCTTCGGGGTCTGAAGCGTTGACGCCACGACCCATGCCGACCCATGAGCCGCCATCGTTGACCAGCCGACTGGCCGAGATGATGCCGTCCTCGATGGTCGACGCGGTGCCTCCGGCTCGTTCATCGGTCGCCTCGATCTGAACGGTCACGAGCGGCAGTCCCGTCGCCGGATCTTCGGAGAACTGGGGCGGGCCGCCGGAGGTGTCCCACGTGAAGTATGACGTGTCACTCGCCGCTGCCTCTTCCTGCGCGGCGACCCCGAACGAAGTCCCGGCAAGCAGGCCGAGCGCGAGGATGGAGATGGTGATCGTCCTGAGGCTCATGCTTTCCACTCCTTGTGAGCTGCTCTCTCGGACCCGCGCCCGAGCCCCCTCATCCGCCATGGGGTTGCCGAACGGCGACAGGGACCGTCGTCACGGGAACATCTGCGAACCTCCCTGCACGGTGGTCGACCATCACTCGGAAGCCGAGTCGGTCGGGAAGATGAGTCCCCACGAGATGGGGTGGGGCGCGAAGAGGTTCTCGTCGAAGTCGGCCTCGGTGAAGAGGATGAGGCTGAGGCCGTCGTAGTCGCCCTCACCTGTCATCTCCCACATCGTGATGCCGACCTCCCATTCGGTGTCGAACTCGCCTGCCTGCCAGTCGCCACCGGTGGGATCGTAGGTGTGGCCTCCGATCTCCCTGCCCATGCCGACCCAGGCGCCACCGTCGTTGGCCAGTCGGCTCTCCACGGTGACGACGAAGTTCGCGTCGGTCCGGATGGCAGGTCCCTCAGTGAGGATCATCTCGCCAGACGCCCGAGGGTCGACCGCCTCCACCATGAACCCCTGTTCGGTGTCTTCGACGCCACTCCACGCGAACGTGGCCGGGGCCAGCGGGTCGGCCCCTTCGTCCTGTGGCGTCGCTTCGGTCGCGGATCCGGTCGGCTCTTCGACTACCGGCAATGAGGGCTGCTGCGGCGGAGAAGCACTGGGCTGCTCGGCCCCGGGCGGGGCAACGACCCCGTCGTCTGGTGTGGGCCCCGGGGGGGCGACGAGGAGGAAGGCCGCTCCGGCGGCCGCCAGGACTGCCGTGGCCGTGGCGAACTTGATCGTGCTCGACATGCTGCTGAACCTCCAACGGGGGGACGTTGTCTTGGCTTGGCGCGCTATCGCCAGCGCATCGAGGTTCCGAGGGGGCCCGACCTCGTACTCGATCTCGTCGGCGATCTGACGCTCGAACGCATTCCGCTTATCCATCGCTGAGCTCCTGGCGGAGGCGGTCGGTCAGTCGTTCGAGTCGGTTACGCGTGCCCGAGGGCGTGATGCCGATGACCGCCGCCAGCTCCGTGGCGTTGAAGCCGGCCACGTACCGCATCGCCAGCAGCGCGCGGTCGTCGGGGTGGAGTCGCTTGAGCGCCTCGCGCAGGTCGAGCGCATCGATGCCGGTCTCAGGGTTCCTGCCACTCGGTGCACCGGACCTCGCGACGAGCGACTCCACCTCCGCCCGGCGGCCGCGCTTCTTCAGGGCGCGTTTGGCCTCGTTGACCGCGACGCGCATGAGCCACGAGCGGAGCTTGCCGGCCTCACGGACCGAGCCGAGCTTGCGCCAGGCGACCGACCAGGCCGTCTGGACGGCGTCCTCCGCCAGGTCCTGGTCGCGCGTGACGAAGACGCACACCCGGCGCATATCGTCGTGGTGGGCATCCACGATCCGGGCGAACGCGTGCTCGTCGCCCTCCGCCGCTGATGCCAGGACCGTGACGAACTCCTGTTCAGCCACGGTCGTCTCCGCTTCCCATGACAACTAGACCCCTGTCGCGAGGGAAGTGTCCCATCACGGGTCGGGATCTACATGCTACCGAGGCGAGAGGCAACCCGGGGGGTCGCCATGAATAGCGGGTTATGTCTGGTCGTCGCCGCCGTGGCAGGCCGCTTCGGCCGCCGACCGCTACGCGGGGCCTTGCCATAGATCAGCCTCGGGAACATGCGAAGGGGTGGGCCGCGACCCGACGCAAGACCGCCGGTTGCCAACGTGGGGTCGGATGCTCCAGACTGACCGACGTTCCGATGTACGAGTTCAAGGGTGCCAGGGGCTTGTGCGCACAGCACGTCTTCGTCGCCGGCCCCATGAAGACACACGAGCGGCCGGGCCGCACATGACCGACTCACCGGCCGTCGTCCCTCGCTACGCGGGCACCCCCCGGGAGGTCGGGCGTGCCGCCGGCCGGACGATCGGTCCTAGGTTCGGCACACTCATCGAGCGATACATCCGCGAGCGTCCGCAATGGCCGGGTGCGCTCGACAGTGACCTGCTCCACGCGGACGCGCTGCCTTGGCTCAGGGCGCTGCCGGAGCGCTTCCAAGAGGAACTCGAGGGCCTCGCGGAGGGAGCCGACCTGCCCCTGCAATTGGTCGCCGAATGGCAGTACGTGGAGTCGTGTGTCAAGGATGGCTGCAGCGGATTCGTCGGGCGGATCGGTGGGCACGCCTGGATCGCGCGCAACAACGACACCTTCGTCCCCGACCTGTGGGGTCACGCCGTGGTCAAGGCGATCACCGACCGGATCCCCGCGATGTCGTTCGGCCTTGAGGGCGACGTCTTCACCCCCACCGGCCTCAATGCGCGGCGGTTGTGGATGCATCACCAGCAGCTGGTGACCGCCGATGCGCCGCGGCCCGGCCGGCCGCACCTACACGGATGGATCTTGTTGACCGAGTTGCTCGAGACCTGCGCGACGATCGCGGAGGTCGAGGCGCGCTTGGCTGAGGTCGATCGCGACGAAGGCATGATCCTCTTCGTCGTCGACGGCAAGACCGACGAGTTCGCCGTCTTGGAGTGCGGATCGACCAGCCACGTCCGGCGGACCGATCGCCCCTGGCTCGCTGCCACGAACCACGCCTGCCGACTGAGCGGAGGCCCGCTCGGTCCGGAGGATGCGGACTCGCTCGCTCGTCAGGTGCGCTTGGAGACTATGGCCACCGACCTGCTTGACCGGCCGGTCGTCCCTCGGCTCCCTGGTGACCTGATCGCGATGATCGCAGACGAGCGCGTGGAGCGGCGGGGGCAGACGTTCGCGACCGCCTACTCGGTCGTCGCCTGCCCGGCGTTGGGCGAGCTGTGGTTCACGTTCGGGGGTGTGCCAGCGGCCAGTCGTGGGAACTGGCAGCCGATCGATTGGCCCTGGTGCGGCTGCGCAGAGCGCCATCAGTGATCGTGCTGGCCGGCTCGCCGATGACGGTGGCGACGCCAACGGATCCCGTGGCGAACGCCGCCTCTGACGACGCATCCTGCACGGGGGCGTACTTCCCCTCGCCGGGCTGACGCCCGACACCTCAACGGTGAGTGGGAGCGCATCAAGAACTTCTGCGCCAGCCGCCGAACTGTCCCGCTCGCACGACCTGGTCGTGCGAGCATGGGCCGATGACCAAGCGAGCGACCGCGAGTGCGCTGCTGACCATGACCGTGATCGGCGGCACGGGCGGATCGGCGCTTGCACAGTCGGTGGCTATCGAACCGACCGGTGAGCCGCCTCTCATCGGGATCTCAATCGACTGCGACTCGAGCCCAGAGTCGGTGACGATCACCAACAACACCGTCAAGCCACTCAGGCTCAAGCGCATTGGCTCGACGTACCAGCGGCGTGCCGGCGAGCCCTATCGGGTCAAGAAGACGCTCAAGCCCGGCAAGGGGGTGCGCTACACCTTCGGCACAGGGGAGGGCAAGGGCAATCGACTCACCGGCAGCTTCATCTTCGACAACGAGGCGGCCGACGAAGGCGTGCTGGTGAAGACGAACAGGGGCAAGGTCAAGGTCAAGTGTGTTGACGGCACGAACGCGCTCCCGACACCGGACCCTGAGGGACCGGTGCAGCTCGAGGCCGGAGGGGAGTCGGTCGACGCGCTTGATCTGCTTGCCCTGCTGGCGGTCGAGCCCGAGGTCGACGAAGGCTATGAGCGTGCGCTCTTCGAACACTGGGTCGACGCCGATGGCAACGGCTGCGACACTCGGGAGGAGGTGCTCATCGCGGAATCGCTGACCCCAGCCGTCGTCGGTGAGGGCTGCACCGTCGAGGGTGGGACCTGGTACTCGGCACCTGATGGCGACACGCTCTCGAACCCGGCCTCAGTCGACATCAACCACGTGGTGCCGCTCAAGGAGGCGTGGGCCTCAGGTGCCTACGCTTGGACACCGGAGCGGCGCGAGGCGTTCGCCAACGACCTAACGGATGGACGCACGCTGCAGGCCGTGTCGGCAGGGGCGAACCGCCAGCAGGGCGAGAGCGACCCTGCCCGGTGGCTCCCGGTCGACAGGGAGGCCGCCTGCGCCTTCGTCACCGACTGGGTCGCCATCAAGGCGTCCTGGGGCCTGAGCGTCGATCAGGCCGAACGCGACGCCATCGAGCTGACCCTCGAGACCTGCCCCGAGCGCATGGTCACGGTCGTGCCGAAGGAGCCCGGGGAGCCTGCTCAGGCGGGCTGAGCCCACCGCGGTCTGTCCGGCACACCCGGCGGCTCCTCGTCCCGGCTGCTATCTAACGCGCTAGACACTGGCCAGTACCGCCTGCCGCCGTAGTAGACCGGCAGCGGGTGGTCGGGCTCGACCCAGCGGGCGTCCCGAGGAGCACTCAGCGGACCTCGTCGTCGGGATCGGTGACGAGCAGCGACGTGTTCGCGGCCCGCCGGTAGAGCTCGCGCAGGTGCTCGTCCCCCGGTCGCCGCGGCGTGCCGGACTCGTCGCCAGGGTCTCGCGGGTCCTGCTGCCGCGACAGCCGCTTCGACGGCCTCCAGGTGCTGACCGTCCAGGTGTTCCGCTTGCCGGCGCAGCAGGGCTGGCGGCAACCCGGCCCGGGCTGCAGGTACGGGTAGACCTGCGTGCGTGCGGCGTGGACCCGGCAGAGCAGGTAGACGCCGCCCTCGCTGCCCTTCCAGACCACGCCTTGGCGGGGGCAGCGCTCGTGGCCACCGTCGAGCCACAACCAGCGGGCGTGGTCGTACGTGCCATCGGCCCTGGACTTGCGCTTGTAGTAGTCAGCCGAGAGCGAGGCCATACAGCCCCCCGGCCTCTCGAGCATCGCGTTGACTCTGTCGTCCATAAGAAGGACAGCATCGCACTGGCCTGTGCCAGCTAGAGTGGCGCAACGCGTCCCCTGACCGTAGTGGGCGTGCGACCGTCGTCTCGCGTCCGTGCGTTCTAGTTGAGACTGAGTCTTGTTGGGACGCG
>Ga0210085_1001152_pt1 | contig 10629 bp, 6 predicted proteins | sample China_Galinas_PW_5_FD_184866 | JGI IMG/M metagenome (GOLD analysis project Ga0210085, IMG submission 184866) | Wetland microbial communities from San Francisco Bay, California, USA, that impact long-term carbon sequestration - China_Galinas_PWC_D1... | ecosystem: Environmental > Aquatic > Marine... | reverse complement strand
TGCTGGAACTCGCCCGCTACGCCGTCGCCATCGAAAGGCATTACTCGCGCCACGCCGGCCAGCCACGCCCCATGGATATCGAATGGGCGAAGGACGGCGTCAGCGGCGAACTGTTCATCGTTCAGGCCCGCCCGGAGACCGTGCATTCCATCCGCAGCCAGGCCTTCCAGGAGGTCTACACGCTCGAACGACGCGGCCCGGTGCTCGCCCGCGGCAAAAGCGTCGGCGCACGGATCGGCGCCGGCCGGGCGCGCACCATCCTCGAGGCCGCGCACATGCACGATCTGCTGCCCGGCGAGGTGCTGGTGACGGATATCACCGACCCCGACTGGGAACCGGTCATGAAAATCGCCAGCGCCATCGTGACCAACCGCGGCGGGCGGGTCTGCCACGCCGCCATCGTGGCGCGTGAACTGGGCATTCCCGCCGTGGTCGGCGCCGGCACCGCCACCCACGACATCCACGACGGCCAGGATGTCACGGTCTCCTGCGTCGAGGGCGACGTCGGCTACATCTACGAAGGCCGGCTGCCCTTCCGCAGCGAGCGCATCGAGCTGACCGGACTACAGCGCCCGGCGACGAAGATGATGCTGATCGTCGGCAACCCGGACCAGGCACTGGAATACGCGGCCTACCCCAACGACGGCGTCGGCCTGGCGCGCCTGGAGTTCATCATCAACAACAGCATCGGCATCCATCCGCGCGCACTGCTCGAATACGACAGCCTGGCGCAGGAGATCAGCAGGCAGATCGAACCGCGCATCGCCGGCTATGCGAGCCCGGAGCGCTTCTACATCGACCGGCTGGCCGAAGGCGTCGGGACGATCGCCGCGGCGTTCTACCCCAAGCCGGTGATCGCCCGCCTGAGCGACTTCAAGTCCAATGAGTACGCGGCGCTGCTGGGCGGCACGGACTTCGAGCCCCGCGAGGAGAACCCGATGATCGGGTTCCGCGGCGCCTCCCGCTATCACTCGAAGGCGTTCGCCGACTGTTTCGCCCTCGAATGCGCCGCGATGAAAAAGGTGCGCGAGGACATGGGTCTGAACAACCTGGAACTGATGATCCCGTTTGCCCGCACCGTCGGGGAAGTGCGCAAGGTGCTCGAACTGATGGCCGGTCTCGGACTGCGCCGGGGCGATAACGGCCTTAAAATCAACCTGATGTGCGAGATCCCTGCCAACGCGCTGCTGGCGCCCCGGTTTCTCGAACTGTGCGACGGGTTTTCCATCGGCTCCAATGACCTGACCCAGCTGACCCTCGGTGTGGACCGCGATTCGGGGCTGCTGACCGGATTCGACGAGCGCGACGAAGCGGTCGGTGCGCTCATGGAGATGGCCATCCAGGCCTGCCATGACGCCGGCAAGTACATCGGCATCTGCGGACAGGCGCCCTCGGACTTTCCCGAGATCACCCGCTGGCTGGTCAGTCGGGGCATTGACTCCATCTCGCTCAACCCGGACAGCGTCCTGAAAATGACCCGGGTGGTGCTGGACATGGAAGGCGGGTAAAGGCGACACTTGCGGCTGGCCGAGGGGGCGAGGGGACAGACCACGTTTGTTCATTCGAAAAAACGTGGTCTGTCCCCCTTCTGCACAACAACCAAAAAAGAGAGAATCTCCAATGGATGACAGCAGTTCGAAAAATGATCAGGAACCCGGTTCAAGGTTCAGCGTCGAGATCCGTCCGGTGCTGCCGAAGCGCTTCGCCCGGCTGGAGGAGCTGGCGAACGACCTCTACTTCAGCTGGAACCGCACGGTTCGCGGCCTTTTCTGGCACCTGGACAAGGACTGCTGGAATGCCTGCTTCCATAACCCCAGGGTGTTTCTGCGCCGGGTTCGCCAGAGCAGGATCGATGCGGCGGCCGAAGACCCGATCCTGCTGACCGAGTATCGCAACGTCCTCACCGCCTACGATACCTACAAGGAACAGAAACCGACGATCTCGATTGACAGGTACCTGGACAGTAACAAGGACCTGGTCGCCTACTTCTCCGCGGAATACGGCTTTCACGAAAGCATGCCGATTTATGCCGGTGGACTCGGCATTCTCGCCGCCGACTATTGCAAGGCCATGAGCAACCTGTGGGTGCCCTTCGTGGGCGTGGGCATCCTTTACCGCCAGGGTTATTTCACCCAGCGCATCGACTGCGAGGGCGCGCAGATCGCCCACTTCCCGCACACTGATCCCCGTGACCTGCCGGTCTCCCCCGCTCTGGATGACGCCGGCAACGAAATCTCGGTTCAGCTGGAGTTCCCGGGGCGCGGCCTGGAACTCAAGGTCTGGCAGGTACGCGCCGGTCATATCCGGCTGTTTCTGCTCGACAGCGACGTCCCCGCCAACAGTCCAGAGGACCGCCAGCTGACCGCACAGCTCTACGGCGGTGACCTCAACCTGCGCATCCAGCAGGAAATCATCCTGGGCATCGGCGGCACCCGCGCCCTGCGTGCGCTGGGACTGCGCCCGACTGTCTGGCACATCAACGAAGGTCATGCGGCCTTCCTCATCCTCGAGCGCTGCAAGGAGAAGGTGCGCGACGGCATGGACTTCGACAGCGCGCTAGAGCTGGTCGCCGCCAACACGGCCTTCACCACCCACACCCCGGTGCCGGCCGGCCATGATGTCTTCGACTTTGACCTCATGACCCGCTATTTCGACACCTGCATCCGGGATCTCGGCATGAGCCCGCAGAATTTCATGGAATTCGGCGCCAATCCGCGCAACCCGCACGGCTTCTGCACCACCACGCTGGCCTTGCGCGGCTCGCGTTTCCGCAACGGCGTCAGCCGCATCCACGGCAGCGTGGCCTCGGAAATGGAATCCTACCTGTGGCCGGATATCCAGACCTCGGAAAACCCGATCGGGTACATCACCAACGGGGCGGACGTCGACACCTACCTGGCGCGCTCCTGGGTGGCGCTGTTCGAGATGTACATGGGGGGCGGCTGGCGTGCCAAGCTCACCGACAAGGCATTCTGGGACGAGTTCATCGAAAGCATCCCCGACCACGTCTTCCTGAGCGTGCGGCAACTGCTCAAGGCGGCCGCCATTGAGGACATCCGCAACCGGGCGACTATCCAGTACGAGCGCTGTGCGCAGACCCGATCGATGATCGATCGCCTCGTCGCCAATCTCACGCCGCGCAACCTGGACACACTGTTGATCGGCTTTGCCCGCCGCTTCGCCACCTACAAACGCGCCAGTATGATCTTCAAGGATCTCGAGCGTCTCTCCCGACTGGTCAACGACCCGGAACGCCCGGTGATACTGGTGTTCGCCGGCAAGGCCCACCCCAACGACGTACCCGGGCAGGCCCTGCTCAGCCATATTTTCAGGATCAGCCTGCGACCGGAATTCCAGGGCAAGATCATCCTGCTCGAGAACTACAACCTGTCCATGACGCGCGAACTCCTGCCGGGTGTCGACGTCTGGCTGAACACCCCGGAATATCCCCTGGAGGCCTGCGGCACCTCGGGCATGAAGGCCGCCATCAACGGCGCGGTCAATTTCAGCGTGCTGGACGGCTGGTGGGCGGAGGCCTGGAACGGCGAGAACGGCTGGGGGATAACGCCGCATCCGGGGTTCGACCCGGAAACCCGCAACCGTCTGGAAACCGAGGAGTTGATGAATATCCTGGAGTTCCAGGTGATACCGGCCTATTACTCGCGCAACAGCGACGGGGAACAGGAGGTGTGGACGAAGAAGGCCAAGTCCTCCATGAAGTCCGTCCTTCCACAGTTCAACACCATCCGCATGGCGCTGGATTACCTCAACGATTCCTACGCGCCCGCCGCGCGCCAGGGGCGCCGGCTGGCCGAGAATCACTTCGAGGGCGCACATGAACTGGCCCGCTGGAAACGGAAGATCAGGGAATCCTGGTCCAATGTCCGCGCCCGCATGGCGCGGCCGGTCGCCTCCTCGGTCCAGGCCGGCGAGGCCGTGACCATGGAGGTCGCCATCAGTCTCAACGGGCTCGACCCGGGCGATGTCATCGTGGAATGCGTGCTCGGCAGCGAGTCCGCGACCGGGGAATTCATCGCGCAGAAACGCATACCCTTCTCGCTGGTCGAGCAGAACCCGGAAGGCGAGACCCTGTACCAGTGCGATCTCTTCGACTGCGACGAGTCATGCAGTGCGGGTGGCCTGCAGCAGTTCAAGATCAGGGTCTTCCCCAGCCACGAACTGCTCTGCCACCCGTTCGAATGCGGCCGCATGCTCTGGTTGTAGGAATCTGTCGGTGCCTGCTTTTTTCACCGCAGAGACGCAAAGTTCGCAGAGAAAATCATTCAGGTAAACAGCTCAAGCGCAGCTCGAACAATTGCGATATTTGCTGTCGGAACGGGCTCTCGTGCCTTTGGGCATACCCGCGAACCGGTTGATTACGAAATCCCTGTTCGTGGTCAAGCCCGATTCTTCAAATAAGTGTCGTCCGTAAATAATCAACCTCACCGCAATGAACACAAAGCCGCACCCTTGTTTTTATTACTAAATTCCTCTGCGAACTTTGCGTCTCTGCGGTGAATACGGTGTTTACGCAACGTTCCACACACCGTTACGGCATTACCTGACCCGTCAGGCGGCACGGGTTATAATCCCGCCCCCACTCGATCCATCAACCAGGAATCCTCATGCGACCCAGTCAACGCGCCCCCGACGAGCTGCGCCCCGTACGCATCACCCGCCATTACACCAAACATGCCGAAGGCTCCGTACTCGTGGAGTTCGGCGATACCCGGGTGCTGTGCAACGCCACCATCGAGGAGCGGATTCCGCCGTTTCTCAAAGGCAAGGGCGAAGGCTGGGTGACGGCGGAATACGGCATGCTGCCGCGTTCCACCAACAGCCGCATGGGCCGCGAGGCGGCGCGCGGGCGGCAGGGCGGGCGCACCATGGAGATCCAGCGACTGATCGGACGCTCGCTGCGCGCGGTCATGGACATGAAGACCTTGGGCGAACGCTCCATCACCATCGACTGCGATGTCATCCAGGCCGACGGGGGCACCCGCACGGCCAGCATCACCGGCGGCTATGTCGCGCTGGTCGACGCCGTCGCCTCGCTGATGGACAGGAAGGCCCTGAAGAAAAACCCGATCACCGGGCAAGTCGCCTCCGTCTCGGTCGGCATCTACCAGGGCACACCAGTGCTCGATCTCGACTATCCCGAGGACTGCAGCGCCGAAACCGACATGAACGTCGTCATGAACGGCAGCGGGGCTTTCATCGAAGTGCAGGGCACGGCCGAGGGCCATCCCTTCAACCAGGGGGAACTCGATGCCATGCTGACGCTCGCCCGGCAGGGCATCGATCAGCTGCTCGCCGAGCAGCGCCGGGTGCTGGAGGACTAACCCGGATATGTCACCAGCCGAACAACGCCTGCGTCAGGAGAAATTGAAATGGAAGAAGTAACACTGAACTTTTCAGATTATCGGCCGGAAATAGTGTGTCCCCGGCGCTGTTCTATCCCGATTCCGGCGGCTGCGAATTCCGCCGGTTCTCGGGATGCTGGTGAGATATCCGGGTTAAGACCGTGAAGCAGGTGGTTCTTGCAAGCAGCAATCCGGGCAAGGTGCGCGAGATCAATCAGCTGCTCGCCGACCTGGAGCTGAACGTCGTGCCGCAAAGCGAATACGGCGTCACCGACGCCGAGGAGACCGGCCTGACGTTCGTCGAGAACGCCATCCTCAAGGCCCGCAACGCCGCGCTGCACACCGGAAAATCCGCCATCGCGGACGATTCCGGCATCGAGGTGGACTACCTCAACGGCGCGCCGGGGATTTACTCGGCCCGTTATGCCGGCGTCGGCTCGGGCGACCGCGCCAATCTCGAGAAACTGCTCGCCGACCTGTCCGATGTCGAAGAGGCGCAGCGCACGGCGCGCTTCCAGTGTCTGATGGTTTACCTGCGGCACGCGCACGACCCCACGCCGCTGATCTGCCAGGGCACCTGGGAGGGCCGCATCCTGTTTGCGCCGCGCGGCGACAACGGCTTCGGCTACGACCCGGTGTTCTATGTTCCCACGCACGACTGTTCCTCGGCCGAACTCCCGCCCGAAATCAAGAACACCCTCAGCCACCGCGGCCAGGCGCTGCGCAAACTGCTGGCCGCCCTGCAGCAGGCGGATATCCGCCATTTACTCTGAAAGATCAAGTTTAGCGTGCCATCAAACGGCGACATTGATGGCCACGGAATCCACGGAAGAACACGGAAAATAAGATTTCACCGCAGAGACGCAAAGAGCGCAGAGAAATATTTTTATTTAAAAAAACACTCAAGCAATCCAGGTTAAATTCAGTGCAGCAAAGTTCAACCTGCCGTTCTACGGGTTTTAACACTGAAATATTTTGCTTTTAATTTTTCCGTGTTCTTCCGTGGATTCCGTGGCCATAATGTTTTCAGGTATAACACTGCACGCTGATATCAATGTTCCACTTCACCGCCCTGCCGCCGCTCACCCTCTACATCCACATCCCGTGGTGCGTGCGCAAGTGCCCCTACTGCGACTTCAACTCGCATGAAGTTAAGGATGCGGTGCCGGAGCAGGCGTATGTCGATGCGCTGATCGCGGATCTCGAACAGGACCTGCCGCTGGTGTGGGGACGCACCGTGGAGGCCATTTTCATTGGCGGTGGAACCCCCAGCCTGTTTTCACCGGCATCGATCGACCGGCTGCTCGGCGCGGTGCGTGCACGCGTGCCGCTCAGGCCCGGCGCCGAGATCACCCTGGAGGCCAACCCCGGCACCGTCGATCAGGAACGCTTCCGGGGATTTCGCGAGGCCGGCGTCAACCGCCTCTCGCTCGGCATCCAGAGTTTCCAGCCCGAACTGCTCAAGGCCATCGGACGCATTCACGACGACCGGCAGGCACTCGCCGCCGTGTGCGCCGCGCAGGACGCCGGCTTCGACAATCTCAACCTCGACCTGATGTTCGGTCTCCCGGGGCAGGGCATCGAGGCGGCGCTGGCCGATCTGCGCAGCGCCATCGCACTGCAGCCGGCGCATCTGTCCTGGTATGAACTCACCCTCGAACCCAACACCTGGTTTTACCGCCACCCGCCGGCGCGCGTGGATGAGGAAACGCTGTGGGACATGCAGCAGGCGGGCGCCGCATTGTTGCGCGAGGCCGGCTATGAGCGTTACGAGGTGTCCGCCTGGGCACGGTCCGGCCGGCAGTGCCGTCACAACCTCAATTACTGGCGTTTCGGCGACTACCTCGGCATCGGCGCCGGCGCGCACGCCAAGCTCACCGATGCCGCCCGCCAGACGGTGACGCGCTACGCGAAAACCCGGCATCCGCGCAGCTACCTGGAAACCGCGCAACGACGCGAACGCCTCGACAGCGTGACACTGCTGACGGAAGCGGATACGGTGCTCGAATACGCCATGAACGCCCTGCGGCTCGATGCCGGCTTTACAACCAACGGTTTTCGCGCGGCCACCGGCCTGCCGATCAGCGCCGCCGCGAGACCGCTCGACGAGTCGATCGGGCGCGGCCTGCTCGAACGCGAGGAGGACATCATTCGCCCCACCGCGCTGGGCCGGCGCTACCTTGATGGACTGCTGCAGTACTGGATGACGTAGGAACCGACCGATGCTCGAAACAACCGGAGTTGACTGCCCCTATTGCGGTGAGCGTTTTGAGACCACCGCCGACACCAGCGGCGGGGATCAGGATTACATCGAGGACTGTCCGGTATGCTGCCGTCCGATCGAGCTGCATCTGATAACGGGAACGGACGGCGAACTGCTGTCGCTCACCACGCGGCGTGATGACGACTGATCGCCCCTGGCATATCGGCAAGCGGATTGTTCACGGTTGTAGGAGCGGCGGGATTCCCGTTCTTCGAACAGGCCACCCGCCGGTGTGCGAGAAGCGAGGCATGCCCGCTGTCCGCGCCGGCAGATGGTCGTTGGGTTGCCGTACGCTACGCGGCCTTGAGGGTGATATGGGCCTCTTCACCGAGGATCTTGAAGATGTTGTTGAAATCCGCTTTCGCGGTTTCGACGAACACCCCGATGTGGCCCATGACGCAGACCGAATAATCGCCGGCCGCGACCGCCCACCCATGGAAAGGCGTCCACTTCATACCGCTGATGCGGGTGAAGGTTTCCGCCTGTGTGGTTCCCATCAGCGTATTGGCCGCAGACATCCTGGCAACCAGCCCGGCTATGTCTTCGCTGATGTCGCCCTTGTAGCTGACGAGCTCGCCGCCCGGCGACAACTCATAGGCCGCAACGGCACCCGACAAGTCCATCAATCGTGTGAGATTTGCCATGGTACACCTCCTTCCGGTACTGCACCGGAGACATGGCAACGGGCATCTCCATCGATACACCCGCATTACTGAGTATAGTTGCCTGGCGCGGAACGACTACCCTGGGAATATCCGGGAATTGCTGCCTGGATCACGTGAATGAAACTTGACACAGGCATCATTCATTTCGCATGCCGGGAAGTTTTCCGACCGGTTCACGCACCAACCCGCAGCCACCGTTGATCGCGCACTGGCCGTCAGCCTATGCTCTTCCCATGGACGTTCCGAATTCCCCCGGGTTTTCCCGTTGACGATCGGATCAATTCCGCTCGAGCCTGGTCGAAGCGCGGTGACTGTGAAGGCGTCACACCGGTGTTTGCCTTGACCGCGGATTCGTGATGCACTGACCTCCCGTCACCACAGACCGGCGGATTGAACAGAAGGCTCGCCAGGATATGCCGGCATGAACGATGACAACGCACTGGAAACGCGGATTCACTCGCTGGGCCGGAGCCTGCTGGAATCGGCCGCACAATCCGCCCCGACGAGCCGCCATGCCTGGCTCGACCGGCTGATCCTGCGCGCCATCGACGAACCCGGTTTCCGGGTGCAAACCCTGCGTTTCATCGACGTGCTGCCGACGCTGCGCGACGATGCGGAGCTCGTCGCCCACCTCAAGGACTATTTCACTGACCTGGAACTGCCCTGGCCGGAAGTGAGCGCCTGGAGTCTGCGGCACAGCGACGCGCCCTGGGCGCTGCACATCGCCGCGCCGCTGCTGCGCACGACCCTGCGCGCCCTGTCACGGCGCTTCATGGGCGGGCACAACCTCACCCAGGCGCGGCGCACCATCGAGAGACTGAACCGCCGCGGCATGGGCTACACCCTGGACCTGCTCGGCGAGGCGGTGGTGAGCGAAACAGAGGCGCAGCGCTATCAGCAGGCTTATCTGGACCTGCTGCAGGGACTGCCGCCGGGCGGTGAAGTGGAAAACGAAACGCGCCGCCCTCAGATCTCCCTCAAGCTCTCCGCACTGTACTCGCAACTGAACCCGCTTGACCCTGGGGGCGGCGTGGCAGCCATCGCCGCGCGGCTTCGCCCCATCCTCGAAGCGGCGCGCGCGCGGGAGATCGGCGTCACCGTCGACATGGAACAGTACGACTTCAAACACATCGTGATGCAATGTTTCATGACGGTGCTGAACGAACCGGAATTCCGCGACTGGCCGGATGCGGGCATCGCCGTGCAGGCCTACCTGCGGGAAGCGCGCGATGACCTGCGGCAACTGATCGACTGGGCCGAACGGCGCGGCACGCCGGTACACATCCGCCTGGTGCGCGGCGCCTACTGGGACTACGAGACGGTGATCGCCCGCCAGCACGGCTGGCCGGCGCCGGTGTGGGAAGCCAAGGCGCAGACCGATGCCTGCTTCGAGGACTGCCTCGCCGAACTGTTCGCCCATGCCGATGCCGTGCTGCCGGCGGTGGCAAGCCACAATGTGCGCAGCCTGGCCTGCGCCATGGCGCTCGCCGGGCAACGGCAGCTGCCGGCGGAACGCGTCGAGTTCCAGATGCTCTATGGCATGGCGGATGAACTCAAACAGGCACTGATCGCGCAGGGCCATCGCCTGCGGGTCTACGTGCCCTTCGGCGAGACGCTGCCCGGCATGGCCTACCTGGTGCGCCGTCTGCTGGAAAACAGCACCGGCCAGACCATTCTCGACAGCGGCATCGCACCTGCCCGCCTGCAGGCCGAGAGCCTCGAACGGCCGCAATCGCCAGTGGAGGCAACCGAACCACGAGAGTCACTACGCTTCCACAATGAACCGGTGCACCGCTTCACCGCGACGACCGAGCGCGAGGCATTCGCAACGGCGCTCGACGCTGTCCGCGAACAACTCGGCCGTGACTACCCGGTCATCATCGGCGGCCAGGCGGTGGACGGAACCGGTCAGATCACCTCCACCAACCCGGCGCGTCCGGCGGAGATCATCGGGCGCGTGGCGGCGGCCGATCGCGCACAGGCCGATGCCGCGCTCGCCGCCGCGCACACGGCCTTTCCCGGCTGGAGCCGGCTGCCAGCACATGAACGCGCCGCGTACCTGCGCAGGATCGCGACGGCGCTGACGGAGGCACGCGACGAATTCGCGGCCTGGCAGGTGCTAGAGGCAGGCAAGAACTGGAGCGAGGCCGATGCCGACGTCTGCGAGGCGATCGATTTCCTCACCTACTACGCACAACAGGCGGAGCGTCTCGCCGAGGGCCGCAGCGTCGCGCTGCCCGGCGAGCACAACCGCCTCGACTGGCGGGCGAAGGGCGTTGGCCTGATCCTCGCGCCCTGGAATTTCCCGCTCGCCATCCTCACCGGCATGCTTTCGGCG
>Ga0210085_1001151_pt1 | contig 10636 bp, 11 predicted proteins | sample China_Galinas_PW_5_FD_184866 | JGI IMG/M metagenome (GOLD analysis project Ga0210085, IMG submission 184866) | Wetland microbial communities from San Francisco Bay, California, USA, that impact long-term carbon sequestration - China_Galinas_PWC_D1... | ecosystem: Environmental > Aquatic > Marine... | reverse complement strand
CACCAGCCCGTCCCGGGTTCGGGAGCCGCCGCCTCGGGGCCGGAGGTGACCCGCGGGATCGGCTTGGGGCGCCCGAAACGTCAGCAGCGTGATCACGCTGGTGACGGCGACACCCAGGAGGAGCGCCGCCGCCACTACGTCGGGCCGAACCGCGACGTCGGTGGCCCTGGGCAGGGTGGTGCCAAAGACCGCGACCGTTCCGCGCACCGCCGCAACGGCCAGGGCCACACCTGCCAGGCCTCCGCCCAGCCCCACGATCCACCCTTCCGCCAGGACATGACGCATCAGTGCGCCGCGCGTGGCGCCCAGGGCCACCCGCACCGCCAACGACTCTTCGCGGGCGGCGCTGCGGGCCAGCGCCAGGTGGGCGACATTCACGCAGGCCGCGCCCAGCAACAGGAGCACGGCAACGGCCAGGGCCAGGAGCGTGGGGCGGAATCCGGCCACGGTCTCTTCGAGAAGGGGCGTCAGGCGAACCCCGGCCCCGGCGTTGGTGTCGGGGTGCAGCTCCTCGACGCGCGCCGCGATGGCGTCCATCTCGGCAGCGGCGACGGGCAGGGCCACGCCGTCGGCCAGGCGCCCCACCACATCGAAGTACCAGGCGTCACGCGCGGTGAGCAGATCATAGGGGAAGCCTCGGATGTCCGGGACCTCGCGGGGAGATCGCAGCCACACCTGCACAGAGGGGTCGGGGAACGCGAAGCCTGTCGGCATGACGCCGACGATCTCGTAGGTGAGGTCGTCCACCTGGAACGTTCGTCCCACCGCGCCAGGGTCGCCGCCCAGAGCGTCCGCCCACAGCGCGTGGCTCAGCACCGCTTCCCGGGCTGGGAAGTCCACGTCGAGGGTGGGGTCGAAGGTACGGCCCAGGGTGGGGGCCACGCCCAGCACCTGGAAGAGGTTCCCGGATCCTTCGGCCGTGCGGCCACGCTGGGCCTCCCCGCCGAACGTCAGGCTGGCGGATCGGGTGTTATAGGCGGCGAGTCCCTTGAAGGACGTGGACATGCGCCTCCAGTCCAGATAGTCCGCCGGTGCCGCGGAACGGGTATGGCCCTGGTAGACCTCCGAGACCGCGACCAGGCGGTCGGGATTGGGGAAGGGAAGGGGGCGGAGAACCGACTCGCCGAGGGCCAGCACCGCCACCGCACCACCCAGACCCAGGGCCAACGTGAGCATGCTGGCCAGCGTGTAACCCGGAGCCCGCACAAGTCCGCGAACCGCCTGACGCAGATCCCGTGTCGTCCCTTCCATGATCCCTCCCTGTTCGCGTCCTTGCCAATGCCACGCCGCGGCCCAGGCCTGGCGTCGGTACCACCGGTTTGCCGCTCGCCGCCCCCGGAGAGCGCACGCACGGCGGAAATCCTCTTCGATGTCCCCCAGGACGAACTCGGCGTCGGGGCCGCGCACGAGCATGCGTAGCAGGAAGCGCGTCAGGGCCGGAGGTTCGGGGGCGTTCACCGTCACCCCTCGTCGGCCAAGCGATCCAGGCGCGTGGCCAGCCCCCTGGACATGTTCAGCAGCTCGTCACGGGACCGACGCAGCAGGTGCGCGCCTTCGGGCTCCAGGCGGTAGTGCTTCTTCCGACGGCCGCCCCGCTCGGGGGAGGGTTCGCCCACCCACGACGCCACCAGCCCGTGGGACTCCAGGCGCTCCAGCACCGTGTAGACGGCGCCGGCCGACACCGACCGTCCGGTGCGCTCCTCGATCTCCCGGCGCACCGACGCGCCGTAGGCCTCTTCGCCCAGAGCCACCAGGGCGAAGAGCACCAGCTGCTCGAATTCTCCCAGGGTCTTGCCCACGTCGCCTCGCCTTCGAGATGTCCGCCATCGGGTTACCGACCATTAGACCCACGGTGTGGGCCAAATGGTTTCATATGGATGACAACGTGGGTGATATGGGCGCTGATGTGGGTGCCCCGAAAGGACAACTCCTTGATGTCATTTCGCCTGCAGCGCCACCCGTGGATCCCATCGCACCGCCCGTCAGGTCGGAGCCGCCGGGGCCGCCAGCGAAACCGCGGCCACGAAGACCACCACACTCCATCTTCTCTGGAGCCCCCGTGGAACGGGGAGGGTGAGAAGTCCCAGGGCGAGGCGGGCCACTCCACCAGGTCTCCTGGACATGGGTCTATGCTCCGTCGGGCTCGGGAACGGATCCCGCCCTGTTCCGAAGCCCAGGGCCCTCACTCCTCCCTCATGACCATGACCGGGTCCACCCGGAGGAGCCGACGGGCCGGGAGGTAGCTGGCCAACGCGCTGAGACCCAGGAAGAGGATGGCCACGCCTGTGTACGTGGGCAGATCGAACCCCTGAACGCCGAAGAGGAAGGCCGTGAGGACGGGCCTCATCCAGAACGCCACCAAGAGGCCCACGCCAACCCCCACTGATCCCGTGATCGTAGCGTCCCCCACGACGCTCCCGAGTAGGATGCCGTCCTCGGCACCCAGGGCCTTTCGGATACCTATCTCCCGGGTTCGTTGGGCCACGTGCCGGGCCGTCACCCCCATGATGCCCACGGCCGCGAGGACCGTGGCCAGAAGGGCGAAGACGGTCATGAGGAAGGCCCGGTACCGTTCCTCGGCGGCCGAAGCGGCGATGGCGTCCGTCAGGTAGCCCGCGTCGGTAATGGCCAGCTCGCTGTCCACGCGCCACAGCGCTTCCCGCATGGCCGGAAAGACCACATCTCCCGGAGCCCCAGTGCGAACCACGAAGTTCAGCCTCCACCGGGCGTGCTGGGCAAAGGGGACATAGAAGGTGAGCGGCGGGTCATCCTGGAGGGTGCTCTGCCTCACATCCCCAACCACTCCGACCACGGTGACGGTGGCGTAGGGATAGACCATCTCCTGTCCTACCGGGGACCGATTGCCCCAGAGGGCCTTCGCCAGGGACTCGCTCACCAGCGCCACCGGTGGGGCGTCGGCCGCGTCGGATTCGAGGATGCCCCTCCCGTCCAGGATGGGGATCCCCATGAAGGCCAGATACCCGGGGGCCACATGGTAGCCCACCGGCATGAGGTAGGTGGAGTCCTCCGGATGCAGCCGGACGCCCCACGCGGAGGGGCTCCCCGGAAAGGGGAGGGAGTTCGCGGCGGAGACGGCGGTGGCCCCGGGCACGGACCGCATCTCCGCCAGGGCTTCCTTCATGAGGGTGTTCAACTCCTTCTTCCCCTTGTATCGGCTCGCGGGAAGGTCCACCGCGATCTCGGCCAGACCTTCGGGTTTGAAGCCAGGTCCCGTGTCCAGTAGGTGGGAGAGGCTCCGAACCAAGAGCCCGCTTGCCACCAGCAGAACCACGGTCAATCCGATCTCACCGGCCAACACCCAACGCCCCAGCCCAGCCCTACGCCTGGATCCCGTCCGTCCCCCGGACCTCAGGGTGGTGCCCACGGCCTCCCGGGCTGTGAGAAACGCCGGGGCAACGCCGAAGAGGACCCCTGAGAGCGTTCCCAGGAAGACCGCGAAAGCCAGCACCGTCACATCCACCCGAACGAGCTCGATCCGGGGAATGGGAGGAGCCAGGGAGACCAGAGCCCCAGTCCCCACCACGGCCACCAGTGCGCCCAGGGCGCTCCCGGCGAACCCCAGGAGCAGGCTCTCCGTCAGGAGTTGCCGGAGGATCCGCCAGCGGCCCGCGCCGATGGCCGCCCGTGTGGCCACCTCATGGGCCCTGCCGCGCATCTCCCCCAGGGAGAGGGCCGCGACGTTTCCGCAGGCGATGAGGAGGAGGAGACCCGTGGCCCCGAACAGGAGGAGGAGGGGTGAGCTGATCCCCCGGGCCTCATCCTTCAACCGGGGAACCAGGACGGCATGGGACCGTCCCCATTTCCAGGTGTCGGCCAGGATGACGCTGGTCTCGGATCGGGCCCGCTCCAGGGTGACGCCGGGACGAAGTCTGCCCACGGCCTCCCACATGGTGGACCCCCGTGAGGGCACCCATTCCGGCGCCCCCACGGGGACCCAGAAGTCCCTGGGGCCCGGGTCGTCGGCGCGAATCAGGGAAGCGCTCAGCCATTGCATTCTGAACGTCGCCGGTAGAACGCCCACCACGGTGTAGCCGCGGCCGTTCAGGATCACGGTACGCCCCAGCACGTTCGGGTCCCCGGCGAACCGCCGGGTCCAGGTGTCGTGGCTCAGGACGGTGACCATGGCCTTGTCACCCACCCCTTCCCCTTCCTCCCCGGGAAGGAACCATCGGCCCAGGATGGGCGTCACCCCCAACACGGGGAGCAGGCTCGCCGTGGCCGCGCCCACGCTCACAAGCTCGGGCCTGGAGCCGCCTGAGAGCGCGGTCGCACCCCAGTCGGCGGCGTAGATGGCCACGGACTCGAAGGAGGTGCTGGCCTGCTGGAGGGCCCTGTATTGGGCGTATTCCAGGCGGGTTTCGCCGGCGTCCGTATAGCCCCTTCGCCCTTCGATGCCCTGCCATATGGAGATGAGCCGGTCCGGATCCTGGTACTTTCTTCCCGCCAGGAGAACTCCATCCACCACGCTGAACATGGCGGTGGCGGCCCCGATTCCCAGACCGAGGGTGACGATGGCCACCACGGAGAAGAGCGGGCGTCGGGCGAGGGTTCTGATAGCGAAGCGGATGTCCTGTCCGACGGATTCCACGGGGTTCGTCCTTGTCCGGGGGCCGGCGCGAGGTGTCTCTGGCGGGGAGCCATCCCGCCTCGCCCGGGGAAGGCTCAACGCCAGGTCCCAGATGACGTCCATCCAGAAGCTGAGCCACCCCAGGAACGGCACCTGGTAGCACGGTTCCCTGCGCTGCTCGTGGGCGAAGGCCATCCACTCGTTCCGATGCTCTTCTCGGAAGGCTCTGGGGAAGAGCCTCAGCAGAACGCCCAGGAGCAAGCGGTCGAGACGGGTCAGCTTCCGGGGAGCGGACCGTTGCCGTGTCATGAAGCCCCGCCCTCCGCCGGGGAGAGGCTCGACCGGGCAAAGGCAAGGTCGGCTTCCAGTCGGGCCACTTCAGCCCGGAGGACCCGGGCTCCCAGCGGCTCGATCTCGTAGAACCTCCAGCGGGAGCTACCGGCGGCTTCCGGCGCAGGGGGATCGCACTCGGCGATGAGCCCTCGCTTCTGCAAGCTGCCCAGAGCGTGATAGAGGGTTCCGGCGCCGAGGCGGATGACACCCTTCGTCCGCTCCTCCACCTCCCGCTTGATGGCGTACCCGTGCAGGCGAGAGCTGCCGTCCAGCGTCAACAGGACATGGAGGGCGACTGGAGTGAGGGGAAGAAACGAGGTGGGGTCAGGCGCGGTCATGGGATTCCGGGAGCGTAGGCTTCGTGTCACGCAGGGATCGGATTATCGAAGTTCGGTGATGGTTGGACAGGTCCGTAGGCCAGATGGTTGTGGCGGGTCTGAATCCCATGAGCCTGGAGGAAGGGGTGTGCGGCGCTGTTGGTTCATGGCGCGGCGCCCACTCCCTTGACAGCCAAAGCGGGATCTTGCAATTTGCGTCATGATATAGTTTGTAACACAAACTTGTTGGTGATTCACGGAGATTCCGCCATGGGAGCCCGATCCGAACTCGCGGCCACCGAAGCCCGGGTCTTTCAAGCATACTGGCAGGACGGGGTGCTCGACCTTCTCGCCGGGGGAAGCACTCTCCTCATCGGCCTTGGTTGGCTGGCGGGTTTCGTTCTCGCCAGCGTCGTGGTGCCTCCCCTGGCCATCGTTTCCTGGCCGATCCTTCGGCAGCGGATTACGCATCCGCGCCTGGGGCGGGTGCGCTTCAACGCTCATCGCCGGTTCCGGATGAGGCACGGCATGATTGCCGTCCTATCCCTCGGCGTCTTGCTCTTCGGCTTCTTCGCACTGCACTTCGGGGTCGGCCACCTGCCGCCCTTCCCTCGCTGGCTCGCACCGGGGATTCCAGCACTGCTTCTTGCGGCCCTCGCCCTGTCGGCGGCCGAGGCTCTGCGACTCGCGCGCTTCGCCCTCTACGGCATCGGCTTCATCGCGGCGGCCCTCGTCGTCTCCGGGTTGGATGCGGACCCGGGGTGGGCGCTGGCCGGTGGGGGTGCCATCGCCGCGGCGAACGGCGCGCGGATGCTCGTCGCCTTCCTTCGGGACTTCCCGATGCTCGCGGCGGAGATGGACAAGTGACGATACGTGCGACGCGGGTGGACGCTCAGGCCATCGCATCCCTCGACCGCACCCTGCACGAGCCGGCTCGCTTGGGTGTCATCGCCTGTCTGTACGTGGTGGATGAGGCCGACTTCGTCTTCCTGCAGAGCCAGACCGGGATCTCCGGGGGCAACCTCTCCTCACACCTCAAGCGCCTGGCGAGCGAGGGTTGCGTCACCGTTCGCAAGGAATTCGACGAGGGCAAGCCCCACACGACGCTGTCGCTGACGGCCGATGGACGCGCAAGGTTCGAGGCCTACCTCCGCACGCTCCACGACATGCTGGGAGCGCTGAAAGCCGAGTAGGAGGGGGCCGGGAGACCAGAGTCCGTCTGAGCTCCCAGCCAGTTCCCTGCGGGGGACTCGAGCGTCGGACCCGCGACACCGCTGTCAGATCCGGACCTCGCTGACCTGGAAGACCGGCTGCGTGTTCGTGTAGTTGGGGATGTCGGCGAGCAGGGCCTCTGCGTGCGCGCCGAATGCGGCCTCGAACGCACCTACGGTGTCGAAGTGAAGGTGACCCATCGCGATGTAGGAGGGTGGTTCACCCGGCTGAACGCCTGCAAGCCCAATCTCGAGTTCGACGCCCTTGCACGCGGCGCCGAGCTTCCCTTGGATCATGGGGATGTGGCTGTTGACGAAGTAGTCGACGTCGAACGTCGAATCGGGGGTGTTGGGGTAGAGCACGCTGACCTTGATCATCGTCACGATCTCCCGCGTTGGATTCCGGCGGCGCCCTGCGCGTCGCCTCTTCGCGACGTTAGGCATCCACCACGGAGGCATCCATAGGGAATCCTCCCTATGCGAGGAGCGCTCTGTTCTCCGTGGCGAAGATCGCGACCTGAGCGCGTCCCTGCGCGCCGGTCTTCTCGTAGATGCGGCTGGCGTGGTGGCCTGCGGTCTTTACCGAGATGCCGAGGCGGCGGGCGATGGCCTTGTCACTGCATCCGGCGGCGAGGAGCGCCAGAACCTCACGCTCGCGAGGCGTCAGACCCACCGGAAGCGCGGCTTTCGTCGCCCGGGCCGGGTGTCCCGCCACCTCCAGCACAGCGTGGACCACACGGTGCGGAAAGCGGGAGGCGGAGACCTCGTCCGCCATCGTCCGGACCGCCTCTTCGCCGGAATGCGCCGGCCTCCACGGACGATGGTGGGTGAGCGCGTCATACATGTCCGCCGCCCCGAGTATCATTGTGGCCAGATCGTCCAGCCGGATGCGGCGGTGGTACCCGGATCCGTCGCACCGCTCATGCGCACCGGACGCTCGCTCCGCCAAGCGTCGGAAAGCGGCGCTGCTCGTCAGGATCTCGTACGTGTGATACGTGTGCGTCTCGGCCTGGCGGCGCTCGGACCAGGTGAGGGCAGTCGGCTTGTCCCACACCCCGTTCGGCACCGCCGACCGCCCGACGTCGTGAACGAGTCCCGCAAGACGGAGCTCCTGCACGTCGGGCTCGGACAAACCCAGGGTGTGCGCCGCGCGACTCGCCAGGTCCGCCACCCGGCGGGAGTGGCCCAGGAACCAGGGGGACTTGGCATCGATGAAATCCCCGAAGACCTCCGCCACCTCACCCAGCCCGTTCGGCTCGAGCCTCTCAGGAGTGCCGGGCTCGGCATCGAGGAACAACTGCCAGTGCCTCCCCGACTCGAGGTCGGCGAAGAGCGAGGGAGCCTCGCTCTGCAGGAGGCTGCAGAGCTCCGGGTCGAGCTGGCGACCGCTGCGCGAGCGAACGGCGTCGATCGCGGCCGAGGTACCCCCGATCCTGCGGAAGAGCTCAGCGCACACCGCCACGGGGATGACGCGGGCCGGAAGAGGAATGTGCTCCCCGGAGGGACCCGGGACGGCCCCGTCCCAGCGATCATAGATGTGGTCCAGCAGGCGCGTGACGCCGTCCGGGACCCCCAGGCGAGAGCAGAGAACGATCGCCTGAACACAGTGCAAGGCGGCCACGGCCGGAATCGCCTCGTGGCTCATGCGAATGCCCTCGAACGCGTGCTCTCGCTCGGCCGGATCGGCGTCGACGGCAACGTAGCGCTGTAGCGCCCCCTGTACCTGGTCGGCATCCGTCCAGTCACAGAGGGAGAGAGCGTAGTTGAGGGCTTGATCCTCACCCAACGCCATGGACGCTTCCTCGGCGGCGGTCACCGTGCAGCCCACGAACCGGGTCAGAGAGGCGTAGTAGGTGGCCTTCAAGTCGTCCGTGGAGAAGCCGCACATCTCACCCATCCGAACGGCGAGGACGGTCGACGCCAGCGCGCTCTCGGACGGCAGACCGACGGCGAGGTCGGTGGCCAGGGAAAGGGCCCCGAGCGGCTCGGCGAGGCGCGTGGTGGCGTTCGGCATGCTCGGCTCGTGGAGGGACACTTCGACGGGGCACAACATCTGGCTTCCGAGACCGGGCGGCAACCGAAGTGGCGTGCGTCGGGGGCCAACGGCCATTCGGCGGGCCAGGTACGTGGGCCTACGGCGCAACGCGGTGGAACGGCCGGCTTCGTGTCTCGCGTCCCCTGACCGTCCCCCGGCCAGGGGATACTCCGGTCACGGAGGGAGGACGAGGCGGCGCTAGGAGTGTGCCCTCGCCAGGCACCCTCCCGCCAACGAGCGCTGGAATGTTCTCCTCCCTCTTCTACTCCGTCTGGTTCCTCTGTTGTACCTGCGCGGATCCAGGATTCCTCCGTCCTCCCTTCATCCACTCTGTCGTCGGTGGGGAGGGCTGGCCATGGGCCTGTTGGATAGGCGCTATCTGCTCGCGGCGGTCGCAGTGCTGCTGGTGGGCTGCAGCGACACCGGAACCGGGCCGGAGGAGGACACGAACCCGGAGCCGACCCCCGAGTACCCGTTGGATGGATTCGTCACCGTGGCGCCCGGGGTCGATCTCCACTACCTGGACTTCGGCGGCGAAGGGAACCCCATCCTGCTGCTGGCCGGACTGGGCAACACCGCCAACGTCTTCCGCGGGCTGACCCCGCTCCTCACGGACCACCACCGGGTCCTGGCCCTGACGCGGTGCGGATTCGGGCGTTCCAGCCAGCCGTCCACCGGCTACGACCCGGCCACACTGGCGGGCGATGTCGCCGCGGTGCTCGACGACCTCGGCATCCAGAAGGCCGACCTCGTCGGCCACTCCATCGCCGGAGAAGAGATGAGCCGATTCGCCGTGGACTACCCGGAACGGCTCGACCGGCTCGTCTACCTCGATGCCGCGTACGACCGCACGCTGCCATCCGACCCTTTGACCGCAGCCTGGGCGACCCCTCCGGCGCCCGACGCGGCCGATGTGGCCGACCGCGCGGCGTTCCAGGCGTACCTGACCGGCGTCATCGGCGTGCAGTTCCCCCTGGAGGAGGTGGCCGCCACGACCGTTGTGGCGGCAAACGGCGCCGTTCTGGGATACGTCACCGACCCCTCTATCAACCAGGCGATCGGCGCCTCGGTCGAGGAGCCGCAATATGCTCTCCCGTGGGCCGGCCTGCGGCGAAGACCTTTGGCATGGCCGGATTTCGACTTACCACGTTGAAACGCACGGAGCTCACCGGAGACGACGGTGGGGTCGTCCTCTCGGTGCTGTCCCAGCCCAAGAGGTTCGCCCTCCTGGTCTACCTGGCGGTCGAGGGATCGGACGGACTGATCCGGAGGGACACTGTCGCCGCCCTCTTCTGGCCCGACCAGGGCCAGGCCGGCGCCCGTACGAACCTCCGGAAGTCCCTCTGCTTCCTGCGAAGATCGCTCGGCCAGGACGTGGTCGTGACCCGGGGCGACGAGGAGGTCGGCGTCGATCCTCCGCTGCTCTACTGCGACGTGGTGGCGCTCCTCGACGGCGACGCCGCGGACGGGAACGGGACGGCCGCCTCGGTCGAGGGCGCATTCCTTGAGGGCTTCCGCCTCCATGGTTGCGGCCAAGCTGAGCACGGGCTCCGCGATCTGCGGTCGAACGTGGCAATGCAGTCGCCGTGATGCAGTGCGAGGGAGAGCAGGTGCGCGTCGGTCACCTGCCGGTGTCCCACCACGCGAACAAAGAGGCCGAAGGGGTCTTCCGTCAGCGTCACGGGGTCTTCCCAGAATTGGTGCCGGCCGGTCGCGCGGAGCTGCGTCAGGAGGGTGATCGCCTCTCCTGGCGTACGTGCGTCGGGAATGGCCCGCGCGTTCGACGAAACCCGGACGAACCCCGACTCAGTGGTCGGGCAAGTGGCCCAACCGGCGGATCGGACGGCAACGAACCACGCCACGGCCGGACGGTGGTGAACGTGATTGGGCCACGCCAGCGCCACGAGGACATTGACGTCCAGCAGGGTGATCAGAGGTCCTCCAGCGCGGACTCCACCATCTCGGGGGTGATGGGGGGAGCGTCTTCCCGCACCACGAAGACCGGGACTTCATGCTCGTAGTGGAGCTCGGGCTCGGGCCTGGGGGCTCGCCGCAGGAGCGACGAAACCACGGTGCCCAGGCTCTCGCCCCGCTCCCGGGCCAGCGATCGGACGGCTCGGAGCACCCCGTCTTCGAGATTCAGCGTTGTACG
>Ga0210085_1001150_pt1 | contig 10637 bp, 13 predicted proteins | sample China_Galinas_PW_5_FD_184866 | JGI IMG/M metagenome (GOLD analysis project Ga0210085, IMG submission 184866) | Wetland microbial communities from San Francisco Bay, California, USA, that impact long-term carbon sequestration - China_Galinas_PWC_D1... | ecosystem: Environmental > Aquatic > Marine... | reverse complement strand
AGCCCGGCGGCCAGCACACCAATGGTCAGGGCAGTGACGGTTGCTCGGACCTTCATCGCACGCTCCCTACGCACGTCTCCTTGCTCATCACTTCGTTAGATACACGATCACGACCCGCCGATTCAACGCCCAGGCCCCCTCGTTGTGGCCGGGATCCGCCGGTCGTTCCTCGCCATAGCTCACGGTCTCGATCTGATTGGGTCGCACGCCCTCTGCGGTCAGAAACCGGGCCACCATATCGGCCCTCTGCTGCCCCAACGCCAGGTTGTACTCCCGGGTCCCTCGCTCGTCGGTGTTTCCCGCAAGCCTCACACGTGCCGACGGGTGGGCCGAGAGGTAAGAGGCATGGGCCCGAAGGATGTCCACGAACTGTGGCTTGATGTCGCTGCTGTCGTAGTCGAAGTAGATGATGTGCTGGTACAAGGGACTGCTGGGGTTATTGAAGTCCGCCGCAGTATAGCCCCCCGTTCTGCCAGCCAGCCCGGCCGTCGAGGCGCCTTCGCCCCCCGTAGCACCAGCACCGCCGCGCCCCTCGACCCCGGCACCTTCCTTGGGTGTGGACGAGCAGCCGGTGACCAGGACAGTTGCGGCGAGTAACGCCACCAGCACCCCGAGAATCTTCTTCAAGGTCGCCTCCTCATGGCTTGGGAAAATGCGCAGCTCGGTCCGCGTTGGGGACCGGAAGGATGGCCGACGAGGGCCGTTAAGTAACGAACCAGCAATAAGTTACCCAAGGAATACAAACGTTGTCGTTGTCGTAATCGGAAAGGAAATGCAGTTCGGGCATGAGCAACTCGATGTCTACCGGATTTCGATCCGGTATGTGACTTGGGCATACCAAGTGGCCAAGAGCTTGAAGGGCAACGATCGGCCCGCGCGGGACCAACTGCTGCGTGCCTCGCAGTCGATCCCGCTGAACATCGCCGAAGGCAACGGTAAGGGGACCAATGCCGATCGGCGCCCCTTCTTCGAGATCGCTCGCGGTTCGGCGTTGGAATGCGCATCGATTCAGGACTGTCTCGAAGCCTGCGAAGTACTGGCTGCTGCTGAAAACGCACAGGATAAGGCAATGCCGACTCGGATCGTTTCGATGCTCACCAAGCTCGGACAGCCAAACCATGCGGTGCGAGAGAATTCCGGACGTTACGACGGTTTCGACAACGACAACGAATAGACTTGTCCAACTTGGAAGCGAACTGTTCCTACAGGGAGGGGCCCACCAGGCCCCGGGCGCCCTGCAGGTGCCAGAGCGCAAGCACGGATCCGCCATCAGTGCACCGCAGGGCCCCATGCCGGTTCCCGTACGTCTCCCGTGTCCTGGGACAGCCGCTCCCGCACTTTGCCGTCGATCGACACCGCGGCCAGCACGCCGCGGCCGTTGCTTTGGCTCGCGTAAATTACCATGCTGCCGTTGGGCGCGAAACTGGGCGACTCGTCGAGCGGTCCGTTGCTCAGCTGCCGCACGGCACTGGTGGCAAGATTCAGCAGCGCGATGCGGAACTGACCGCCCTCGCGGCTCACCATCACAAGCGAGCGTCCGTCGGGGGAATAGGAGGACCGGGCGTTGTAGTTGCCCTGAAAAGTCACCCTCTGCGCGGTACCCCCGGACGCCGGCATCCGGTAGATTTGCGGACTGCCCGCGCGGTCGGACGTGAACACGATCTGGCTGCCGTCCGGCGACCATGCGGCCTCGGTGTCGATCGCCTGGCTGTCCGTCAGCTGCCCGAGTCCGCGGGTGTTAAGATCCATCACCCAGATATCCGGATTGCCCGACTTCGACAGGGTCATCGCCAGCTGGCGTCCATCCGGGGAGAACGCCGGTGAGCTGTTCATCCCCGGGAACGCCGCTACCCGATCACGGCGGCCGCTGCTGAGCTCCTGGACGTAGATCGACGGGTTACCGTCCTCGAACGACACATAGGCGATGCTCCGCCCGTCGGGCGCCCAGGCTGGCGACATGATGGGCTCCTTGGAGGCCACGATGGTTTGGGGGTTGTAGCCGTCCGCATCGGCGACCCGCAGGGCCACCCGCGTGCCACCGTTTAAATCGGGCTCGGAGGTCACGTAGGCGATTCGCGTCGAAAAGACCCCCGGCGTTCCGGTCAGCCGCTGGTAAATCTTGTCCGCGATGCGGTGGGCGGTGAAGCGGAGCTCCGCCGCCGTGCTGGAGAAGGTCATGGACTCCAGCTGCTGCCCACGAAACACGTCGAAGAGCACGAAGCTGACGTCGAAGCCGCCGGAGCTCCCGGGCTTGACCTGCCCAATGACCAGGTTGTCCATCCCCAGCATCCGCCAGTCGTGCAGGTCCACCTGGTCTGCGATGTGCGGCGTGGCGACCATGTCCCGCGTCGGCATCGGGTTGAAGAGCCCGCTGCGCGCCAGGTCCGCCGCGACGACCCCGGCGACATCGACCCTTGGGGGCACCCCCGGGGCAGTCCCGAAGGGAACGATCGCAATCGGCTGGGCGCCCTCGGCGCCTCCGGTGATGTCGATGGTTAGCCGGCCCTGGGCGACCCCGAGCCAACCGACGAGCAACAGCAGAAGGACGGTGTGCAGTCTTTTCATGGTCTCGTATCAATTTTCCGCTCTGAAGATGAGGTGGGGCTCCCTGAACCGCTCGAACAGCTGACCCGACGGAACGGGCAGCGGACTGGCCTTGTAGACGGCGGCGATGACCGAGCGGTCGAAGGCGTCGTTGCCGCTGCTCTGCACAACGTGGACGCTGCCTGGCACGACCTCTCCCCCCGGGAGCATGCGCACGTCCACCGTGCAGGCCAGCTCTCCCGACGTACCCAGCGGGCGGAGCCAGACCTGACGGATGCGCTGGTCGATCAAGGCCGCGTAGCGTTGGATCTCACGGGCATCCGTCTCGGCATTCAGATCGGCCAGTAGATCGTTCTCCCGTGCCCGCTGGGCGGCCTCTGCCGCCTTGCGCTTTGCCTCGGCCTCGGCCTCGGCCTTCGCGGCGGCTTGCTGCTTGGCCTCTGCCTCGCGCTTCTTCTCCGCCTCGGCCTTTGCCTTGGCCGCTGCTTCGGCCTTCGCTTTCGCCGCCGCCTCCCGCTTTGCCTCTGCGGCCGCCCTTTGTCGAGCAGCTTCCTGGGCCTGGCGTTTCTTCTCCGCGGCCACCGCGGCTTCTGCTCGCGCTTTTGCCGCCGCCTCGCGTTTCGCCCGTGCAGCAGCCTCCCGAGCCTGACGCGCTTTCTCCGCCTCGGCCTTGGCTCGCGCTTCGGCTGCGGCTTTAGCCGCGGCTTGACGCTTTGCTGCAGCGGCCGCCTTCTGCCGCGCCGCCTTCTCCGCCTCGCGCTTGGCCTCCGCCTGGCGAGCGGCTTCCTCTGCGGCTGCCCGCTTCGCCTCCGCCTCGGCCAGACGCTTCTCCTTCTGGGCGCGCGCTTCCGCCTCCTGCCGGCGCCGCTCCTCTTTCAGAGCCTGGTTGCGTTTCTGCTCCGCCTGCGCCTTGGCCTTTTCCGATGCATCCTTGGCCTTCTCGCGTTCCGCCTGGCGCTTGGCCTCTGCCTTGCGCAGACGTTCCACGTCCGCCTGCAGCGATTTCGGGTTGACGATGGTCGCCTGCACGATTCGCGGCTTGACCACTTCGTTTGGCGCAAACCATTCGGCCCCCACGATCAACAGCACGGCGAGTATGAGGTGCAGCACCACGGCGGCCACCAGGGCCCCGGGGTTACGCCGAAAGATGTCCAGCATATCAGCGCCTTTGGCGCTCCGGGGGTGTCGTGATGAGACCCACGCTCGGCGCGCCCGCTGCCTGCGCGAGCACCATGGCATCCACCACCCGACCGTAGCTCACCCCCGCGTCGCCCTTGATCATGATGGGGGTGTTCGGCCGGTACTTGAGCACGGCCTGGATCCTTACCATGATCTTGTGCGGATCCATGGGCTGGCCCTTGTCCTGCCCGACGTCCAGGAACATCTCTCCTTCCCCGTCCACTGTGATCACCAAGGGTTCGGCCGCCTCGCTTGCGATCACCTCGGCGTTCGCCTGGGGCAGATCGACCTTGACCCCCTGGGTGATCAGCGGAGCAGTCACCATGAAGATCACCAGGAGTACCAGCATGACGTCGATGTAAGGCACCACGTTGATGTCGGACATGGGCCGACGGCGCCTGCGCATCTTTCTCATCACGGCATGCATCCTCCGGGCGCGCCGGGTGCGCCCGTGGTCAGACTTGACCCTGGCGCTGCAGGAGGGTGGAGAATTCTTCCATGAACTCCTCGTAGCGGTTGTTCAGACGTTCCACCTGGTTGGAGTAGCGGTTGTAGGCAACGACCGCGGGGATGGCGGCAAACAGGCCGATGGCGGTGGCGACAAGGGCCTCCGAGATGCCGGGAGCGACCAGGGCAAGGGTGGCCTGCTTCAAGTTCCCCAGGGCCTGGAAGGCGTGCATGATGCCCCATACCGTGCCGAACAACCCCACGTAGGGACTGGTGGATCCGACGGTCGCCAGAAATGCGAGGTTGGTCTCCAGGCGGTCCATCTCCCGGCTAAGGGCCACGCGCATGGAGCGCTCTGACCCCAGGATGACCGACATGGGATCCGAGGAATCCACCTTCCGCAGGCGCACATACTCCTTGAATCCGGCGCGGAAAATCGATGCCAGGCCCGTCAGCCCCTTTTCCTCTTGACCCAGGTCCCGGTAGAGAGCGCTCAGATCTCCTCCCGACCAGAACCGCTGCTCGAAGGCATCCGCCGCCCGCCGCGCCTTCTTGAGGACCCGCTGGCGATCGAAGATCATGGTCCACGACAGGATCGAGGCCGCAACCAGGGCCAGGAGGACCAGCTGCACGATTACGCTCGCGTGCACCACCAGGTCCAGAATGGAAAGCTCAGAGTACATTGGCGATCTCCGCCAGCAGGTTGTCCGGAATGCGATACGGGCGCAGGGTGGCCGCGTGTACACAGGCGACCCTGAGCTCGCCACGGCAGCAAAGGGTGGCATCGGCCTCGCGCAGGACCTCCTGGCGAAAGTCCAGGCTCGCCCCACCACAGCGCACGACGGCCGTGCTGATCCTCAAGAGATCGTTGAAGCGCGCAGGCTGGCGATAGTCCAGGGCCGCGCGACGCACCGCGAACAACACTCCCTGCCGCTCGCGGAGCGCGTGCTGCTCGAACCCGAGGCTGCGCAGCCACTCGGTCCGAGCGCGCTCCATGAACTTGAGGTAATTGGCGTGGTAGACGAGCCCCCCGGCGTCCGTGTCCTCGTAGTAGACGCGCACCCGCCAGGAGAAGGTCCCGGTGTCCTTAGGAGTCAGCAACTGCGGTCCCGTGAAAGGTCAGGGGGCCTGATCGAGTGCGTTAGGATACCGGAAATTCCGGGCTGCAGCACAACGACCAAGGGACACCGGGACTGCAGAGCTCAGTCGCTCCCCTCGGCAAACAGATCGCCCATGCGGGGCCGCTCTCCGGCCCCGGCGGCCACTAGACCGAGATGCAGGTACGCCGCCCGGGTGGCCGTGCGGCCCCGGGGGGTACGTATCAGAAACCCCTGCTGGATGAGGTAAGGCTCGAGGACGTCCTCGATGGTGCCGCGCTCCTCGCCGATCGCAGCCGCCAGGCTTTCCACGCCGACCGGTCCGCCGTCGAACTTCTCGATGACCGCCTGCAGCAGGCGACGGTCCATGTGATCGAACCCTTGGGCGTCCACCTTGAGCATGCCGAGGGCCCCCTCCGCTACCTCCCGAGTGATCCGCCCGCCCGCCCTCACTTGAGCGTAGTCCCGCACCCGCCGGAGGAGGCGGTTCGCCACACGTGGCGTTCCTCTGGCGCGGCGGGCAATCTCCCGCGCACCCTCCGCCTCCGTCTCGATGCCGAGGATCCCCGCCGAGCGCTCCACGATGAGGGTCAGGTCTTCGGGGGAGTAAAACTCGAGACGCTGGACGATCCCGAAGCGGTCCCGCAGCGGTGACGTCAGGAGGCCCGCCCGGGTGGTGGCCCCCACGAGGGTGAAGGGAGGCAGATCCAGCTTGATGGAGCGGGCAGCCGGTCCCTCACCGATCATGATGTCCAACTGATAGTCCTCCATCGCCGGGTAAAGCACCTCCTCGACCACGGGGCTGAGACGGTGGATCTCGTCGACGAAGAGAACGTCTCCCGGATCCAGGTTGGTCAGGAGGGCCGCGAGATCCCCCGGCTTTTCCAGGACCGGCCCCGACGTCTGGCGGAGATTCACCGTCATCTCGTGGGCCACGATATGGGCCAGCGTGGTCTTTCCGAGCCCGGGCGGGCCGAAGATCAGCACGTGATCTAGGGCCTCGCCGCGGCTGCGGGCCGCGTGGATGAAGATCTCCATCTGCTCGCGCACCGCCGGCTGGCCCACGTAATCGGCCAGGCGCCGGGGCCGGATGGCCCGGTCCAGGGCCTGATCGTCGCCGCCCGCCTCCGGGCTGATGAGACGGCTGGACTCACTCATGGCGTGGCGGCGAGAGAAGGAAGCTGTCGCCAGACGCGGAAGTCTCGGCCAGTGGAGGGATGCACCGACTCTGCTTGGCCACCGAGGCCCGTCCCTCGCCCTGCACTCAGGGATGAGACGCAGATCCGCGCCGGGTTGCTGGCGGCTGTCACCGTGCCGGCCTTAGTGGCGGGAGCCCAGGCTCGGCCTAACCGGTCGAGCCGTCACTGTCGCAGCTTCTCCCTTAGAAAGGGCACGTACTTGCGGTCGGTCCCATTGATGTGCTGAATCAGCCAGAGCTTGAGGTAGCGGGCCACCGCCGGAATCTCATCGTGACCCTTCTCCTCGTAACGGGACCGGAACAACTGCGCTTGTATGGCCATCTGGTCGTGCTGGGCCTTGTGCCCCTCGTAATCCGGGTAGCCATGCTCCCGCATCAGGTCTTCCTCCCGCTCGAAGTGGAACTGGGTGTAGTCCATCAGCTCGTCGAGGGCCTGGCGCTCGAACTCCGGCCCGGTGCGACAATGCTGGGCCGCAAGCAGGTTGTTGATGAGGGACAAAAGCTTCTTGTGATCCTGGTCGATCGTCTCGATGCCGACGCTGTACTCGTCCTTCCAGACCACAAACGCGTCGCACGTCTGCTGACGCAGCAGAAAAGGGACTCCGACAACGACCGCCAGCAGAAGCCAGGGGGGCAGGCTTGCGGCCCCCTGCGTCATCAGGGTCAGAACCCCCGCAGCAAGCGCCGCCGCCACCAGCGCCACGGCCAATAACACCCTCGTTCTCAAGCTCATTTCCGTCCTCCCCCATGCCTATTGCATCAAACCGCCGTGGCGGGCCTGCCGCGGCCGCGGTCAGGACAGGCTGACCGCCTTCAAAGCGGCTCGAATAATCTCCTCCGAGGTCTTGCCCCCCCCGTCCACCGCACGGGCCATCCGGCTGGCATCGGCGGGGCGGTACCCCAAGGCCACGAGGGCACTGACCGCGTCCGTCAACGCGGCATCGGCGCCGGCGGCCGAGGGCTCTGTACCCACTCCAGCGGACGACGCCACTGTGAGATCGGCCTGCAGCCGGTCGCGCATCTCGATGATCAGCCGCTGCGCGGTCTTCTTGCCAATCCCCGGCAGGCGGATCAGGGCCGTGACGTCCTCCTGTTGCACGCACAGGGAAAAACGCTGGGCATCCATTCCGGAAAGGATCGCCAGGGCCATCCGCGCCCCGACCCCGCTGATCTTGATGAGGCTTCGAAAGAGGGCACGTTCCTGCTCGCGCAGAAAGCCGTAAAGCACCTGGGCATCCTCGCGAACCGCCATATGCGTGAACAGAGTGACGTCTGCCCCCACGTCAGGCAGCGCATAAAAGGTGGACATCGGGGCCTCGAGCTCGTACCCCACGCCCCCCACGTCCAGCAGGAGCTGAGGAGGACGTTTATACAGGAGCTCCCCGCGCAGTCGACCGATCACGGTCGAAAGTCCCGCCAGGAGGCCGCCGCCCGTTTGCGGGCGGGAATGCCCATCGAGTGGGCATGGCAGAGGGCGAGGGCGAGGGCGTCGGCCTCGTCTTCGGCCGGCGCCTCGGCCAGCGACAGGAGGATTCGCACCATGTGCTGAACCTGCTCCTTTTGCGCCCCGCCGGTTCCGACCACTGCGAGCTTTACCGATTTCGGGCTGTACTCGTGAACTTGAACGCCGCCTTTGAGTCCAGCGCAAATGACCGCACCGCGGGCCTGACCCAGCTTCAGGGCCGCGACCGGGTCGCGGGCAAAGATGAGCTGCTCAACGGCCATCTCGTGGGGGCGGTATGCCTGCACCACCTGGGCGACCTGATCGAAGATCAGCCCGAGCCGGGCCGGCCACGGGCGCTCGCCGACGCGGATGCAGCCGCTCGCGACTTGGACGCTGCGGACCCCGTCGGTGTCGATCACTCCATACCCCGTGTTTCGGGATCCGGGGTCGATCCCGAGGATCCGATGGCGGAGCTGCGGCGACGGTATCACCCCGGTGGTGGCGTCACGGCGCATCAGCCCGCCGGGTGCGCCGGCCGAGGGGCGCCCGCATCGGTATCCGACTGCCCCGAAGGGGGGCTGCGCCTATTGCGCGTCCAGCGCGGCGAGGATCTCCTCGGAGATATCCGCGTTGGCGTGCACCTCTTGCACATCGTCCAGGTCCTCCAGGATGTCGATCAGCTTGAGCAAGCGCTCTGCCGTCTCCTGATCCGGCTCGGTGTAAGTGGATGCGTTGAAGGTAACCTCCGCGCGCTCCGTGCTCAGCCCGACCGTGGCCAGGGCATCTTTGACCGCGCTGAAGGTCTCCGGGACGGTGATCACGTCGATCGATCCATCATCGTTGCTCACGACATCCTCGGCCCCAGCCTCCAGGGCCGCCTCCATGATCCGGTCCTCGTCCGCTCCTGGCTCGAAGCTGATGACCCCCTGCTTCGTGAAGAGATATGCAACCGAGCCGTCCGTCCCGAGGTTACCCCCATGCTTGGCAAAGGCGTGGCGCACTTCCGCGGCGGTGCGGTTGCGGTTGTCGGTCATGCATTCGACCATGACGGCCGTCCCGCCCGGACCGTAGCCCTCATAGCGGATCTCCTCGTAGTCCTCTCCCTCCATACCGCCGGCACCGCGTTTTATCGCACGCTCGACGGTGTCCTTAGGCATGTTCGCCGCGAACGCCTTGTCCATCGCGATGCGAAGCCGCGGGCTCGCGCTGGGGTCGCCGCCGCCCTCCCGCGCCGCCACGGTCACCTCGCGGATGAGCTTGGTCCAGGTCTTGCCACGTTTTTTGTCCTGGGCCGCCTTGCGATGCTTGATGTTGGCCCACTTGCTGTGACCAGCCATTGATCTCCTCGTGATGATGAATTCGCTGCTAGCGCGCGGCCGGTTGGTGGGGCTCGACCGCCGGGGTCCGTTCGCGTCGCGAGGATTTTAGCATTCGCCCAAAACGCTCGGGAGCGCGCCGGGACCAACGGTCCGGACGCACGCCGCGCCAGGGGTTGCGAGGGACGCCCCCGGCGCGGTTAGTCGTCGCAAAAGATGCGCACCACCAGAACATCACAGTAGGATCGGTGCCGAAGACCATCCGCCGTGGACCCGATGATCCGGCCGAGACCATGGCGACCGTGGGAGCCCGTCACGATCAGGTCGATTCCGTTCGCCTTTGCGAGCTCGGGAATCTCGCGGCTCGCGGTGGTCGAGGTGGCGATGACTTGGATATCGCTATCACCGACCCCGGCCTCGGCCGCCACCTGTTGCAGGCGTCGCCTCGACTGCTCGTGCTCGTAGGCCAGCGGGTCCTGATCCTCGGGCGCAATCATTGCGTTGGAGCGATCCACGGGGAAGTGATCGATCATGTGGACGAGGGTCAGCTTAGCCTGATAGGCCTCCGACAACCGCGCCGCGCGCGCGACCACGAGGGCGGCTCCGTCGGTGCACGGGTCCACGCTCGCGAGGATGTGCCGGTAGGGTTTGCAGGAGCCCGGCGGCGCATCCAACGCCTGATACTTGACCACCAGCACATCGCATGGCGCCCGATGGAGAAGCTCGTCCGAGCGATCGCCAAACAGGACCGCCATGCCCCGCCGTGCGTGGGCACCCACCACCATCAGGTCGGCCCTGATCTCCTTCACCAGGCCGCAGAGCTGCTCCGCGGAGGGCCCCCGGACCGTGTGAGTGCCCTGCAAGCCCGGGTAACGCCCTTTCAGGTCCGCGAGACGCTCCTGGCTCCAGCGTTGGCTCCTGCTGTCCGTCGCCGCCAGGTCCTCCCGAGATAGGGTGTGCTTGAGATAACCGGGCGCCTTGTCGAGCACGTTCGCCACGTCCACCGCAGCGCCCAAACGGCGCCCCACCTCCACGCCACGTCCGAGCACGTACTCTGTGCCGTCCCCCAAGTCGACTGCCACCAACAGCTGTCGATAGTTCATCCGCGCGTCGCTCATACCGCCTCCAACAATACAAATTTAATACACTCGACGTCTTGCGTTTTGTCGATCCTGTCCAGCCCCGCTCTCCGACGGTTTGTCCCGGCACGAGCGGACCGAGGGTTGCCTCGACCGGCTGGGGCAGATCAAGAAGACAGGCCAAAGCTGGCGAATCTCCGTGAAGGGCACCTCGACGCCGTCGGTACCGCCGAGCTTCCGGACAGGAAGGCGACAGCAAACCCCAACTTGGAACACCCCGCAAAAAGGGCTGTCCGCCGGGGATTCCAGGATGTACCTGGCCGGCGACTCGCT
>Ga0210085_1001149_pt1 | contig 10637 bp, 9 predicted proteins | sample China_Galinas_PW_5_FD_184866 | JGI IMG/M metagenome (GOLD analysis project Ga0210085, IMG submission 184866) | Wetland microbial communities from San Francisco Bay, California, USA, that impact long-term carbon sequestration - China_Galinas_PWC_D1... | ecosystem: Environmental > Aquatic > Marine... | reverse complement strand
GGTGATCTTGATGGACATATCGGCATCGCGGGTGTCCTCCAGCGCCAGCAGCGTCTTGGTCGCCGGTACCGCCATGCCCACCAGGATCAGGAAGGGTATGGTGGTCCAGATGATTTCAACCGTGGTGCTCTCGTGGAAGCTGGCCGGCTTGGCGCCTTTGGATTTGCGATGCTTGAAGATGGAGTAGATCAGCACCGCGAATACGCCGACACAGATGACGACACAGATCTTGAAGATCAGCATGTGCAGGTCATAGACCTTATGGCTGATATCCGTGACGCCGGGCGTCATGTTCAGCTGATCAAATCCTGCAAAGGCATTACCCGTGCAGAGCAGGATGACTGCCCCCCACAGGCCGCACAGGGCACGTCGTAGCTTCTTGGCAAACATGCATCAATCTCCCTAACGTTTCTGATTCTAAAAAATTATTGCTGACGCAACGCCTCGTCCAGCCGTTCCCGGATACCCCGCTTCAGTGCATCCGCCAGCGCGGCACGTTCGTCATCGCACAGGAACCTGCCGATTTCCACCCTGCGGCCCTGATAGGAAATCATCAGACGGCTTGGATACCAGGCGATGGGCGACTTTTCGAGTTGCACCCGGGCCCAGAAACTCGGGCATTCCCAGCGTTCCTCGGCCTGCCGCCGACCCTTCTCCACACTGACGATATCCGCGTCTATCGAGACGATTTCACGCCACTGGCTGCGCGAGAGGCACAGATAAAATGCCACTCCCAGCGCGAGCAGTTCGAGCCCGGCAAAAGGCAACACCGGCCAGAAGCCCCGCAGTGCAAACGCCACGGACATTCCCAGCAGACACAGGGCGACCACCGCATAAACCCACAGCAAGCCGCGCCAGGACAGTGACTGGTTCGGACGGATGATCCAGCGACAATCCGAACCCGCCGGATCACATACCAATTCGACCACTGATTTTTTCTAGTACCGGACGCGACCGGACTGCCCCAGTAAACTGACCGCGCATCCTACTGCATGAACGGGAGACCCGCAACTGTCGCGTTGCTTTGCTGCCATACGATATCAGGCGCACATGACAGTCAAAAAGTGCATGGATTCTAAATGAGAAATTCCGCGGATACAACGAACCGCGGGCACATTCAGGGTAGTCGTGCTTCCGTCTCCAGACAGGCGGCGACATCCGCGGCGGAGCACCCGGGAAGAAACGGCACCGTACCCAGCAGCGGCGCGGCAAGCCTGGACCGCAGGACGCCGATGATGTCGCCGGCCCGCTCGCAACCGGGTGATGGTTGATTGGCGACCCAGCCGGCAAGGTGCAGTCCCGCGCCGGCGATGGCCGCCTGCGTCAGCAACGCGTGATTCAGGCAGCCGAGGCGTATCTCCACGACCAGGATAACCTCCAGTCCCAACTCCGCCGCCAGATCGGCCACGCTCTGCGCTTCATTCAGCGGGACCAGCCATCCCCCGACCCCCTCCACGCAGACCTGATCCGCCTGAGCCGCGAGCCGTTCGAAGCCTGTCCTGATCACGCCCAGTTCGATCCGGATCCCCACCGCGGCCGCGGCCAAATGGGGCGCAATGGCCGGCTCAAAGGCATAGGGATTGACCTCGCAGTATGCCAGCGGGTAGCTGCCCTGCCGCTGCAGCAGCAGAGCATCGGCGTTGCGCAATCCCTGCGCCGTGTGCCGGCAACCCGAGGCCACCGGTTTCATGGCGACGATCCGGCGGCCCCGCCCCTGCAAGTGCCGCATCAGTCCGAGCGTCACCAGGGTCTTGCCCACCCCGGTGTCCGTGCCGGTAACGAAGTAGCCGGCGGGCGGACTGATCATCGTTCGAGCCCTCCCCTGGCGTGCGGCATGTCGAGCCGCACCTCGACCCCGCCCGCGGCAGGCTTCTCTGGCGGTGTCCAGGCATGTCCGTAGACCACCTCGTAGCTGGCCGGCAGGACGCCGTCACGGCGGTAACGTTCGTAGGCCTGCATCACCCGCTGCAGTCGGCGCCTCCCGGTCAGGCCGCGCGGGCGCCCGGCGGTGATGTTGTGGGCGCCCAGGTGCTTGAGGTCCTGCATCAGGGTGCGTGCCTCGCGATAGGTCACAGTGATCCGCTCCGCGTCCATCACCGGCTCCGCCCAGCGGGTGCGCACCAGCGCATCGCCGACGTCATGCAGGTCGATGAAGCGGTTGACATGGGTATAGCCATCTGCGGCCTCCCAACTCGCGCGCAGCTCCATCAGCGTATCGGGACCGAAGGTGGTGAACATCAGCAACCCGCCCGGCGCCAGCACCCTACGCAGTTCCGTGAACACCGGCTCCAGGTCCTGACACCATTGCAGCATCAGGTTGGAAAAAATGAACTGGAAACTGCCATCGGCAAAGGGCAGCCGCTCGGCATCCCCGCAGACGCAGCCCGGGCGGCGGAACCAGCCGCCGCGGCGCCGCGTGTGGTGCAGCATAGTCAGCGCCAGATCCAGGGCGACGACCTCGGCCTTGCGGTAGCGCCGCATGAGCGCCCGGGTAAATTCACCGGTACCGGCGCCGAGATCAAGAATGCGTGCGGGTTGCAGGCGAATCAGGTCAAGGCGTTCCAGCATGCGGGTGCCCACTTCCAGTTGCAGGGCGGCGGCGGCATCGTAGGTCGCCGCCGCCCGCTCGAAGGCCAGTCTCGCCTGGCGCTTGTCCACCCGATAGGCGGCATCGTCACCCGGCATGGCGTTCTCCCGCAAATCCTGCGCGCATCGGCTGCAGAAAATCCCCGATGATCCCGGCCACCAACGCCGGGCGGGCGAGAAACGGCGCATGACCGGCGCCGTCGATGAGCTCGACGCGTGCGTCCGGCAGGAGATCAGCCGCCGGCTGCGCGGCCGCCGCCGGCACCAGCGTGTCGCGTGCGCCCATGAGCAACAGCACGGGACAGACGATGCCGGCGAAGCGCTCGCGCAGGTCCGTGTTGCGCAGAATATCCAGTCCGGCCAGCAGCGCCTCCGGCGCCGGCTGCCCGAATTGCAGCAGGCGGGCGCGCAAATTCCGCAACACGGACTCCGCGGCGTCGCTGCCGCGCACCTGCAGCGCGAGGAAACGCTGCAGCGTACGCAGGTAATCCCGCTGCAGATCCCGGGTGAAAGCCTCGATCAGACCGGGCGTCATTGCGGCCGGCCAGCCCGGTCGGCTCACGAAACTCGGCGTGGCCGCGACCAGCACCAGCCGCACGATACGTGCCGGCGAGACGAGCGCAGCACGGGCGGCCACCAGTCCGCCCAACGACCAGCCGAGCCAGGCAGCCCGTTCCGGCACGTGCGCCAGCACCGCCCGCGCCAGGCTGTCCAGACCCTCATCCCCCTGCCAGGCACTGCGGCCATGGCCCGGCAGGTCCACGCGGGTCACCCGGAATCCGGGCTCCAGCAGCGGCGCCAGCGTGTCCCAGATGCCGCCGTTCAGCCCCCAGCCGTGGACCAGCACCAGGTCGGGTCCATCACCGCTTGTTTGCGTGAAAAGCGTCATCGATCAATCGAACCCGGTTCACCGCAGAGACGCGGAGTGCGCAGAGAAATCATAAGAACACCTCGAATATTGTTATTATTTCTGTAGGGGCGGGCTCTCGTGCCCTTTAGGGTATGCCCGCGAAGTCTGTGCTTGATAATCAACCGCTTCGCGGGCAAGCCCGCTCCTATGTGTAGACTCATATCGTATTTTTCGGGAAGTGCATAGGTATTGGTTTGTTCTTGCATTGTCTTTCTCTGCGATCTTTGCGTCTCTGCGGTGAATAGATGCCTTGTTCCAGGCATCGACATTTCCAGATCAATCCGGCGACAAGTCAGTCGTGTGCAGCGGAAACCGTTGTTCCAGCGCATCGAGCAGCCGATCGACCTGGGCCGTGCTGTGCGCCGCCGAGAAGGTGATGCGCAGGCGCGCCGATCCCGGCGGGACCGTGGGCGGGCGGATGGCCCCGGTCAGAATTCCGCGCGCGCGCAAGGCTTCGCTCAGATGCAGCGCCGCGGCCGCCTCCCCGACGATAAGCGGCTGGATCGGTGTGGACGAATCGGCCAGCTCCAGCCCGAGTTGCGCCGCGCCTTCCCGGAAGCGGCGCACCAGCGCCTGCAGTTGTTCACGGCGCCAGTCCTGCTCCCTCACCAGCCGCAGCGCGGCGCGCGTGGCCGCGGCCGCGGCCGGCGGCGGCGCCGTGGTGTAGATATAGGTCCGCGCTTCCTGGATCAGCGTTTCCACCAGGGTTTCACTGCCGGCGACGAAGGCGCCGAAGGTCCCGAAAGCCTTGCCGAGCGTTCCCATCAGGATGGGCACCTGCGCGGGAGCAAGTCCGTAGTACGCCGCCGTACCTCGTCCCCCGGGGCCGATCACGCCGAGACCGTGCGCATCGTCCACCAGCAGCCAGGCCTCGTGCGCTGCCGCCAGTACAGCCAGACCCGGCAACGGCGCGAGGTCGCCGTCCATACTGAACACACCATCTGTTGCCACCAGGTACTCGCCCGCCGGGGCGTCCGCCAGACGCTGTTCGAGCGCTGCGCAATCGCCGTGACGGTAGCGCAACAGCCGTGCGCCGCTCAGCCGTGTGCCGTCCAGCAGCGAGGCGTGGTTGGCCTGGTCCTCGAATACCCGATCACCGTGCCCGGCCAGCGCCGAGATCACGCCGAGGTTCGCCATGTAACCGGTCGAAAACAGCAGCGCCCGCGGGCGTCCGACAAACTCCGCCAGCTCCTCCTCGAGCGCATGATGAGCCCGGCTGTGGCCGCTGATGAGGTGGGCCGCTCCGCTGCCGGCGCCGTATTCATCCAGTCCGCGGTGAAACGCGGCCACCACCTCGGGATGGTTCGCCAGCCCGAGATAATCATTGCTGCAGAACGACAGGTACGACCTGCCCCCGATGCGCACCTCCACGCCCTGCGGTCCATCGAGCACCTGCCGGCGGCGGTAAAGATCATCCGCCCGGCGCGCCTCGAGTATCGCATCGAGGTTTTTCATCACAATACCGATTGGCCACGGAAGCACCCGGAAAAACACGGAATAGTCGCCAACACCATTGTATCTCTGTGCGTATCCGCGATTAGTTGCCAGGGCCAGTGCTTAAGTAGTGCCCATCCAAAAAAAATATACTCACCGCAAAGTCGCGAAGAGCGCAAAGTATTAAGCGGGGTCTGATTGAGCCTGTCATTCCTGTGAAAGCGGAAATCCAGTCCTTGCAGAATTAATGAGATTCTGGATCCTCGCTTTCGCGGGGATGACTTATCAGGATGTTCCTTGACTTTTGTATCGTTAAAGAATTTCTCTGCGTTCTTTGCGTCTCTGCGGTGAAAACGGTGTTTATGGTTGAACAGTGAGCCCACGCCAGTCTCCTCCTGCGAATAAAACCGGTGATCACGCCGGATGCAGGCCGAGCTTCTCGAACAGCGCGTCATCGCGTGCTGTATCCGGATTCCCCGTGGTCAGCAGCTTCTCGCCGTAGAAGATCGAGTTGGCGCCGGCGAAGAAACACAGGGCCTGCAGTTCATCGCTCATCTCGCTGCGACCGGCGGACAGCCTCACCCAGGAGGCGGGCATCATCAGGCGCGCCATGGCAATGGTGCGCACGAATTCCAGCGGCTCGATGCCGGGCTCGTTCTCCAGCGGGGTCCCGGCGACCTTCACGAGCTGGTTGATCGGCACGCTGCCCGGATGCACCGGCAGGTTCGCCAGTTCGCACAGCAGCGACACCCGGTCGTCGCGGCTTTCACCCAGCCCGACGATGCCCCCGCAACACACGTTGATTCCGGCGTCGCGGACATGCCCGAGGGTGTCCAGCCGGTCCTGGTAGCGGCGCGTGGTGATGATTTCGCCATAGAACTCCGGCGAGGTATCAAGATTATGGTTGTAGTAGTCGAGACCGGCCTGTTTGAGCTCACGCGTCTGCTCCGCATCCAGCATGCCCAGGGTCACGCAGGTCTCCAGTCCCTCCGCGCGCACCCGGCGCACCATCTCCACCACGCGTTCGAAATTCCTGCCGCGCGGATTGCGCCAGGCCGCTCCCATGCAAAAGCGCGTGGCGCCGGCCTCCCGGGCGCGCCGTGCCGCCGTCACCACTTCCTCGACATCGAGCAGGGCTTCGGGCTCGAGTCCGGTGTCGTAATGCACGCTCTGCGGACAATAACCACAATCTTCCGGGCAGCCGCCGGTCTTGATACTCAACAGGGTGCTGATCTGCACGGCGGCGGGATCGAAATGCCGTCGATGAACCGTCTGGGCGCGGTACAGCAGTTCGCTGAAGGGAAGCTCGAAGAGCGACCGGACCTCGTCGCGGGACCAGTCATGACGCACGCCGGTATCAGGGAAGTCCGACAGACGGACAGTTGTCTTGTTCATAAGATGGCAATCGCAGCAGGGAAACAGGGTTCAGGGACTAATGGCGCTGACTGGGCTTTCGTCCATAAAGAAATTGACTCACCACAGAGACGCAAAGGCCGCAGAGAAATTCTTCAACGAAAACAATCTAGAACTTTGCGTTCTCTGCGTCTCTGCGTCTCTGCGGTGAAAACGCCGTTAACGGCCGGCACAAAGCAGCACCAGCGCAGCAACTATGTCGTCGTTACCGACGGCTGTCAACCTGAATGACACAGTATGGTTTACAACCAATGCGGTGGCTCGGCAGCTTGCTGTTCCCGCCCCGCTGCCGGCTCTGCGGTGCGGCGCCCTCCACAGACGTCGCTCTGTGCCGGGCCTGTCTCGATGACCTGCCCTGGCTGGAGGACAGTTGCTGTCGCTGCGCACGCCCCCTGCCGTCCGGGGTCGATTACCCCTTGTGCGGCGCCTGCCTGAAGCGCGCACCCGTCTTCGACGCGGCCACCGCCCTGCTGCACTACCGCGCGCCGGCCGACTACCTGATCCAGCGGCTGAAGTTCTCCGGTGAACTGGCGCTCGCCCCGCTGCTGGCTGACTTGCTGGCCGAAAAAATTGCCGCGCGTGCCCCGCTACTGCCGGATCTCCTGATTCCGGTTCCCCTGCACCGCGTACGCCTGCAGGAACGCGGTTTCAACCAGGCCACGGAACTGGCGCGCCGCCTCGGTCGGCGCCTGGCCGTGCCGGTCGATCACCGCCGGTGCCGGCGCGACCGGCATACCCGGCCGCAGTCCCTGACGCCGACCGGGCTGCGGCGTCGCAACCTGCGCGGGGCCTTCAGCGTGACCGGCGAACTGCCGGCGGCTGCGCATGTCGCCATCATCGACGATGTCATGACCTCCGGCCATACCGCGGACGAGCTCGCCCGGGCACTGCGGCGCGCCGGTGCGGCGCATGTGGAGGTCTGGATTGTCGCCCGTTCGGGACACTGAGGGATCGGGAAGTTTCGCGGAACGAGGCGGGATCGGTCCGTTACCTCGCCGTATTGACACCGGGGGTTACAGGCATAAACGGAAACAACCCGGGGGTAAACGTCATTAGACGATGCCAGCTGTTATACCCTGATTGTGACGCCAGGAGTTCCTGGGCTTTCCGCTCCCTGAACTAGCCCGGCTGCAACATGGCAAACAGGTAGTCGAGCAGTATGCCCGTGAAGATCACCGCGCCGAACCAGTTGTTGTTCAGAAACGCCCGGAAGCAGGCCTCGCGCTCGCGATAGCGGATCAGGCCCTGCTGGTAGAGCGCCAGCAGGGCGGCGATGACGAGGCTGCCGTAGTAAAACCAGCCGAGCCCGGCCTGATGACCGATCATGATCAGGCAGGTCAGCAGCATCACCTGCAACACCCCGAGGATCTGGCGATCGGCATCGCCGAACAGGATAGCGGTCGACTTCAACCCGAGCGCGATATCGTCATCCCGGTCCACCATGGCGTACATGGTGTCGTAAACCGTCGCCCACAGCACCGTCGCCGTGAACATCAGCCAGCCGAGCGGCGGGACGCTGCCGGTCACCGCGGCAAAGGCCATCGGCACCGCCCAGCCAAAGGCGGCGCCGAGAACCACCTGCGGCAGGTGGGTCACCCGTTTCATGAACGGATAGGTGCCCGCCAGCAGCACGGCCACGACCGACAGCATGACGGTCAGCGTATTGAGCAGCAGCACCAGGGTAAAGGCCGCCAGGCAGAGCAGGATAAACAGCAGCTTCGCTTCCCATGGACGGACCCGTCCGGCGGTCAGCGGGCGGTTGCGTGTGCGCGTGACGAAGCGGTCGATTTCCCGGTCCGCGAAATCGTTGATGACGCAGCCCGCCGAGCGCATCAGGATGACGCCGACGATAAAAATCAGCACGATCTGCGGCGGCGGCCGGCCCTCACCGGCAATCATCAGCGCCCACAGCGCGGGCCAGAGCAGCAGAAAAATCCCGATCGGCCGGTTGAGCCGCATCAGCAGCGCATATTCACGAAGTCGGTCGGCAAGCAATTCAATCATAACGGTTGTTGTACTACGTACGAACGGCTGGCGACAGGAAACGGTTCACACACCGCGCGGCCGATCTCACAGGGACTGACATATTCCCAATAGGCGCTCTTGTTGCATCGACACACTTTCCACCATCCAGTGTTTTGTCCATTCTGCCCTCGCCCGGGATAGTGACCACTAGGAGTCTGTCGGACTTAGGATTGATCTACTCGGCAACTGCTCCATGCGTCGCCTATAGCGCCTACTTTTGGTGCTCTAACTCCTGCACGGCCCAGGCCGGTTTCTCGACCGGTTCCCGGTCTTACCTTCTGGCCCAGGCCAGTCTCTCGACCGGTTCCTGTCTCACCTTCTCCCTGCAGCCGTGCGCTGGCGGGAGAGCGGCCCATATGTCCCCGATTTCTCGTTGCATAGAACCACTATGCGCCTCGAAATCGTGAAAATCTGTTCTCGCTCTCCCAACATGCTCCTACGATCACCTAAGTCCGACAGGCTGCTAGTGCGGCAGGCGGGCAACCTCGCCGGCTGGAAACCCCGGGAGGAATATTTCACTCACCAGCAGCGGCTTCTGCGCCAGCCGGAAAATGGAACGCCGTCCCCAGATTTCGCCGTTGGCCTGCAAAGAGTCGCGCACGGCATCTGCATACAGCATTTCGCCCGGCCGGATCCGCGCCAGTTCGACGATGCCGCGCCGCATGCCCCGATCGGCGAACAGCATGGCGCCCAGCGGCCGGACGCCGAGACTTGCCAGTCGGCGCAACCGGCCCTGCAGCGACGAGATCGGGATCACGGTGCGCGCGTAGACTCGCGGATGTTCATTGCACAGCAGCTGCACCTGCCGAATAATCGCCAGCCCGCCACGCCGCATGCCCAGCACCCGGGCCTCGTCCAGGCGCGGCCTGCCCCGTACCTGCGACAGCACCCTGACCCGGAATTCACCGGCGCAGAGCCCCTGCAACCGCCGTGTCAGCGACGCCGGATCCAGCAACCAGGCAGTCAGCTCAGCCGGCAGTTCGCTGCGCCGGTAACATCGGTAGGGCTGCCAGCGGGTTGCCGTGGGCGCCAGAAAATGGGGACTGTTCAAGTTTGCCGTCGATGAGGGTTCAAGCGGGCGGGAATTATCGCATGTTTTCACGGAGTAGATAGCACGCAGCGTCGGTTTGCGAGAAACCACCGCACTGCACTCTTAATGACGAACCCCATCCATTGATCTGCCCCCTCGCTACACCTCGCCATAATGGACCGCATCACCCAGCCAGCGGCGAATCAGCGGCGCGACGTTTTCCGGGCAGCGGGCCAGCAGCTGCCCGGCCGTCTGTTCGACTGCAGCGAGCAGGGTCTCGTCACGCAACAGGTCGGCGATATGGAATTTCATCTCCCCGGTCTGGCGCGTACCGAGCACCTCGCCGGGACCACGCAGCACCATGTCCCGGCGCGCGATCTCGAAGCCGTCACTGGTTTCCCGCAGCGCCGCCAGACGCTCCCGGGCCGCGGCGGACAAGGGCGGTTGGTACAGCAGCACGCAGCTGCTTTGATCGCGCCCGCGCCCCACGCGGCCGCGCAGCTGGTGCAGCTGGGCCAGGCCGAGGCGTTCGGGATTCTCGATAATCATCAGGGTGGCATTGGGGACATCGACCCCGACCTCGATGACGGTTGTCGCCACCAGCAGGTCGAGGTCACCGGCCTTGAATGCGGCCATGACGGCTTCCTTGTCGGCCGGCTTCAGACGACCATGTACGAGGCCGATGCGCACATCCGGCAGAACGGACGTCAGCAGCACGGCGGTCTTTTCCGCGGCCTGGCATTGCAGCGCCTCGGATTCCTCGATCAGGGTGCATACCCAGTAGGCCTGCCGCCCGGCGGTGCAGGCGCCGCGCACCCGCTGCATGATTTCGTCGCGGCGTTCCTGCCCGATGGCCACCGTTTGCACCGGCAGGCGCCCGGGCGGCAGCTCATCGATCACCGAGGTGTCCAGATCGGCGTAAACGGTCATGGCCAGGGTGCGTGGAATCGGCGTGGCCGTCATCACCAGCTGATGGGGGCGCTGTTCGCCGGCGCGCCCCTTGTCGCGCAGCGCCAGGCGCTGGTGCACACCGAAGCGGTGCTGCTCGTCGATAACGACCAGTCCCAGCCGGGCGAACTCGACCTCCTGCTGGAACAGGGCGTGGGTGCCGACGGCCACCGACGCTTCGCCCTCACGGATCGCCTGCAAGGCCCGGGTACGCTCGCTGCCGCGGCTTTTACCGGCATGCCATACGACGTTGACCCCCAGGGGCGCCAGCCACTCCCTGAAACTGCGGTA
>Ga0210085_1001147_pt1 | contig 10646 bp, 5 predicted proteins | sample China_Galinas_PW_5_FD_184866 | JGI IMG/M metagenome (GOLD analysis project Ga0210085, IMG submission 184866) | Wetland microbial communities from San Francisco Bay, California, USA, that impact long-term carbon sequestration - China_Galinas_PWC_D1... | ecosystem: Environmental > Aquatic > Marine... | reverse complement strand
TGACCGCCGACATTCTGCGCTGGGCGTCGGTCATCTGCGGCCAGGTCTCGTTGGCGTCCTCGTCGCGCAGGAAGGTGTCGTAGATCGACGGCAGACCCTGGAACTCCTCGCCGGTCTCGTCATCGGTGAAGGTCGTGAAACCCAGCCCGTGGCCGAGCTCGTGGAGCACCACCGGTGCCAGGTCGATCTGGTTCGCCGGGTCGTTGCCGTCGAGGCCGTAGTAGTAGCTGGTCCCGGCCCCCAGGCATTCGTTGTCGAGGTCGGAGTTGATGAACACGATGATGTCGCCACCGTTGTCCGCCGGCGGCCCGGTGAGATCCTGCCCGACCAGAGCTTCGGCGAGCGGGCCCGCGTACCAGGTGTTGTTGACCGGCAGCGCTCCCTGGTCGTCGGCGAAGATCGACAGGGGGCCGGCAGCGGCGAGCACCGCGCCCTGGCCCGGCGCGCACGGCAGCGGCTGCCAGGTGACCAGGACGTCGACCGGCACGTCGCTCGCAAGGGCGGTGCCCCAGGTGTCGAGCACGGCCTCGATCAGGTTGACCCGGGCGTCGCCCAGGGTGGTCGCCGGGTTGCCGGGCGCGCCGCCGAAGGGGCGCGGATCGGTGAAGCCGGTGCCCGGAGGATCGAGAGCGAAGATGTTGAAGGTCACCGGGCCGGGCGCGTTCGGCTCGCCGGTCAGCGGCCAGCCGATGTCCTTCATCAGGCCGGGCGTGACGTCGAGACCGAGGAACGGGAGGTCGGAGTTGATCGCCGGCTCCATCAGCAGGTTCGGCGTCGCGCCGGTGTCCCAGTGGCTGACGCTCGAGCCGGGCTGGACCGGGTCCGGGGTGTACATCAGCAGGGCGCCGCTGTCGCGGTGGGTCCCGGCCTGGCGGTTCTGGTCGATGAGGATCTCACCGGTCACCTGGGCGCCCGCGACGGTCGCGGTCAGCGCGAGCAGGACGACGGCGGCGAGCAGGACGGACCGCGTGCGCGAGCCCATCACCTCACCTCCCAGCTCGAGGAGTCAGTGGTCTCGGCGCCGGCGGCGAGGTCGACCTCGGCCGGCGACTCCTGGGTGCAGCTCTCGGCGAGGGACCCATCGGCTCCGACGCGGACGATCGAGAGATTCAGCAGGTCGAGCGGCAGCCGGGCTCGGGTCATCCCGTTGGGCAGCTTCTCGGTCGACACCGGACCGGAGGCGAGGCCGGCCTTGGAAGCGACCTCTCCGGACAGGCGGCTCTGGAGCTCGGCCCAGAGCCGGGCGGTCTGCTCGGCCGAGGGCGCCTCGAACTGCTGGCTGGCGGAGTTCCAGTGGATCACCACGCCGTTGGTGGCGGCCGCCGGAGCCTTGTCGGCTGCCGCCGCGGGGGCCGCGGCGAGGACAGCGAGGGTTCCGAGAGCTGCGACGACGAGCGCCGCGACCCCCAGGACTCTCGGGATGCGTCGTGCTGGACGCTGGTTGGTCATGAAGTGCTACCTCCCTGAACTACGGTGGGTTCTCATGGGAATCGCGCCGGGAACCGCAGGCCGCCCCACCGGTTTCGTCGAGCGCTCGCGGACCTTGCGGTGTCTCCCCGGCGCGACCGATTCGACTGTATTGCTGCCGACCATCGGCTGCTCTGTCTCGGGCCGCTCGAGCGGCACCGACTCGCTGTAGAAAGACAAACCCCATCGTACCCGGAAATGGGGACCGGACGCGACAGGAGCTCGCGCATTCACGTAATGCCCGCTACCGCGAAGTTGCTGCAACGCGAGTGCGAGGCCGATTCGATCACGGGCCGGACGCCCAGACACGCGAAGAGCCCCGGCGCCGAACCGGGCGCCGGGGCTCTTCGGGCTTCGTCGTCGAGAAGGTCGCCGTCAGGCCGGGACCGCGCCGGTGACCTCCGGGCGCTCGGCCTCGCGCTCGGCCTCCTGGAGCTCGGCCTCCTGGGCGTCGATGACGGCGATCGCCGCCATGTTGACCACGTCCTGGGTCTCGCAGCCCTGCTGCATGACGTGGACCGGCTTCTTCATGCCCATGAGGATCGGGCCGACCGCCTCGGCGTTGCCCAGGCGCTGGACCAGCTTGTAGGCCACGTTGGCGCTCTGGAGGTCGGGGAAGACGAGCACGTTGGCGCCGCCCTCGAGGGTGCTGAACGGGAACAGCTCGTCGATCAGCCCCTCGACCACGGCGGTGTCGGCCTGCATCTCGCCGTCGACCATCAGGCCCGGGCAGCGCTCGCGGACGAGCTGCGTCGCCTCCTGGACCTTGCGCACGAAGGGATGGTCGACGCTGCCGAAGTTCGAGAACGACAGCATCGCCACCCGCGGCTCCTGGTTGAACCGGCGGGCCACCTCGGCCGCCATGATCGCGATGTCGGCGAGCTCGGAGGCGGTCGGATCGATGTTGACCGTCGGATCGGCGAAGAAGTAGACCTGGTCGTGGGCCATCAACATGTAGAGACTGGCCACGCGGCAGACGTCGGGCCGCTTGCCGATCACCCTGAGCGCCGGCCGGATCGCCTCAGGGAAGTGCTTGCCGACGCCGTGGACCAGCGCGTCCGCGTCCCCCAGGTGGACCATCAGGGCACCCCAGGTCGCCGCGTCGTTCACGGCGGAGCGGGCATCGGCCCGGGTCATGCCCTTCCTCTGGCGCAGGCGGTAGAGCTCGCGGGCGTAACGCTCGACCTCGTCCGGGTGGCCCGGCTCGACGATCGTCACGCCGGCCAGGTCGATCCCGAGATCGGCACTCCGGCGCATGATCTGGTCCCGCTCTCCCAGCAGGATCGGCCGGGCGAAGCCCTCGTCGACGATCACGTGGGCGGCGCGCAGCACCTTCTCGGTCGTCCCCTCGGGGAAGACCACCCGCTTGGGCGCCCGCTTGGCCCAGTTCATCACCGTGCGCATGGTGTGGCGGGCCTTGCCCAGGCGCCGCTCGAGGTCGATCTTGTACTGGTCGATGTCGATCGGCCGGCGGGCGACGCCGGTGTCCATCGCCGCCTGGGCGACCGCCGCGGCCTCCCAGATCAGCACCCGATCGTCGAACGGCTTGGGAATCAGATATTCGCGCCCGAACTGGAGCCGCTCGAGCCCGTAGGCCTTCATCACCGCGTCCGGTACGTCCTCCTTGGCCAGGTCGGCCAGCGCCCGGGTCGCCGCCCGCTTCATCTCCTCGTTGATGGCGGTAGCGCGCACGTCGAGGGCGCCGCGGAAGATGAACGGGAACCCGAGCACGTTGTTGACCTGGTTCGGGTAGTCGGAGCGGCCGGTCGCCATGATCACGTCCGGGCGGGCGGCCTTCGCCTCGTCGTAGGTGATCTCAGGGTCCGGGTTGGCCATGGCGAAGACGATCGGGTTCTCGGCCATGGAGCGGACCATGTCGCGGGTCACCACGTCCTTGGTCGAGAGACCCACGAAGACGTCGGCGCCGACCATGGCGTCGGCCAGCGTGCGGGCGTCGGTGTCGGCGGCCAAGCGCTCCTTGTAGGGGTTCATGCCCTCGGTGCGCCCCTGGTAGATGACCCCCTTGGAGTCGCACAACATCAGGTTCTCCGGCGAGACCCCGAGGGAGATGTAGTAGGTCGCGCAGGCGATGCCGGAGGCGCCGGCGCCGTTGAACACCACCCGCACCTCGCCGATCGGCTTGCCCACCACCTCCAGCGCGTTGAGCAGGGCGGCGCCCGAGATGATCGCGGTGCCGTGCTGGTCGTCGTGGAAGACCGGGATGTCGAGCTCCGCCTTCAGGCGCTCCTCGACCTCGAAGCACTCGGGCGCCTTGATGTCCTCCAGGTTGATGCCGCCGAAGGTGGGCTCGAGCAGCTTGACGGTCTTGATGATGTCTTCGGCGTCGTGGCTGTCGACCTCGATGTCGAACACGTCGATGTCGGCGAAGCGCTTGAACAGGACCCCCTTGCCCTCCATCACCGGCTTGCCGGCGAGGGCGCCGATGTCCCCCAGGCCGAGCACCGCGGTGCCGTTCGACACCACGCCGACCAGGTTCCCCTTGCCGGTATAGAGATACGCATCGTCGGGGTTGGCTTCGATCCGACGGCACGGCACCGCGACGCCGGGGGTGTAGGCGAGGGACAGGTCTCGCTGGGTGATGCAGGGCTTGCTCGGTACGACCTCGAGCTTTCCCTTGCGACCGCGTTCGTGGTACTCCAAGGCTTCTTCGTCTCGAATCATAGCTGGGCTCTCCGGTTGATCGGCCAGGGGGGAAACCTACCCCTTGCTGATACGCCCGGAGCACGATTCGAGCAACGCCCGAACGGGTGAGACGGATGCCGCCACGGGGTGGGAAGGCGCCCGGGGCGCCCTCCCGGCAACAGGAGCTCAGGCCTCGCCGAGGAGCCGGAGCGCGAGAGCGGAGAGGCCTTCGAAGGCGCGGTCGAAGCGCACCTGGGCCTCGCCGTGGGTCGAGCGGGTGGTGTTGGCGAACTGGCGCGCCTGGATGCGCTGATCCCGGTCGAGCACCTCGACCACCAGGTCGGTGTAGTGGACGGCGTAGAGGTTCGCCGGCAGGGTGCCGATCCGCTGCTCGGCCAACAGCGTGGCCAGGGCGGCGAGCTCGGTCTGGTCGAGGGTGTGCTCGACCGGCGCCTCGTAGCCGTGGGACCTCGACAGGCGCTGCACCATCGCCCGCCGGCCCGCGATCCGGAGGATATATCCGGGCTCCCCCCGCGAGAGCGCGTGCTCGTCCGGCTTGCGGTTGAGCAGGACGTGGAACGCCTCCGGCGCCAGGGTGTCGTCGGCGAGCTTGGTCAAGCCGTCGTCCAGGTCGTCGGCCGTGACCCCGACCTGCGCCGGCTCGAACACGCTGTCGAGGAGCGTCTGTGCCAGGCCCTTGAGGCGCCGGTTCTGGGGACCCTCGGCGAGCTGGCCGGATTGCTTGGTGACGCCGTCGAGGGTCACCACCACCCGGCAGATCACGCGCATCGCCGCGTCGAGCTCCTCCTGGCCGTACATCGGCTCCATGTCGGCGAACTCGGCGTGATCGAGCGCCTCGAGCAGCGTCCGGACCCGCGCCCGGTCGATCGCGTACTGGCGCGCCCGGTTCCAGATGGTCACGCCGTTGCCGAACACCTCGGCCTGGCGGAAGCCGCCGTCGTCGGTGCACTCGGTGAGCACGTGGAGGTCACCCCACCCCGCCCGGCGGGAGAGCGCGCCCTCGATGGCCCGCTCCATCGCCCGGTTGTTCGCCGCCTCCTCCGGCGACTCGTGCTCCTCGTCGCGGCGGCGGTCGAGCGCCTCGCGCTCCCCCTCCTGTGCGGCGTCACCGCCGGCGGCGGCGACCGGAGCGACCCCGGCGCGCTCGCCTGCCGGAGCGGGAGACCCGGCGCCGGCACAGGCGAGGAAGGTCCCGGCGACGACGAGGACGACGGCCGAAAGCAACACGAACCCTGGCTTGTGTTCGAACATGGCCCGATCCTACCCGACCGGGGAGCGGACGAGCGCCCGGCCCGTCGAATGGACTGCCGCTCAGGCCGATCCGCGACCGCCGGACCGCCGCGCCCCAACGGTCAGGGCGAATTCGCCCGTCCCGCTTCCCAACTGAGCTGCACTGTGGTAGTGATATTAGGTTTCTAGTGCGTGACTAGGAAGATCTGCTCGACGCGGGCGGGCGGTTGCCGGAGGCTCCTTGCCGCCGATCATCCCTTCCCGGATGTGTTGTTTTCTTGAAATGTTTATTTCGAACAAGAATGATTACCGTCTGTGGTGAACGGCCCCTGCAAGGAGAAAACTCGATGAAGATGACCACCCCTGTGCTCATGGCAGCGCTTTGTCTCGCCGTCGTGGGCGCCGGCGCCCCTGCCCTCGCCGCCCCGCCGGCGGGTGCGCACGCGCCTCAATTCGGCCACGCCGTGGCCCACGACGTCTCCCAGCCCATCCGCGATGTCAACGTCCCTCCCCGCTTCCCCCAGGGGTTCCGCGTCGAGGTTCCGCTCCACGTGCCACCGGACCGCGGCCGGCCGACCACGTCCAACGCGCCGGATCCGCTGCGCCAGACCGACGCCCAGCCGATCCCGGGCGCCGCGGCGACCGCCCAGCCGAGCCTGAACTTCCCCGGCCTGTCCGATGACGACAACTCGGCGGTCATCGGTGGCCGCATCGTGCCGCCGGACACCGAGGGCGACATCGGCCCCAACCACTACATGCAGTGGATCAACCTGATCGTCGGCGTCTGGGACATCACCCGCGACGGGAGCGGCGCGCCGATCTCCGCCAGCCTGCACTCCGGTTTCCCGAAGGCCGGCAACGTGTTCTGGGCCGGCTTCAGCGGCAGCACCGCCGCCAACGCCTGCGCCAACAACAACAACGGCGACCCGATCGTCCTCTTCGATCACCTGGCCGGCCGCTGGCTGGTCAGCCAGTTCTCGATCAACGAGGGAGTCCAGTGCTTCGCCATCTCCCAGACCAGCGACCCGACCGGTTCCTACGACCGCTGGGCGTTCGTGGTCTCCCCCGGCGAGCAGAACGACTACCCGAAGATCGGCCTGATGCCGGACGCCTACTACCTGTCGACCCGCGACTTCCCGTCGAACGACGGCACCTTCGCCGGCTTCGCGGCGTTCGACCGCTCGGCGATGCTCGCCGGCAACGCGAACCCGACCTTCGTCAAGTACAACTTGCCGTGCAACTCGGGTGACTGCCCAGACGGCGTCCAGCCGCCGCACCTCGAGGGCCCGGCCCCGGCCGCCGGCACCCCGGGTATCTTCAGCCGCGCCTGGGACGAAGACTTCGACGGCCCGCTGACCGGCTCCGACGGCTACCGCCTGTGGTCGTTCCAGCCGGACTTCGCCAACCCGGGGAGCTCGACCTTCACCGAGCTGCCGTTCGTTCCCAGCAACGACGGTTTCGACTCCCAGATGTGTGGCTTCTTCCAGCGCGGCTGCATCCCGCAGCCGAAGAGGCGTGGCGGTGAGCGCCTCGACCCGTCGGACGAGCTCCAGATGTACCGGGCCCAGTACCGGCACTTCACCGGCCACGATTCGCTGCTCATCAGCACGACGGTCGACGCGAGCGGCAACGACGACGCCGGCGTGCGCTGGGCCGAGCTGCGCAACTCCGGCAGCGGCTGGAGCCTCTACCAGGAGGGCACTTACGCCCCGAACGACGGCGAGAACCGCTGGATGAGCTCGATCGCGATGAATGACGACGGCGACATCGCGCTCGGCTACAGCGTGTCGAGCACCAACACCTACCCGTCGGTGCGCTACACGACGCGCTCGGCGACCGATCCGCTGGGCGTGATGCCGGGCGGCGAGGTCGAGATGATCGCCGGCTCCGGGTCCCAGACGTCCTCCAGCAACCGCTGGGGCGACTACTCGACCATGAGCGTCGACCCGGTCGACGGCTGCACCTTCTGGTACACCCAGGAGTACTACGAGAACACCAACAGCTTCGACTTCAAGACCCGCATCGGCGCCTTCGCCGGTCCGTCCTGCGCCGGCGGCGGCGGCTGCACGGTCACCGAGTCGCCGGAGGTGAGCTGCACCGACGGCGTCGACAACGACTGCGACACGCTGGTCGACTGCGCCGACTCCGACTGCTCCGGCGATCCGGCCTGCGGCGGTGGCGGTTGCACGCTCGGCCAGGCGGGCGATGCCTGCACGGTCAACGCCGACTGCTGCTCGAACAGCTGCAAGGGCAAGCCGGGCGCGAAGACCTGTAAGTAAGGTCCAGCCCAGCAAGTTGTGGTTCCAGGGCCGGGATCCTCGCGGATCCCGGCCCTTCGCCGATCCCACGCCCCACCGCACGTCCCCCCTCGTCCCGCTTCTCGACCTGCTGGCACTGTGATGAGTAGTGGCCGATCTTTAGTTTGCCGATCAACCACCTCACTCTGCCAGGTGTTGGGGCGCCGGGGGCTTCGTGTCCCCAGCGACCTGCCTTTGGCGTTTGGTCGGTTCCGTTTGTCGTGAACGACCCCTGCAAGGAGGAAGACCGATGAAGATGAAGACTTCCGTACTCGTGGCGGCTCTATGTCTTGCCGTCGTGGCCGCGGGCGCGCCAGCACTCGCCGCCGCGCCGGCGGGCACGCCTGCACCTCAGTCCGGCCACGCCGTGGCCCACGACGTCTCTCAGCCGCTTCGCGACGTCAACGTCCCGCCCCGTTACCCGCAGGGGTTCCGCGTCGAGGTTCCGCTCCACGTGCCGCCGGACCGTGGCCGCCCGACCACGTCCAACGGACCCGATCCGCTGCGCCAGACCGACGCCCAGCCGATCCCGGGCGCCGCGGCGACCGCCCAGCCGAGCCTGAACTTCCCCGGCCTGTCGGATGACGACAACTCGGCGATCATCGGCGGCCGCATTGTGCCGCCGGACACCGAGGGCGACATCGGCCCGAACCACTACGTGCAGTGGATCAACCTGATCGTCGGCGTCTGGAACATCGGCCGCGACGGCAGCGGCGCGCCGATTTCGGCCACCCTCGCCTCCGGCTTCCCGAAGGCCGGCAACGCCTTCTGGGCCGGCTTCACCGGCAGCACCGCCGCCGACGCCTGCCGCACCAACAACAACGGCGACCCGATCGTGCTCTACGATCACCTGGCCGGCCGCTGGCTGGTCAGCCAGTTCTCGATCAACCAGGGCGTCCAGTGCTTCGCCATCTCCCAGACCAGCGATCCGACCGGCGCCTACGACCGGTGGGCCTTCGTGGTCTCCCCCGGCGAGCAGAACGACTACCCGAAGATCGGCCTGATGCCGGACGCCTACTACCTGTCGACCCGCGACTTCCCGTCGAACGACGGCACCTTCGCCGGCTTCGCGGCGTTCGACCGCAATGCCATGCTCGCCGGCAACGCGAACCCGACCTTCGTCAAGTTCAACCTGCCGTGCAACAGCGGCGACTGCCCGGACGGCGTCCAGCCGCCGCACCTCGAGGGACCGGCACCGGCCGCCGGCACGCCGGGCATCTTCACCCGCGCCTGGGACGAAGACTTCGATGGTCCGCTGACCGGCTCGGACGGCTACCGCCTGTGGTCCTTCCAACCGGACTTCGCGAACCCGGGGAGCTCGACCTTCACCGAGCTGCCGTTCGTTCCCAGCACCGACGGCTTCGACTCCCAGATGTGCGGCTTCTTCCAGCGCGGCTGCATCCAGCAGCCGGCACCGGGCGAGCGTCTGGATCCCTCGGACGAGCTGCAGATGTACCGGTCCCAGTACCGGCACTTCGCCGACCACGACTCGCTGCTCATCAGCACGACGGTCGACGCCACCGGCTCTGATACCGCGGGCGTGCGCTGGGCCGAGCTGCGCAACTCCGGCAGCGGCTGGAGCGTCTTCCAGGAGGGCACCTACGCCCCGGCCGACGGCGAGAACCGCTGGATGAGCTCCGTCGCCATGAACGACTCCGGGGACATCGCGCTCGGCTACAACGTGTCGAGCTCGAGCACGTTCCCGTCGGTACGCTACACCACCCGGTCGGCGACCGATCCGCTGGGCGTGCTGCCGGGCGGCGAGGTCGAGATGGTCGCGGGCACCGGCGCCCAGACCTCGTCCAGCAACCGCTGGGGCGACTACGCGGCGCTGAGCGTCGACCCGGTCGACGGTTGCACGTTCTGGTTCACCGAGGAGTACTACGAGAACACCAACAGCTTCGACTTCAAGACCCGCATCGGCGCCTTCGCCGGTCCGGCCTGCTCCGGCGGCGGGGGCTGCACGGTCACCGAGTCGCCCGAGGTGACGTGCAACGACGGCGTCGACAACGATTGCGACACGCTGATCGACTGCGACGACTCCGACTGCTCCGGCGATCCGGCCTGCGGCGGCGGTTGCACCATCACCGAGTCGCCCGAGGCGAGCTGCAACGACGGCCTGGACAACGACTGCGATGGGCTGATCGACTGCAACGACTCCGATTGCAGCGGCGATCCGGCCTGCTTCGTCTGCAGCCCGAAGGGTGCGTCCTGCACGCTCGATTCCGAGTGCTGCTCGAACAAGTGCAAGGGCAAGCCGGGCGCGATGACCTGCAAGTAAGGTCTCGACGCCCAGCCGTCGTTTGTCCCCGGGCCGGGGTCCTCGCGGACTCCGGCCCGTTGTCTTTGCCGGCCTTGACACCTCTCCCGCCCTCGCCGAAGCTCGACGCCATGGACGCCGACCCCAAGCAGGCCAAGGAGGCGGAGCGGCAGCGGATCCTGGCGCGCATCGCCACGATCGGCCCGGAGACCGCCCGCCGCGCCGCCGAGCGGATGACCGAGCGCCTCCTCGCCCTCCCCGAGATGGTCAGCGCGCGCCGGGTGCTCGCCTGCCTGTCCTTCGGCGAGGAGATCGACACCCACGGCCTGGTCGAGCGACTGCTCGCCTCCGGCCGTGAGCTCTACGTCCCGCGGGCGGACCCGCGCGACCGGATGCTCCACGTGCACCGCTACCCCTGCGAGCTCGAGCGGCTGTCGTTCGGGCTGTGCCAGCCTCGGCGGGGCGATCCGGAGGTGCCGGCGGAGGAGATCGACGGGACCGTCGACCTGGTGCTGGTGCTCGGCCTCGGGTTCGACGCGCGCGGCATCCGGCTCGGTCACGGCGGCGGCTACTTCGACCGCTTCTTCGCCGCCCACCCACTGCCATCGGTCGGCCTCGCCTACGAGATCCAGGTGGTCGAGCGCCTGCCCGCCGAGCCCCACGACCTGCCGATGTCCGTCGTCGTCACCGACGAAACCATCCACCACCCGACCGGCGACGTCGAGCTC
>Ga0210085_1001146_pt1 | contig 10656 bp, 12 predicted proteins | sample China_Galinas_PW_5_FD_184866 | JGI IMG/M metagenome (GOLD analysis project Ga0210085, IMG submission 184866) | Wetland microbial communities from San Francisco Bay, California, USA, that impact long-term carbon sequestration - China_Galinas_PWC_D1... | ecosystem: Environmental > Aquatic > Marine... | reverse complement strand
TGCAATACCGGTCATGTTGCAGGTCTTCCGGTAGACGAGCGGGGCGTGAATTTAGCGGACGTTCCGTTCTCCTGATAATGGCTTGTACTGGAGGCGAACAGGCCTTACCGTGCCCGCTGGCATGGCAGCAGCGAGTCCGCGCTGGCGCAATCCAGGCAACCGGCGCGCCGGGTCAGGGATGCAAGCCGGTATCCTGCCGGAAGGCCATATCCATACAGGAGACATGATGACATGCACATCGCGGACATCACCATGTTCTGGACGCCGTCCAGTGGCGGAGTGCGCACTTTTCTGGAAGCCAAGGATGCCTGGCTGGCTAAACAGCCCGGGATCCGCCACACGCTGCTGGTGCCAGGTGCGACCGCAACCTGCGCCGGCGCGCACATGACGTTGCCGGCACCGTCCATCCCGTTTGGCCATGGCTACCGTTTCCCGCTGCGCAGACAGAGCTGGGTGGAGCATCTGGTGGAGCTCGCGCCGGATATCATCGAGGCGGATGATCCCTACGTGTTGGCGTGGGCGGCGCTGCAGGCTGGCAGGCGACTGCAGGTGCCGGTGGTCGGATTCTATCATTCCGATTTGCCACGCCTGGTCGGTAGCCGCGCCGGCCAGTGGACCAACCGCTGGCTGAATGCCTATATCGCCAGGCTGTACCGGCATTTCGACCGCGTACTGGCGCCTTCGCATGTCATGGCGAATAAACTGCGCAGCCTGGGTGTTGAACGGGTGTTTGTACAGCCGCTTGGGGTGGATCCGGTGCAGTTCAATCCGTGCCACCGTGACCCGGCAGTACGCAGCGAACTGGGTCTCGATGATGCCACACGCCTGCTGATCTTCGCCGGGCGCGGGTCGCACGAAAAGAACCTGCCGGTGTTGCTGCAGGCCATGACCCTGCTGGGCAAGGGCTTTCACCTGCACCTGCTCGGCTCCTGCCTGCCAGACCGCCTGCCGGACAATGTCAGCAAGACCGATTATTTCGTCGGCAGGCAGCAGCTGGCACGCTGGCTTGCCAGCAGCGATGCGCTGGTGCATGCGGGTGACCGGGAGACCTTCGGTCTCATCGTCCTGGAGGCCATGGCCAGCGGCATTCCAGTGATCGGGGTGCAGGCGGGGGCGGTGGCAGAACTGGTGGTGCCGGGTACGGGCCTGCTGGCCAGGTCCCTGTCTGCCGAATCACTTGCCTGGTCCGTGCGCGCGCTGTTTGCCGACGGCTGGCGGGAGACAGGGCGGCGGGCCCGCCTCCAGGTGGAACAGCACTATACCTGGCAACGGGTGCTGCCACAGCTGATTGGACATTACCAGGAACTGACCGGACAGGGTCTGGCAATCCCGGAGGCGAGCTTTGGCTGAAACCGGCGCACGCGCTGTCGCTGTGGTCCTGCACGACGTGGCGCCATCCACCTGGCCTTTGTTTGAGGACTTCGTGGCCGCGGTGGACGGGCTTGGCGATATTCCTCTGACCCTGCTGGTGGTGCCCGACTTTCACCGCCAGGGCCGGCTCGACAGTCAACCTGCATTTGTGAAAATCATGCACGAACGCCTGGCACGCGGCGACGAGCTGATCCTGCATGGCTATTACCACGACGACCCCGGCCCCGTTCCCTTGCGTCTGCCGGAATATTTCATGCGCCGGATCTACACTCATGAAGGAGAGTTCTTCCGGCTTGACGCAGACATCGCCCGTGAACGACTGGAGCAGGGATTGGCGCTGTTTCACCGTCTCGACTGGCCGGTACAGGGTTTCGTGCCGCCGGCATGGTTGCTCGGACAGCAGACCCGGGCCGCCTTGCAGTCATTGCCCTTCAGTTATACAAGCAGCCTGGCGGGCCTGATTCGTCTGCCGGAATTCACATCTGTGCCTGCGCCATCACTGGTGTGGAGCTCGCGCAGCAGCTGGCGTCGCTGCCTGTCCCTGTTGTGGAACCGCCAGCGTCTGGCGAGTCAATCCGGGGCTGGATTGCTGCGTATCGGAGTCCATCCCGTCGACATGCAGTATCCCGGTGTGCAGGCGTACCTGCTGAAGATCCTGCAGACACTGCTGGTGACACGAATACCGCTGACCAAGCAGCAGTGGCTGGCGCAGCGAGCGTGAAGCGCCGTTACTCGCTGCTGGTCCTGGCCGGGTTGGGGCTCGGTCTCGGAATCCCGGTGCTGGTGGGTGGCAGAGAGTTGCTGCCGGTGCTGGCGCGTTTGCAGCCCGAAAATCTGGCCATCATGCTGGGCATGATCCTGCTGGCCTGGAACTTCAATGCCGGTCGGATCCGCCTGCTCATTGGCGGATTTGGTTATCGGCTCAGACAGCGTCAGGCGCTGGCGATTCTGATGGCTACCGAATTTGCCATCTGTGCCACACCGGGTGCGACCGGCGGGCCGGTAACGTATGCCTGGTTGCTGCATCGGCTGGGTCTGCCCACGGGCCGGGGTATTGCCCTGTATGCGGTCGACCAGATTTTTGACATGGTGTTCTTTATAACGGCACTGACGGGTTTGACGCTCTACTGGCTGATCGTGCCGTCCGGTCTGCACCTGGGCTGGCATGTTGCCGTATTGTCGCTGCTGTTGCTGGGTGGCATGGCGCTGGTCTGGGGTGTGATCCTGCATTATCGGCGTTTTCTGCTGGCAAGTGGACGCTTGCTGCGGCACATGAATATCTCTACAGCCGGCCGGCGACGGCTGGCCCGCTGGGCGCTGGAGTTTCGTCGCAGTCTGCAGCTGGTCCGGCAGTTCTCGGTTTACCGGCTCTGGGCTGTGTATATGTTATGTGTCGCTCACTGGTTGCTGCGCTACAGCATTCTGTCTCTCGCCGTGCGTGCCGTGGGCAGCAGCATCCCGTGGAGTTATGCCTTTGTCGCGCAGATGCTGTCCTTGACTGCGGGTCAGGCCACGCTGTTGCCCGGCGGCAGTGGCGGGACCGAGGCCAGCAGCAGCCTGTTGTTGCTGCCGTATATGGATGCGGGCACCGCAGCTGGAGCTGTTCTGGTGTGGCGTTTCGTCACCTTCTACTGGTATCTCATTGCCGGGGCGCCGGTGTTCGCTGTGCTGGCGGGACGGCCGTTGTGGCGCCGGATACACGGGTAACCGCGGAACCAGGGATAGTGCAGCTGGCAGGCCCGGACCAGAAACATCACAAATCATACGATTCCTGCAATCCGGGCTACTCCGTCACTGCCCACAACCGTACCCGGCTGTGATCGACGCCTTGCGGCGGTGACACGGTCCGATAGCTCTCTTCGATACCGTTATCGACCGCTTCACGATGCAGGGCGATCAGCGTGCCGACGGGATGCGTGCATAGCTCCAGCGTGAAACCGACTTCCTCTTCAGCTGCGCTGCGGGCGACACGGTCGCTCGGGGCGCCACAGTGGCGACGCAAATGTGAGGCAATCCTGTCAATGACTCCGGATAAATCTGCGGGACTGATGTCGGCTACGGTGACCAGACTGCTATGGCCGAAACTGTCCGTACCGATGAAACCATGGTGAAACGCCTCGCGCTGTTTCGGGTCGTGTGTCTGTGGATCGATGTCCAGCAAGGCGAAGCTGCCCGGCACCGCCCACTCACCGGGTTCAGCGGCATGCTCGAACACCTGAAGGTCGGAGGGGTCAAGCCGGACGCTGCGCAGGAAGTACATGACTCATTCCATCCCCCAGATCAGATCACCGGCGGGTTCCAGGTCGTAACCGCTCAGCTGTCTGGCATATTCCCGGGTGTGCGCTCCGCGCAGGGCGTCCAGCAGTTTCTGGAACAGGGCGCGGAAATAGACGCTGCGTTTCAGTGCGAAGTCAAAAGCCTCCCAGCCGGTGGGTATGAAACCCAGACCGAATTCGGTGGCGCAGGCGCGAACTCCCGGGGCCGCGTCAGCCTTTCCCATGGCGATATGTGCGGCGGCTTCGCGTTCGGACAGGGATTGGTCGACGACCTGCAGGCGTGTTGCGTCCAGATTATGCTCGGCCAGCAATTCCTGCATGAACCGATGACTGCCAGCGCCATCCTGACGCAGCGACCAGCGCAGGTTGGCCAGCAGCGCGTCGGCGGTTGTCTCGCGCGGCAGCAAGCCGGGGCGCAGCATCAGGCCCTGTTCGCGGCGGAACGCGCGCACCAGTAACCAGTTCTTGTGCGCGGCAAAACGTTGCAGCAGTGCCGGGTGCCGGATACGGCTTTCACTGTCGCGCCCCCAGTGGATACCGCTGACATCGGCGCGCATGGCGGCCAGCAGTCCCAGACCCAGTTGTGTCCCGGTCGGTGAGTAGCTGATCAGCGCGTGCGGTCCGACGGAGGTGGCGAGTTCCAGTGCCACGTGCGCGAGCAGCGGATCGTCGCTGCCGACCACCAGCAGGCGGTCCGTGAACAGGCCGCCATGACTGGACTCCAGCAGCCAGTGATCCACCAGTTCGCGCGGGAACACCCATTTCCCGGTGATCTTGGTGGCGGGTATCTTGTCCTCGCGGACCAGTTCGTAGACTTTCTTTTCGTTGATATGCAGGTAACCGGCAACCTGACGCACGCTCATGAAGCGTGGCAGACTGTCTGCCTGCGGGGCCGGGGTGTCGCCGGTCTCCCGAGGGATCTGCTCGTTCATGCCTGGCCCTGTCTGGCCGCAAGCGGATGTCTTTCGGGCGGGGCATCGAAAATAAAATGCTCCGCACCGCTGTAGACCAGGAAGTGTCGCCCCTTGGCGCGGGCAATGAGCGTCATGCCCAGTTCCTGTGCCAGACCGAGCCCCATGTGGGTAAGGCCCGAGCGCGACAGCAGTACCGGGATGCCCATGTGCGCACACTTCATGACGATCTCCGAGGTGAGACGCCCGGTGGTATAGAAGATCTTGTCGCCGCCGTCGATGCCGTCCAGCCACATCATGCCGGAGATGGCATCCGCGGCATTGTGACGGCCGACATCCTCGATGAAGGTCAGAATGCCGCTATCGTGGCAGAGCGCACAGCCATGCACGGCGCCTGCCGCGCGGTAGATTTCATTGTGCTCGGTGATCGCCGCAAGCAGACCGTAGACCGTCGACTGCCGCAGTGACACGGGCGGGAAGTGCACATCGTAGAGCTTGTCCAGGGTGCAGGAAAACACGGTGCCCTGGCCGCAGCCGGTAGTGACGGTGCGTTTTGCGAGCTTGTGTTCCCAGTCACTGATGCCGCGTCCGGTCACGGTGGTTACCATCACCTGCTCGCGCTCCCAGTCGACTTCCACCGCGCGGATGGCGCGCAGGTCCTCGAACAGGCGCTGGTTGCGCAGATAGCCCAGGGTCAGTATTTCAGGGCAGGTGCCCAGGGTCATGAGGGTGACGACCTCGCGCCCGTCCACCTTGATGGTCAGCGGGGATTCACCGGCGATCCGGCCGTCGCGGCATTCGCCGAATTCGTCGACCGCCTGCACCGGGTGCGTCGGGCCGAGTCCCGCACGGGTCATGGACGGGCGGTAGGTGACGGGTTGCGGCTGCATCATCATCCTCCCGTCAGGTTCATGTGGCGCAGGATGACGGGCTGTCCCTGCAGGTCGAATTCATGGCCACGTGGCTTGATGGCCATGGCGCTGACGATGCTGCGCTTGAGCCGTACGCTATCGCCCGGATGGCTGCGCACGACACGCTTGAGGTCGCTGGCGTGTTCCTGTCCGAGGCACAGCAGCAACTGTCCCTGGGCGGTCAGCCGCACCCGGTTGCAGTCGGCGCAGAAATTATGGGAGAGCGGCGAGATGAAACCCACACGCGTGTCGTTGTCCGCCAGGCGGTAATAACGCGCCGGTCCGCCGGTCGATTCCGTGGTGGCGACCAGGTTCAGTTCCCGTTTCAGGTCATCGAGGATCTCGTCGCTCGAATAGTACGCTTCGGCACGGTCATGCTCGCGGATCTCGCCGAGCGGCATCTCCTCGATGAAGGAGATGTCCATGCCGCGCTCGGCGGCAAAGCGGGTGAGCGCCAGCGTTTCATCGTGATTGCGGTGCTTCATCACCACGCAGTTGAGTTTGAGGCGGTCGAAGCCCTGTTCAAGGGCGGCGTCAATGCCCTGAAGAACCGTGGCCAGATCGCCGGTGCGGGTGATGCGGCGAAACCGTTCAGGGTCGAGGCTGTCCAGGCTGATGTTGATGCGGTTGACGCCGGCGGCTTTCAAATCCCGGGCGTATCCGGACAGCAGCGAGGCGTTGGTGGTCAGCACCAGCGATTCGAGCTGCGGGATCCGGCGCAGCTGTTCGAACAACCACAGGATGTTGCGCCGCACCAGCGGTTCGCCGCCGGTGATACGGATCTTGCTGACGCCCAGCTCGCAGAAGGCGCGGGCAATCTGTGCGATTTCCTCCAGGGTCAGCAGGCGGCTGCGCGGTACGAAGGTCATCTCCTTGCTCATGCAGTACACGCAGCGGAAGTTGCAGCGGTCGGTGACCGAAATGCGCAGATAGGTGACGTGACGGCCGAAACGGTCAACCAGCCGCTTCGCGGTTACCTCAGGGGTCGATGTCATCTGATCCATGGAGTTTCTCCGTTACGAAGGGATTGCAGCAAGAAGCATACCCGCGGTGAGGGTCGGGCGGTCTGCCGCCAAGTGACTGAGCACGATAAGGTTTTACGCCAGGCAACCGAATCGGGAGGCGCCGGTTGCCGGATGCAGTTGGGTAATAATGACCCATTCCTGTCCCCGGTTTCATCGCACGTCACCGCAACGGCAACCGAGCAGACGGTGGTACGGGACCGGCATTCATGGCGGCGATGGATCCGGTGCTTCCCGGCGTGTCCTGGACAGGCCGGGCGTCTGCGACATTTTCGCCAGATCTTCGGGTGTGTTGACGTTGGTAAACGCGTTCGGCTGGTCGGAAAAATCCGCCAGCGCGAGACGGTGTTGCGCATACCACTGGTCGATCTTGCGACCGTCGGCATCGAGGAAGCGCTCCAGACTGGGCAGCAGCGACCGCTCCAGCAGGGCAAATACCGGCTGCATGCGCGTGCCGTCGTGCGCGACCGCGAGCTCGGCATCGGTCTGTGCCCGCGCGCGCAGCAGTCTGTCCACCAGATCCTGCGGCAGCGCCGGGGAGTCACAGGGCACGGTGACCAGATAGCGCGTATGCATCACCGACAGGGCGCTCGCCATCCCGGCAAGCGGGCCGTTGAACCCGCTGTGGCGGTCCTCGATGACCGGGTAGCCCATGCCGGCATAGCGCTCGATATTGCGGTTGGCGTTGATGAGGATGGCGTCGACCTGTTCCTGCAGCGCTATGAGTGCGTACTCGATCAACGGCACCTGGTTGAGTTCTACCAGCCCCTTGTCCTGTCCACCCATGCGCCGGGCGCGCCCGCCCGCGAGTACCACGGCAGTGACATCGGAGGACGGCTTCATGGTATGACTCCGAGATGGTCCAGCGCCGGGGACCGGTCCTGGCCGACCAGGTGCAGCGAGGGTGGCCCCGCGTTCAGCCTGCCATCCTGCAGGTGCAGGTTCAGGCAATTCGGGCATTCGGCCTTCGAGAGTTCATGACTGGTGATCATGATGGCGAGCTCGTCATTGAGGATTTCCTGCAGCAGCATCCAGGTCTGCTGGCGGAACTCGCTGTCCATGTTTGCGGTCGGTTCGTCCAGCAGCAGCACCCGCGGCTGCAACAGCCAGGCCCGCGCCAGCGCCAGGCGCTGTTGTTCGCCGCCGGAGAGCGTCCGTGCATTGCGCTGTGCCGCGTGGTCGAGTCCTATCCGCTCCAGCATCACGGCGACCGCCCGCCGGCGCCGGGCGCGGGGCACGCCGGTCACCCGCAGGCCGTAGCCGAGGTTGTCTGTCACCGTGTCATCGAACATATAGGGATGTTGATGCAGGTAGACCACGTCACGGCGCAGCCGCTGGCGTACCGCCTGCCACGGCTGGCTGCGGTGATCCAGCGAGACGTCACAGCAGTCGGGGGGCTCCAGACCGGCGAGGATCTTCAGCAGCGTCGTCTTGCCCGCTCCGTTGCGGCCGGTGAGATGTACGATGCGACCGGGCACCAGCGTCAGCCGGCCGATCGACAGCACGCGCCGTTCATGGTAGTGCTTTTCGAGCCGCGAAAAGCACAGCTGGCCGTCGTTATTCATACCGTCTGCGACTCGCGGCGCTGCAGGAGGTTGAGCGCCAGGTTCAGCCCGAATGCCAGCGTGACCAGCACCAGCCCCAGGGCAATTCCCTCGACAAAATGCCCCTTGCTGGTTTCCAGGGCGATCGCCGTGGGGATGTTGCGGGTGTGACCTGCAATGTTGCCGCCCACCATCATGGAGGTGCCGATTTCAGAGATAATCCGGCCAAACCCGGCAATCACCGCCACCAGCAGGCCAAAGCGCACCTCGTGGATCAGCGTCAGCATCGCTCGCAGTCGGCCAGCGCCGAGTGTCAGCGCGGTTTCCCAGGCGCGGCGATCGGCCGCGCGGATGGCGGCATAGCCCATTGCAACCAGGATGGGAAAGCACAGCACGATCTGACCGATCACCATGGCGGACTGGGTGAACAGCAGCCGCAGGTCGCCCAGGGGGCCGCTGCGCGAGAGCAGCAGGTAGATGAGCAGGCCGACGACGACAGCCGGCAGCGCCATCAGCGTCTCGAAGATGGAAACCACCAGTCGGCGTCCGGGAAAAGAGACGTAGGCGAGCAGAAACGCGAGCAGCAGGGCGAACGGTGTGGCGCACAGGATCGCCTTGAGCGAGACCCGGAACGAGATGCCGATGATCGTCCACAGGTCCCGATCCCCCGTCAGAAGCAGGTGAAATGCCTCGTGTGTGGGCTGCAGCAGACTGTCCATAGCGACGCGCAATCAGCGTGTGCCCGGATTCGTGATGGCCAGAGGCGTAAACAGGGCCTGGCCGTCGATCCGGTAATCCGCGATCATCCGCTGGCCCTCGCGCGAGGTGATCCAGGCGATGAAGGTCATCGCGCCGCTATAGTTGGTATCCGGATAGCGTGCGGGATTGACGGCGATCACGGCATACGGATTGTACAGGGCCGGGTCCTTCTCGAAGAGAATCTTCAGCGGCGATTTGGCGCGGTAGGCCAGCCAGGTGCCCCGGTCGGTGAGGGTATAACCGTCGAGTTCACCGGTTATCTGCAAGACCTTGCCCATACCCTGTCCGGCCTCGCGATACCAGTCGCCCGCGGGTTTGATGCCCGCTTTCTGCCAGAGTGCGAGCTCTTTTTTATTGGTGCCGGAGTCGTCGCCGCGGGACACGAAAATAGCCCCGGATTTTGCGATCCTTGCCAGCGCGTCGGCGGCGTCCTTGCTCTGTGCAACCGCCGCCGGATCGGCTGGCGGACCGATGATAACGAAGTCGTTATACATCACCTGGCGGCGGTTCACGCCGCAGCCCTCATCGACAAACTTCTGTTCCGCCGCCGGTGCATGCACCAGCACGACATCGACATCACCGTTGCAGCCGAGTCGCAATGCCTGTCCGGTGCCGACGGCCAGCACCTGGACATCGAGGCCGCTGCGCGATTCGAATTGCGGCAGGATCACCTTGAGCAAGCCGGAGTTTTCGGTGCTGGTGGTTGTGGCCATGCGCAATACCGCGGGATCGGCCTGTACGGTCAGGCTGCTGAGGCACAGCCACACGAACAAAAGACCTGGAAGTGCTCGTTGCATAACAAAACCTCCCTGTGTGCAGTGGTTGATAAGCAGACGGGTGCGGCATCTGCAACAGAATGCGGTGTCGCAGTGACCGGGCATGCAAGTCGAGTGCCACGCGGCGAATGTCCGCCGGCTGCTGTGTATACTCGCGTCGGTCAGAGGCAGAAACCTGTCCACGTCAGCCGTGTGTCGCGAGACGGGCGGGGAATCCGGGGGGAATGCATTCCAATCGTTCGCGAGGCATGGCGATGCTATTTTGCGTGAAGGAGGGCGTAAACGTGGCGATTTCCTGCCGCCGTCGCAGCCAGTGGAGTATTCATTATCAGCTCTGGATTCTTGACGACTAAATGCCTCCTGCTATGGTTAATGTGGGGTGTTCAGTCAATCAGGTCATGAATCATCGGCTTATAACCTGAACCAGCCGGCTGTCTGGTGGTGTATTTTGACCCAGTCAGTGTAGACACTGGATCGCTTTGACGCAGTGCTCCTGGCACAGCAACCTCGTTTCGAAGCCGCATCGCAAGGGTGGCCATATATGGTTACACAGGTGGACGCTATACCGGTGACTCCTCATAAACCGGCCGACGAGTCTCAGGCCCGCGGGCGCAGGCCATTATCGGTGCTGCTCGTGGAACCTGATTCGGTGCGCAGCGAACAGCTCAAGCGGGCACTCAAACCGGTCTGTGCGCTGGTCGAAGCGGCGCCAACACCGCAGCACGCGGAGGCCCTGTCACAGCGCTGTCATTTCGACCTGTTCGTGGTGACCCTGAGCCAGCCCGGCAGTCGCATCCTCGAATGGCTGCAGGTGCTGCGCGATCGCGGTGAAAGCGCCGAGATCGTGCTGACGTGCGAATATGCCGATGTCGATACCGCCATCAGTGCGCTGCGAGCCGGCGCATCGGACCTGCTGGTCAAGCCCTTCCGGGACGAACAGCTGATCGAGGCAATCGGGCGCTGCCTGCGGCGGCGCCGGCAGCTGCACGAGAATTACCTGTCACGCAGCGTCAAGCCGAGGGATCCTTCCGCTGAAGGCCTGATCGGCGAGAGTCCGGCGATACGCCGGGTGCTCGATGCGATCGA
>Ga0210085_1001145_pt1 | contig 10657 bp, 9 predicted proteins | sample China_Galinas_PW_5_FD_184866 | JGI IMG/M metagenome (GOLD analysis project Ga0210085, IMG submission 184866) | Wetland microbial communities from San Francisco Bay, California, USA, that impact long-term carbon sequestration - China_Galinas_PWC_D1... | ecosystem: Environmental > Aquatic > Marine... | reverse complement strand
GCCATCCCGGCGGCGGCGAGATAAACGGCCGGCCCGCCGAAGGCATGCAGCGTAAAGCCGAGCACGCCGTGGTAATGCTCGGCCAGTGCGCCCAGCACGTCATGCGCCGCGGCAACGTAAATCGCACCGTCGAAGTAGCTACCGAACACCACCGGGCCGAGCCAGTAGCCGGCGAGCACCGAGGGGATGGCCAGCAGGATCAGTGGCAACGTCACCACCCAGGGCGTTTCGTGCAGGTGCTCACGGGTATGGTGGTCCATACGTGGCTCGCCGTGGAACACGGTAAAATACAGCCGGAAGCTGTACAGCGCGGTAACAAACACACCGAGCAGCACCGCCCAGTAGGCGATGCCGGCGCCCGGAATGTGGGAATCGTGCACCGCCTCGATGATGGTGTCCTTGGAGTAGAAGCCGGAGAAGAACGGCGTACCGATCAGGGCGAGGCTGCCGACCAGAAAAGTGATCCAGGTGATCGGCATGTACTTGCGCAGCCCGCCCATGTTGCGGATGTCCTGGTCGTGATGCATGGCGATGATGACCGAGCCGGCGCCGAGGAACAGCAACGCCTTGAAGAAGGCATGCGTCATCAGGTGGAAGATGCCGGCGGCGTAGGCCGAGGCGCCGAGCGCCACGGTCATGTAACCGAGCTGGGAGAGCGTCGAGTAGGCGATGACGCGCTTGATGTCGTTCTGCACGACGCCGAGGAAGCCCATGAACAGCGCGGTGATGGCGCCGATGACCAGGATGAAACTGAGCGCCGTCTCCGAGAGCTCAAACAGCGGCGACATGCGCGCCACCATGAAGATGCCGGCGGTGACCATGGTGGCGGCATGGATCAGCGCCGAAATCGGCGTCGGGCCTTCCATGGAATCCGGCAGCCAGACATGCAGCGGCACCTGGGCGGACTTGCCCATGGCGCCGATGAACAGCGAAATACAGATCACCGACATCAGCGACCACGCGCTGCCGGGCAGGATCTGGACCGTCGTGTCCGCGAACTGCGGAGCCGCAGCGAACACCGTGGCGTAATCCATGCTGTTGAACCAGGTGTAAACGGCAGCGATGCCAAGCAGGAAGCCGAAATCCCCCACCCGGTTAACCAGGAAGGCCTTGAGATTGGCGTAGATCGCGCTCGGACGGGTATACCAGAAACCGATCAGCAGGTAGGACACCAGACCGACCGCCTCCCAGCCGAAGAACAACTGCAGGAAGTTGTTGGACATCACCAGCATCAGCATGGAGAAGGTGAACAGCGCGATGTAGCTGAAGAAGCGCTGGTAGCCCGGATCGTCGTGCATGTAGCCGATGGTGTAGATATGCACCATCAGCGAAACGAAGCTCACCACGGTGATCATCAGCACGGTCAGCTTGTCGATCAGGAAGCCGATTTCGAAGCGCACACCGTCGCTGACCAGCCAGGTGTAGACACTGCCGTTGAAGGGGCCGGCCTCGTCGATGACGATGTGCTTCAGCACGATCAGCGACAGGACGAAGGATATCGCCACGCCCAGGATGGCGACCGTGTGCGCGCCCGCGCGCCCGATCTGCCGCCCGAACAGTCCGGCGATGAGGGCGCCGATCAGCGGCGCGAGCGGTATGGCGAGGTAGAGTTTTTCCATCACATCAGCCTTTCAGGGTATCGAGGTCATCAACGTTGATGGTCTGGCGGTTGCGAAACAGCACCACCAGGATCGCCAGCCCGATGGCGGACTCCGCGGCGGCCACGGTCAGGATAAAGAACACGAACACCTGCCCGGCGGTGTCGCCGAGGAAATAGGAAAAGGCGATGAAGTTCATATTGACCGCTAGTAGCATCAGCTCGATCGCCATCAGCAGGATGATGACGTTCTTGCGGTTAAGAAAGATCCCGGCCACGCTCAGGCCGAACAGGATGGCTCCCAGAATCAGATAGTCGGACAGTGCAATCATTTTCTATCAGTCTTTTTCAATTTTGAATTCCATCTATTCACCGCAGAGTCGCAGAGGGCGCAGAGAAATACATTTTCTTTTTTGTTCAAAGAAAATGCATTTCCATGTGTCATGAAAAATGCAACCCCGGTTCTCATTGGCTGTTTACATCTGTATCTCTGTGTTCTCTGCGTCTCTGCGGTGAAAATTGTCAATTCTGCTGCCTGTCTTCCGAACGCATCTTCACCAGGCGCACGCGGTCGGCGGGTTGCACGGCGACCTGGGCCACCGGGTTCTGGTACTTCGTCTCCGGACGGCGGCGCATGGTGAGCGCGATGGCGGCGATGATCGCCACCAGCAGGATCACCGCGGCGATCTCGAAGGGATAGACGTAATCGGTGTAGAGCACGGCGCCCAGTTCCCGGGTGTTGCTGTAGTCCGCGGCATGCCGCGCCGGGATGGCCACCGCCTGCGCGCCGAAGTTCTTCACCCCGACCACCAGCCACATCTCCAGCAGGATGAGCACCGCGACCGTAAGCCCGACCGGCAGGTAACGGATAAAACCTTCCCGCAACGGCGAGATATTGATATCCAGCATCATCACCACGAACAGGAACAGCACCATCACCGCGCCGACGTAGACCAGCACCAGTACGATGGCGAGGAACTCCGCCTCCAGCAGCAGCCACAGCCCGGCGCAGGTGAAGAAGGCCAGCACCAGATGCAGCGCGGCGTGCACCGGGTTGCGCACGGTGATGACGCGCGCGGCGGCGTACACCAGAATGGCGGAAAGCACATAGAAGACGAAGCGGGTGAAATCCATGGTCATCACCGGTAGGCCGCATCGTCCATGCGGTCCTTCGCAATCTGCACCTCGTACTCGTCGCCGATGGCGAGCAGCATGTCCTTGGTCATGATATTTTCACCCCGGTTTTCGAAGCTGTATTCGAAATTGCGCGTCTCCACAATGGAATCCACCGGGCAGGATTCCTCGCAGAAGCCGCAGTAAATGCACTTGAACAGATCGATGTCGTAACGCGTGGTGCGCCGGGTGCCGTCCTCGCGCTCTTCCGCCTCGATGGTGATGGCAAGCGCAGGACACACGGCCTCGCACAGCTTGCAGGCGATGCAGCGTTCTTCCCCGTTGGGATAGCGGCGCAGGGCGTGCAGACCGCGGAAACGGGGTGACTGCGGGGTCTTCTCCTCCGGATACTGCACCGTGAACTTGCGCCGGAACAGATGACGACCGGTAACGCCCAGCCCCTTGCGCAGCTCGCCGAGCGTCAGACTTTTAAGGAAGGTGGCAAATTTGTCCATGATTCCGGAGTTCCTCAATCGAACCAGGGGCCGACGCCGGCCACCACGGCCGCGCCTTCCACCGCCAGCCAGACAATGGTGATCGGAATGAACACCTTCCAGCCGAGGCGCATGATCTGGTCGTAGCGATAGCGCGGGAAGGTGGCGCGCAGCCAGAGAAACACGAACAGGAACAGGGAGGTCTTCGCCATCAGCCAGAAAATGCCGGGCACCCAGGCGAACCAGGACTCGAACCAGGTTCCCTCGAAGGGCGACAGCCATCCGCCCAGGAACAGCAGCGCCGTAAGCGCGGCGATCAGGATCATGTTGGCGTATTCCGCCAGAAAGAACACGGCGAAGGCCATGCCGGAGTATTCGACGTGGAAGCCGGCCACGATCTCCGACTCGCCTTCCGCCACGTCGAAGGGCGCGCGATTGGTTTCCGCCACCCCGGAGATGAAGTAGACCAGAAACAGCGGGAACAGCGGCAGCCAGAACCAGTGCAGCAGGCTGCCCTGCTGGGCCAGCACGATCTCGCGCAGATTGAGGCTGCCCCCGGCGATCAGCACGCCGACCAGCGCGAAGCCCATGGCGATTTCATAGGACACGATCTGCGCAGCGGAACGCATTGCGCCAAGCAAGGCGTATTTCGAGTTGGACGCCCAGCCGGCGATGATGACGCCGTACACGCCCACCGAGGTCAACGCCAGGATATAGAGCAGGCTGGCGTCGATGTTCGCCAGCACCAGGGTGTCGGTAAACGGCACCACCGCCCAGGCCGCCAGCGCGGGAGCGATGGAGAGCATCGGTGCGATCACGAACAGGAAGCGGTCTGCATTGGTCGGGACGATGATTTCCTTCATCAGCAGCTTCAGGGCGTCGGCGATCGGCTGCAGCCAGCCGCGCGGCCCGACACGGTTCGGCCCGATGCGTACCTGCATGTAGCCGATGATCTTGCGCTCGGCGAAGGTCAGGTAGGCCACGGCCAGCATCAATGGCAACAGGATCGCGATGATCTTGAGCACGATGAAGGCCGGCTCCCTGATGAGTTCCCAGAATGCGCTCATGGTTGCCTGGTGCGTTTGCCGTTGATGTCAATATCCATTGAAAACACCCGCTTCATGCCGCTTCGATGTCGATCGGTCCGAAATTCGGCCCGATGCCTGCCGTTGCCGGCGTACCCGTGGGCAGCCAGAGACAGCCGGCGGGCACCCGTTCGTCGATCACCAGCGGGACCGTGATGCTCCTCCCCCCGCCCTGCGTGAGTCTGACGGAGGCGGCGCCGCTCACGCCGCTCTGCGCGGCCTGCGCCGCGCACAGGCGCGCCACGGCGGCGGCGAGCGCGTCCGGTGTTTGCTGCAGTGCGGCGGCGCGGCGTACCAGCGGATCGGCGCCGTATATCGCCACATCACCGATACGTTCAAGCCCCTGTCCCGCGGCCGGCGGTTCAGCGTCCGGGGTGCTGCCCTGCTGGTCGACCACCGCCGCGCCATCGAAGCGGCGCTGCAGTTCATCACGCACCTGCTCGCTGCCGGTGTAGTCGAAGCCGTCGAGTTCGAGCAGGTTGCCGAGCACGCGCAGCACCTTCCAGCCGGGACGGCTGCCGGCGTATGGGGAAGCGGCGCCGGCAAAGCTCTGCCAGCGCCCCTCGGCATTGACGAACGTGCCGGAGGTTTCCGTGCAGGGCGCCACCGGCAGCAGCACGTTCGCACAGGCCTTCAGCGACTCGCCGGCCCAGGGGCTGAGCGCCACTACGAAGTCGGCGCCGGCCAGCGCCCGCACAGCACTGCCCGCATCCCAGCAGTCGTGTTCCGGTTCGAGACCCAGCAGCAGGTACGCCTTGCGGGGGCTATCCAGCATCTCGCGGGCATTCAGGCCGGCCGTGGCGATGGACGCCCCCGCCGGACCGCGGTGCGGCAGCACGCCCGACAGCCAGCCACCGACGCTGTTCGCCGCCTCCGGCAGGTGCCCGAGCACGGCGCCGCTGGCGGCGGCGATCACCGCGGCCAGCGCGGCCAGCAGCGAGTACTGCGGATGCGCCGTGGCCGTATTGCCCAGCAGCAGGGTGCGATTGCCGTCACCGCGCAGGGCCTCCGCCATGGCGCGCTGGGCATCGTCGGGACGGGTCGCGGCGATCAGGCGGCGCACCGCCTCCGGCGCGCCGGCGCCGGCATCCGGGAAACAGGCGGCTATTCCCGCGAGCACAGCCGCCATCTGCGAGGGCGGCACGACGGCCTTCGCGTGTACCGGCAGGTGGAATTCATAGTCGACGGGAATCACCAACATCACGCGGGCGCCGGCGTGCGCCGCCTTGCGCAGGCGATGGGCGATGAGCGGCTGTTCCTTGCGCGGATTGGCGCCAATCAGCAATGCCGCGGTCACCGACTCCAGCGCCTGCAGCGACTGGCCGAGCGCGGGAGACAGCGGCGCATTGCCCTGGTCGGCGAAATCGCCCTGGCGCAGGCGGTGATCGATATTGTTCGTGTCCAGCCCGCGCGCGACCGCCTGGGCCAGGTACATCTCCTCCAGCGTCGCCACGGGCGAGACCAGCACGCCAAGCTGTTCGGCGCCGTGTTCCGCGGTGACCGCACGCAGGCCGTCGACGGTCGCCTGCAGCGCGTCGTCCCAGTCGGCCTCCTGCCACTGGCCGTTCACCTTGATCATGGGGGATGCCAGCCGGTCGTCGGCGTACAGTCCCTGATAACTGAAACGATCGCGGTCGGACAGCCAGACCTCGTTGATTTCCTCGTTCTCGCGCGGCACCACGCGCATCACCTGCCCGCGGCGCGCGTGCACGAAAATATTGGAGCCGACGCAATCGTGCGGAGCCACGGCGGCGGTCTGGTTCAACTCCCAGGCACGCGCCTTGAAGCGGAACGGCCGCGAGGTCAGCGCTCCCACCGGGCAGACGTCGATCACGTTGCCGGAGAGTTCGGATTCCAGCGAACCCTCGATATAGGTCCCGATCTTCATGTTCTCGCCGCGTCCGGTGGCGCCCAGTTCCATCTTGCCGGCCACTTCGCGCAGCACGCGGATGCAGCGTGTGCAATGGATGCAACGCGTCATGTCGGTGGCGATCAGCGGGCCGATGTACTTGTCCTCCACCACACGCTTGTTTTCCGCAAAACGCGAGACGTCGCGGCCATAGCCGAGCGCCAGGTCCTGCAGTTCGCACTCCCCCCCCTGGTCGCAGATCGGGCAGTCCAGCGGATGGTTGATGAGCAGGAATTCCATCACGGCTTTCTGGGCGCCGGTGGCGATCGCGGATTTCGTAAACACCTTCATGCCCTCGGAAACAGGCGTGGCGCAGGCCGGCAGCGGCTTCGGCACCTTCTCCACCTCGACCATGCACATGCGGCAGTTGGCCGCGACCGAGAGTTTCTTGTGATAGCAGAAACGCGGGATATCGATGCCGGCGTCATCGGCCACCTCGATGATCATCGCGCCCTTGCGCGCCTGCAGCGGCTTGCCGTCGATCTCGATAGTGACCAGGTCCTGCGCCGGCTGATCGGGCTGTGCACTCATGCCGCCTCCCCCGTCGATGCCGCGCCGCCGACCAGGCAGCGTTTGTGGGTGACGTGGTACTCGAATTCAGCGCGGAAATGACGCAGGAAGCCCTGCACCGGCCAGGCGGCGGCCTCGCCGAAGGCGCAGATGGTCTTGCCGGCGATCTGGTCCGCCGCGCTCAGCAGCAGGTCGAGGTCCTCCTGGCGGCCCTGCCCTTCCTCGATACGCTTGATGATGCGGTGCATCCAGCCGGTGCCTTCCCGGCAGGGCGTGCACTGCCCGCAGGACTCGGCGTAGTAGAACCGCGAGATGCGCATCGCGGCCTTGACCATGCAGGTCGAATCGTCCATCACGATCACTGCGCCTGAACCGAGTGCGGAACCCGCCTTGACCAGCGAGTCATAATCCATGTCGCATTCCATAATCACCTCGGCGGGCAGCACCGGCATGGACGAACCGCCGGGGATCACCGCCTTCAGCCGGTGCCCGGTACGCACGCCGCCGGCCAGTTCCAGCAGATCGCGGAACGGGATGCCCATCGGCACCTCGAAGTTGCCCGGGTTGTTGACATGACCGCTGACCGAGAAGATTTTCACGCCGCCGTTGTTCGGCTTGCCGAGATTCATGAACCACTCGCCGCCGTTGCGCATGATCGCCGGCACCGAAGCCAGCGTCTCGGTATTGTTGATAGTGGTCGGCCTGCCGTACAGGCCGAAGTTGGCCGGGAACGGCGGCTTGAAGCGCGGCTGGCCCTTCTTGCCCTCGAGCGATTCCAGCAGCGCGGTCTCCTCGCCGCAGATATAGGCACCGGCGCCGAGGTGGCTGTAGCAGTCGAAATCGACGCCGGAATCGAGGATGTCGCGGCCCAGCAAACCGGCCTCGTAGGCCTCCTTCAGCGCGTGCTCGAAACGTTCGAACGGTTCATGATGGAATTCACCGCGCATGTAGTTGTAACCGACCGTTGCACCCATGGCATAACCGGCGATCGCCATGCCTTCCACCAGTGCGTGCGGGTTGTAGCGCAGGATGTCGCGGTCCTTGCAGGTGCCCGGTTCGGACTCGTCCGAATTGCATACCACGTACTTCTGCACCGGGGCATTGCGTGGCATGAAGCTCCATTTCAGCCCGGTCGGAAAACCCGCGCCGCCGCGGCCGCGCAGGCCGGAGGACTTAACGGTCTCGATCACGTCCTCGCGCGGTATCTTCCCGGCGAGAATCTTTTTCCATGCCTGGTAGCCGCCGACCTTGAGGTAATTGTCCAGCGTCCATGGCTGGTCGAACTGCAGGGTATCAAAACAGACCTGTACACTCATGCCCTACTCCAGTCCATCCAGGATCGCGTCGACCTTTTCCGGCGTCAGCTTTTCGTGGTAGTGACCGTTTACGGTCATCATCGGGCCGGCGGCGCAGGCCGCGAGGCATTCCTCCTCGCGCTTGAGGGTGATGCGCCCGTCAGCCGTGGTCTCGCCCAGTCGGATGCCGAGTTTGTTCTCGACGTGCTCGACGAGGCTTTCCGCCCCGCACAGCATGCAGGAGATATTGGTGCACAACGCCACCATGTTACGGCCGACGGGCTCCAGCTCGATCATGGAATAAAAAGTGCCGACCTCGTAGACGAGCACCCGGGGTATGCCCAGGTAGTCGGCCACCGCGTCCATCAGCTCGCGGCTCACCCAGCCGTCATTTTGTGTCTGAACGACGTGCAGCGCGTGCAGCACCGCGGACTGGCGCTGCTCGGGCGGATATTTCGCCAGCCAGGCATCGATCTGCGCGCGCGCGTCCGCGCTGATCAGTTCGCTCGTGTCGATTTGTGCGTTCATCGGTCGATCTCCCCGAAGACGATGTCCTGCGTGCCGATGACGGCCACCACGTCGGCCAGCATGTGGCCGCGCACCATCTCGTTCAGGGCAGCGAGGTGCGGGAAGCCGGGCGCGCGCACCTTGAGCCGGTAAGGCTTGTTGGCGCCGTCGGAGATCAGGTACACGCCGAATTCGCCTTTCGGGTGCTCGACCGCGGCATAGGCCTCGCCCTCGGGGATGCAGAAACCCTCGGTGAACAGCTTGAAGTGATGGATCAGGGCCTCCATGTCGGCCTTCATTTCCTCGCGCCGCGGCGGCGCCAGCTTGCGATCGTCGACCATCACCGGACCGGGGTTGGCGCGCAGCCATTTGATGCACTGACGAATGATGCTGTTCGACTGGCGCAGTTCCTCGATGCGCACCAGGTAACGGTCGTAGCAGTCGCCGGTCACGCCTACCGGGATATCGAAGTCCATGCGGTTGTAGACCTCGTAGGGCTGCTTCTTGCGCAGATCCCACTCAATGCCGGAACCGCGCAGCATGGGGCCGGTAAAGCCGAGCTGCAAGGCGCGTTCCGGCGACACCACGCCGATGCCGACGGTGCGTTGTTTCCAGATGCGGTTGTCGGTCAGCAGGGTTTCGTACTCATCCACACAATGCGGGAAACGCTCGGTGAACGACTCGATGAAATCCAGCATCGAGCCCTCGCGGTTCGCGTTCTTGCGATCCACGTCCTGCTGGCTGTGCCATTTCGACGCCGTGTATCGGGGCATGGCTTCCGGCAGATCGCGATAGACGCCGCCGGGGCGGTAGTACGTCGCGTGCATGCGCGTACCCGAGACCGCCTCGTAGCAGTCCATCAGGTCCTCGCGCTCGCGGAAGGTGTAGAGAAACACCGTCATGGCGCCGATATCGAGTCCGTGCGCGCCGAGCCACAGCAAGTGGTTCAGAATGCGGGTGATCTCGTCGAACATGACGCGGATGTACTGAGCGCGCAGCGGCGGGGCGACCCTCAGCAGTTTTTCCATGGCGAGCACGTAGCCGTGCTCGTTGCACATCATGGAGACGTAGTCGAGGCGGTCCATGTAACCGATGCTCTGGTTCCAGGGCTTGCTCTCGGCGAGTTTCTCCGTGCCGCGGTGCAGCAGGCCAATGTGCGGGTCGGCGCGTTCGATCACCTCGCCGTCCATCTCCAGCACCAGGCGCAGCACGCCGTGGGCCGCGGGGTGCTGCGGGCCGAAGTTGAGGGTGTAGTTGCGAATCTCGGACATGGCTTATTCCGCCGCCTCGGCAGCCTGCGGCGCTTCGGGCTCTTCGGGCGCCGCGGCGCGGATCACCTTGGGCACGAGCACGCGCGGCTCGATACTGACCGGCTGATAGACGACGCGCTTTTTCTCGGCGTCGTAGATGACCTCCACGTTGCCGCTCAGCGGGAAGTCCTTGCGGAACGGATGGCCGATGAAGCCATAATCGGTCAACAGGCGGCGCAGGTCCGGGTGACCGTCGAACAGTATTCCGAACAGGTCGAAAGCCTCGCGCTCGTACCAGTCGGCGCAGTTCCAGACCGGGATCACGGAAGGCACCACCGGTAGCGCATCCTCGGCGGCATACACCCGCAGACGCAGGCGCCGGTTCTGTGACAGGGACAGCAGGTGATAGGCCACGGCGAAGCGTTGCGCCACCCAGGGCTTTTCCGTCACCAGATCTTCGGTGATCGCGGTGAGACGACCTTCGGTTCTGGCCTCGACGCCGCGACTGAAACCGGTGCTCGTGGATTCCTCCGTGGCCCATTCATCCTTGCCGTAGCTGGCATAGTCCACGCCGCACAGGTCGATCAGTATTTCGAAGGCGAATGCCGGCTCGTCACGCAGCGCGGTGGCCACGGCGAGCAGGTTTTCGGGAGCCACCTCGACCGTGACTTCGCCCACCGCCACCGTCACGTTCTGCAGGCTGTCACCGAAGCGTTTGCTGAGTTGCTCTGCGAGCCGGCTGGAACTATCGGTCATGGACGCGGTCCTCAGCGGGCGATGGTATTGGTGCGGCGGATCTTGTTCTGCAGTTGCAGAATGCCGTACAACAGGGCCTCGGCCGTGGGGGGACAGCCGGGCACGTAGATGTCGACCGGGACGATCCGGTCGCAGCCGCGC
>Ga0210085_1001144_pt1 | contig 10657 bp, 12 predicted proteins | sample China_Galinas_PW_5_FD_184866 | JGI IMG/M metagenome (GOLD analysis project Ga0210085, IMG submission 184866) | Wetland microbial communities from San Francisco Bay, California, USA, that impact long-term carbon sequestration - China_Galinas_PWC_D1... | ecosystem: Environmental > Aquatic > Marine... | reverse complement strand
AACGGTAAAGTCAGCCGAGACATCTCTTGATACTGCTTCAATGTTGCCTGCTTCTTACGATTATTACCGTTTCAATGGTTCATTAACTACGCCTCCCTGCAGTGAAGGAGTCCTTTGGTTGATGATGAAAAAGACGGCGGTTGCCTCAAAGGAACAAATAGAAAAATTCCATACAACCTTCCGGCACGATACGAATCGCCCCGTACAGGCCCTGAATGCTCGGGTAGTGCTTCAATAAACAAAACATTTTCCTATGACACCGGCGAAAATCTTTCCATTTTTTCGCCGGTGTCATAAAACCGCCATGGAATCATTGACAAACCGCCAACAGATAGTTTTTCTTCTGCAAAGAGAAAATCTTGGAGCAAGAGAGCTCTCCCAGGCAGTTGGTCTGCCGGAAAAACAGATTTACGACCACTTGGAGCACATTGCCAAGACCGCCCGCCGGCAAGGCTTGACCTTAAAATTGGATCCCGGCCCCATCTGTCTTGCCTGCGGATACGACTTTAATAACAGGCGGCGACTTACGCCTCCCGGACGATGTCCCATATGCAGGGCAACACATATCTCAGATGCATTTTTCCACCTGACACCAGCCTGATGCCTATCAAAATCACAGATGGAAAGCCTGCATCTTGGCTACCTCGATTGCCAACTGGGAACGTGCATCTGCATCTTTGGGCAGGTTTTTTTCTTGGCACCACTGAGGAAAGGTTTCGGGATCGATAAATACCTTAATCACCTGGTCACCTGAAGCTTCCACCTCTGCCTTTTTTCCCTCCGCCCGCGCCAACCATTCTTCGAAGGTTGGAGGCAACTGATCGGCATCATCAAAGATCGTGAGCAGATTCGGATAATCGTCTTCCTTGTACCAAACCATAGCCTGAAGCATCGGCTGTCGAGCCATCTCCTGCTTTTGCGTCTGCTTATCCTTTAACCTGGCTGCGGTCTTGCTGGAGCCGATCGCTGCTTTTTTTCTTTTCATACTTCTCTCCTTACTTCCTACTCTCTTTTTCCAAACATTCTGCAAGTTTCGCAAACGTGATGATTTCGTAAAAAGTCACCGGAGTCGCCGAGATGGACACTGGTGATAAGTGCAGACTTCGAAAAGCTCGATTGGCGATGTAGTATCTGAAACAGCGATTTGGCAGTACATGTGGTACGGCGAATCGCTGTTTCAGATCTATAACGACGTAGATCGGCCTTTTTACGAGTCCATCTTATTTAAAAAGCTTCACATACTTATCATAGCCGTCTTCCGCCAGCTTGTCTTTTGGAATAAAGCGCAAGGCTGCCGAATTGATGCAGTATCGCAGATGGGTTGGCGGAGGCCCGTCGTCGAAAACATGGCCGAGATGAGAGTTGCCCTTTCGGCTGAGCACCTCGGTCCTGACCGTAAAGAAGCTTTTGTCTTTACGCTCTACGATATTGTTCTTGTCAACGGGTTTGGTAAAGCTGGGCCACCCGGTACCGGAATCATACTTATCCGTGGAGCTGAAAAGCGGCTCTCCGGAGACGATGTCCACATACAACCCTTGTTTGTGATTGTTCCAGTAGGCATTGTTGAAAGGAGGTTCCGTTCCCCCTTCCTGGGTCACCTTATACTGGAGAGGGGTTAATCTCTCTTTTAGGCTCATCTTTTTCGGATTTCCCGAGAGATCGAGCGTAACGCCGTTCCAGATCTTGTCGAGATAGTCATCACGACCTGAACGCGACCGGTAGTAAAAGTATCTGATCGGGTTTTTCTTGTAATAATCCTGATGATATTCTTCCGCTTTCCAGAACTTCGGAGCATCGAGAATAGGTGTTACAATGGTTTTTTTAAAGACACCACTGTCTTCTGCCTCTTTTTTAGATGCCTCAGCAAGACGTCTCTGCTCGTTGTTGTAAACAAAAATCGCAGAGATATAGGCATGTCCCCGATCCACAAACTGACCTCCAGGATCGGTTGGATCTATCTGATGCCAGAAGGTATTGAGCAACCTGCCGTAAGTGATCTTTTTGGGGTCATAAACAATTTGTACAACCTCAATATGTCCACCGGCAACATAGTTGTGATAGGTTGGGTTTTCCGTAGTGCCTCCTGCGTATCCGTCGGTAACCGAAATTACGCCGTCGAGTTTTTCAAACGGTTCGGTCATGCACCAGAAACAGCCACCGGCAAACAATGCTTTTTGGTAGCCATCGGGTGTTGCACCCATTTTGTCCGAGCTTGCCCACACGGCGGCGAGGCCAGTGACAACCACCAGGCAACATGTTGCAATTATAGTAGAAAGTAAAATTTTCATGCTGTCCTCCTTATTCAACGATTGCCGTCCGGACCTACTGGTTGTTTGTCGGGCGGCACTGTCCGTATATATGTTCCTGCTTTTTTCAGCAGATTTTCCAATTGATGTAAGTTTGTTTTATCCACATCATAGGTCACGCGATCAATTTCCGAAAAACCGCGCCATCCCTTTTCGATCTTGATCACTCCAGGCCGCCCGTACAGGGCGTCTGCTCCGACGTCGAATCAGCCGACAACAAACGTTGTAGTGGCCTGCGTGGCCGCGGCCGTTTGATATGGAAAACCGATCATCGTCACAAGCAATGCAATCGGCAAAATTACGGTCAAGGCTGCTCTTTTATTCATAGCATTCTCCTTATTCTTTTTTCCTTTGATCCAATGCCCTCATATACGAACATTGTTCATCAAAGTGCTATAGAATACATCAAATATTTGCCTGAAGCTCATTTATTCATGCTATCCTTATTCATAGAATCAGACTTCATGGTATCCATCGTGTCCTTCTTCATGGTGTCGGACTTCATGGTGCCCATTGTGTCCTTCTTCATGGTGTCGGACTTCATGGTGTCCATCGTGTCCTTCTTCATGGTATCAGGCTTCATGGTGTCCATCGTTTCCTTCTTCATGGTATCGGACTTCATAGTGTCCATCGTGTCCTTCTTCATGGTATCGGACTTCATAGTGTCCTTAGCCATCGTATCCTTTTTCATGGTACCGGAATGCATGGTATCGGACTTTGAATTCATTGTGTCCATACCGTTCTGTCCGGCACATCCAATGAAAAAAAGTGAGAATGTCAGGGCAACGGCTGCGGTCGATAAAAAAGCGATCATCTTTTTCATAACAAATCTCCTTGTATCAGGTTTTTTAGGATGAAGACATTTCATCCTCGTTGCCTTAACCTTAAGTAGGTCATGTAAAGGGAGATTAACGTCAATGTAAAGATCATGTAAAGATCAACATTATCCGGGAGACAGATTGATTTTTCTTGAATAGCCTGAAGAGACTGATTTTTTTCACGTCGTTTGTGAAAATTAGATAGCGCAGACGTCGATCTGTCTCCCGGTTTTGAAAAAGAAAAATACAGGTAAGCGTAGACTCCGATCAGTCCCCTAAAGCCATCTTTTAATTTGCATTGCATCTGGCTGAGCTTTGTACGTAATCAGATACTTTTTTACTGTAATTTAAAACTTTAATCCTAGATTTTCATGACGATATAGAAACTTTCTCGTCGGGAAGGGAAAACCAGATACAAGTCAGGTCTGTAGTACTTTCGGCTCCAACACGCCCGCCATGGGATTCAATTAATTCTTTGGTGATGGCTAGGCCGATTCCGGCACCACCGACATCGCGGGAACGGGAACGGTCGATACGAAAGAAGCGTTCAAAAATAAAGGGGAGGTCCTCTTGAGGGATTGCGGGGCCGGAATTACAGAAACGAATCTCAGTTTCTGAGTTGTTGTGTCTACTGGAAATGGAGATATGTCCTTTATCCGGAGTGTATTTGACACAATTGTCCAAAAGGTTACGCACAGCCTGCAGAAACTTATCTCTATCGGCAGAGACGACAACGGCATCTTCCGGAAAATCTTTTTCAATCTTAATGTGTTTTTCTTCAAGAGCAGGACGATAGAGTGGCAGCAGGTCTTCTATCTGCTCGGAAATTGTGAGTTTTTCCCGCTTCAGATAGAGCCTCGCTGCCTCGGCTCGGGAGAGCTGCTGCAGATTGTCGACCAATTTAACCAGGCGCATTGTCTCCTTTTCCAGAAGTTTCAGGGTATCCTTTGACGGCGCTATGACCTGGTCGTTAACAGCCTCCAGATACCCACGCAGATTGGTAAGCGGTGTCCGCAGTTCATGCGCGACATCGGCAACCATATTTTTCCTCAGCTGCTCAATATGCTCGAGACTGTCGGCCATCCGGTTGAACGATTCCCCGAGCTGTCCTACTTCGTCTGTGCTTCCGATGTCAACCCTGGCCATGAAATTACCTGCCGCTATATCGCGGGTGACCGCACTCATTTGCGAAAGTGGTTTGAGCACTTTGCGGGTCAGGAGATAACTGAGGATAAAGGCGAGAACAAGAGCGGCAAGACTTGCCCAGATAAGATAGTAATGGATAGATGAGAGGAACATCCGGTGAATAGCAGTCGGTTCGATTTCGTATTTCTTCATTAACGCCATGAAATAACCGGCAGCAAGCTGATCGATGGCCAGCCATATTACCAGAACGATGACCGCTATCACCGGAACCACATTGATCAGCAGGAGCTTCCAGAGCAAACGTTCCTTTATCCTGATCATGGTATCTCCTGATCGGAAAAGGTATAACCGAACCCGCGGACTGTGAGGATATAGCGGGGCTGCGACGGTTGTTCTTCAATCTTTTGCCGGAGCTTGCCGATATGAACGTCAACGACCCTGTCGATCACGATTTCCCCGTGCTGGTAAAACACATCGAGGAGTTCGTTACGCGAAAAAACCCTGCCCGGCGCCTGCATCAGCGTCTGAAGAAGCTTGTACTCCGAAGCGGTAAGATTAATGGTTCGCTCATTGAGACTGACCTTATGTTTTTCCAGATCCATCACCAGCTTACCGCAGATCAACCTTTCTCCTTTATCAACCGGGATGGGATGAAAACGGCGCAGGATAGCCTTGACCCGTGCCACCAATTCCCGTGGGCTGAAAGGTTTCACCACATAATCATCAGCTCCCAGAGACAAACCGGTTACCCTGTCTATCTCCTCTTCTCTTGCAGTCAACATCAAAACCGGAACATTTGAAAAGGTCCTGAGCTGCCGACAGACTTCCCAGCCATCAACCTTCGGCAGCATTATATCAAGGATTACAAACCCGGGCTTCTTTTGCCTGGCCAGCTGCAGTGCCTTCTCTCCATCGTCTGCGGTGATTGTTTCATACCCTTCCCGTTCGAGATAAGTTTTGACGAGCATTGCGGTGTTGCTGTCGTCTTCGACTATAAGTATCGGTCCGTCGCAGCCAAGCATTGATTATCCTTGTTTTTCTGCCAATCTTTCCAGGAGACAGACCTCGACAGGCTTGCTCTTTTCCCCGAAATAGATCGATTGATGCGGGAAAGGAATCTCAATATCGTTTTCATCAAATGCGATTTTGATCCTTCTGAGGAACTCACGCCCCACCATCCACTGTCGAATCGGTCTGGTCTTAATCCGCCCTTTGATAATGACTGCGGAATCGCCTAATTTGTCAACACCGAAGATATCAATATCTTCAAGAATGGCGTCGGTAAATTTCGGATCCTCCCGCAAGGTTTTACCTACCGCCTTCATGACGTCTATGACACGATCGGTGTTTTCCTTATAGGCAATGCCGATATCAAACACGTAGGCGGACCATTCATTGGTCATATTACTCAGGGTGGATATCGTCCCGTTGGGAAAAACATGGACGGTACCACTTGCATCCCGGATGATCGTCGTTCGAAAATTCATCTTTTCGACAAGCCCCCCTGTGCCGTTGATGATAGCCACATCTCCAACCCGTATCTGATTTTCCAGGATGATAAAAAATCCGGAAATAACATCCCGAACCAGGTTCTGAGCTCCAAAACCCACGGCGACACCTGCAATGCCGGCGCTGGCAATAATCGGCCCGATTTCGACGCCTACCTCTTTTAAAATCATCAGCGCCACAATCAGCCAGAGGATGAGCATGACCGCCCTTTTTATCAATTGGACAAGGGTGTCAATTCTCTTTTGTGATTCCGTTTTCGGCTCACCATCCTTCTCACTCTGCCTGATGAGTCGCTTTTCAAGATGTTGAAGAAATTTTTGCAGTAACTTCTTTACGATAAAAGCAAAGATTAGGATTATTACTATTTGGAATCCTGTTGTGGCAAGGTTTTCCCAAGAATATTTTCCCAATACTTTCAATAAAATTTTCATTAAAACAATTCCCCTCCATCTTACAGACAGTGTTTATCGGACCGGCATACATACTGTCTAAAAGCATACGGGTGAGACAAGGAGCTTAGCCCGGATTTCTCATGAACACTGTGTCAATTTGTCTACCTCTCAGAAAGGCCGAGACCTTTCGAAGAAACAATTGGGCCTTATAATTTACACAGTGTTCACCAAAGGTCAGTCCAGGCAGCGCCATCTCCTTCAGTCTTTTGGCAATGAACATAGTTTACTATAGCTCATTACCAAAAACTTCGAATCCGACACTGCCTGAACTGATGAGAAATCCGGGTTAGGTCTCACCCGTTTTTCAATATCTCAGAATCCCACCAAACTGCAGGGCGACTATTGTCCCGTCTATTTGCCGAGAGCCTGCTCCAGGTCCATTGCATGCTCCTGTTCAACGGCAAGGATATTTCTCAATTGATGGGCAAGGTGATAGAGATTAAGCTCTTCAGCCTGCTTGATTCGGGCAATATAGCGGTTGATGGCATCGTTTTCACCTTCCAGATCCTGCTCAAGCATCTCCTCGTTATTGGCAGATATTTTAGGAACCGGCATCTTGACGGTGGGAACTCCGCCCAGATAATCGATCTGGCTTGCCAGAATAGTGGCATGTGCCAGCTCTTCCTGGGCATGGATCACCAACTCCTTCTGAATTGACTGGTACATTGCTCCATTCAACACACCCTGATGTTGTGTATACTGAACGCATGCCGTGTATTCAAGCCCCAGGTCTTTGTTTAATAATTCTATCAATTTTTCTTTTGTGATCTTCGCCATGTTCATCTCCTTTCAATTGTTTTTTTCTGCTCGTCTCACATCTTAAATCTTACCCTCCGATACATCCGCAAAACATGTAGAGCCGCAGGGGGGATCGGCCTTTTAACGGCTGAAACGACCGCACGTTCCATGACCTTTGACCGCCACCAGAGCTCCGATCCGCAACTCACCTTTCCGGACGGCATAACAACCCAACCCGCCTTTTATGGCCCGCTGCATGCCCGCTATTTTGCCGATTGTCGCACCGGTACCGGCACCGATGCTTCCTCCCGGGCAAGCAGTATCCGTTGCATTGCAGCAAGCACGATAGCCCATTTCTCTGTCCGGACGAATGCGATGATCTCCATTATCAACAAAGAAGATCTGTTGCATGCAACTTACTTTTCATTTTCATTCTCAAAAAAACTAATATTTGCTGCAGATATAAGAATGGGTATAGCAAAGGCTGCATGACAAGGCAAGAGTGATTGCACCGTAAAAGTCTCCATCTGCTTCATTACTGCTAATTTTCAATAATTACGACGCTCCCTGCCACATCAAAACAGGTGAAAATTCATACGTCCTGCGAGCCTTTTGCAAAACTAGGATATTTATTCAAAATCAAGGCATGCGAAAAATTTTACCACAGGCATATAATTGATATTCCGAGGATAAAATCTTGAGCATAACGCAGAGTTTGGGCAGGTAAGCGCAGACTCCGAAATGACAGTTTTGCAAGCGGCTCCCTGCATATAAATCTTTTCACGTGACCACCCTCAAACCAAAGATTATCATCAGATTGTTAAAACCGGACAACAATTTATGATTACTACTTTTGGTCCCCCCCATCAATCACCCAAAGTCCAGGCCGAGCTTCGATGGTAATCAAGTACAAACAGGCAGGGCTATAAAGATCCGGATTCAGGGAAAGTCTGGTTCACCGACAATTTTCTTGCCCTCTGTCTCCTGCCGGGATATAGGATGTAAGGATTATTGTGCAAAAAATGGAGGCTCCATGGAGAATGGACGGGAAACGCTGCGGAATACGCTCAAAAATACCGCTAAGGAGATTTTCACTGCAGCACTTGGAGAGGTTTCACCCAAACATTGCATAAATAAAAGCCTTAAACTTTCAGGTAATCGGTTGTCCGTTCATGGAATCATCTACGATCTGTGCCGTATTGAAAAACTCTACCTGATCGGTGCAGGAAAAGCTTCGGCATCCATGGCCCTGGAGGCTGAGAAGCTGCTCGGCGATCGAATCCACGATGGTCTCATCGTCACGAAATACGACCACGGGATTCCTCTAAAACATTGCCATCTGCTTGAAGCCGGGCATCCTGTCCCGGATATAAACGGCTGCAAGGCGGCAGAAGCCCTTCTCGACATAACGGCGAGAGCAGGGATTAACGACCTTATCCTGTGTCTGATATCAGGTGGCGGCTCCGCGCTTACCCCGGCTCCCGTTTCAGGAATCAACCTGGCAGATAAACAGGAGATAACCCGGCTCCTATTAAGTTCCGGTGCAACGATTCACGAAATCAATGCCATCCGCAAACACCTATCCCGCATCAAAGGCGGCAGACTCTGTCAGGCGACAGGTGGTGCCGACATCGTCTCTTTGATCCTGTCGGATGTGATCGGTGATGACTTGGATATCATCGCGTCCGGTCTAACCTCTCCGGACCCTTCCACCTTCAACGATTGTCTTTCCATACTCACGAGGTACAACCTGCTTGAGCAGACTCCGGTATCGGTGCTGCTACATCTCAATGAAGGAGCAAAAGGCCGGCATCCAGAAACACCAAAACCGGGAGATGAGATCTTTGCCCATGTGTCAAATTGGATTATTGGTAGTATCTCGGATGCCTTGCAAGCAGCTGATAAAAAGGCATCGCTTTTGGGTTTTCAATCCAGAATCGTTACTCCGACATTGCAAGGAGAAGCTCGGGAGGCAGCCAAAACCATTTGCAACATTGCCCGTGAGATCGACAAAACCCGAACAACTGATATACCGATATGCCTTCTTTCCGGAGGAGAAACAACGGTTACGGTAACGGGCCCTGGGAAAGGGGGCCGCAATACTGAGCTGGCACTGGCAGCGGCTATCGAACTTTCAGGTCTTTCGAATATCATGATCCTCTCGGCCGGGACAGACGGCACGGATGGCTCAACCGATGCAGCCGGAGCTTTTGCAGACGGTTCCACAGTGACCAGAGCCGAAGGCCGTGGTCTCGCCGCGGACCGACACCTGGCCGACAACGATTCATATAATTATTTCAGGTCATTGCAAGACCTGTTTATAACCGGTCCCACTCGCACCAATGTCATGGACTTGCAAATACTGCTTATCAGCTAATAACACCTCGCACCCATGAAATTTTCCATGAAATATTCTTGGGCAACGCCCGAAGCAGCTGGTTGCCAAACAAGAAAAACGATACTATACAAGACGATACTAGCAAAACCTTACTTCGCGTCGTCAACCATTTGTATTGTCTTTCTTTCTACCTCTCCTGCTATTTGCATCAACGTTTTATCCTGGGAAAGCCCTGCCAACATGGCAGCGGGTTTGATCAGCCCAATTTTTGTAATCCCATTCTCGGTAAAAACAGAGATTCGACATGGCAAAGCCATGTTGAGCCGCATATCGGCTGCCAGAACCTTGGTCGCCTGAACAGGATTGCAGATTTCAAAAATCTTGCAGTTTTCAGTAAAAGTCATTCCTTTGTTCCGAAGCGTAGTACCGAGATCGTGGATGGTAAGTACACCGAATTCATGCCGTTTTACCGCATCTTCTAAATCGGTGACTGCCTGTTTAAATGATTTCTGAGTCTCGACTATGTAATACATTCAGCACCTCAATCGCGTTTCGACCGGAGAAACAGTCTATTCCGGTCCAAATAAAAAAGGAAAAACTGGAGCCGCTTGCAAAACTGTCTTTTCGGAGTCTGCGCTTACCTGCCCAAACTCTGCGTTATGCTCAAAATTTTATCCTCGGAATATCAATTATATGCCTGTGGTAAAATTTTTCGCATGCCTTGATTTTGAACAAAAATCCTAGTGTCATGTCAAGTATCGGATGTCATAAAATTGCGCCGTATTTTTGGTTTCCTGCTAGGCACGATTGAGGGAGCATAGCAGCGCTATGTGACTGAAAGAGTAACGACGTCAAGAAGCCAAAAAAACAAGCGAGATATGACAGTTGAGGCTTGACAGGGCACTTGTTTTGCAAAAGGCTCACTGTTTTGGATAATCTAAAATCGTGTACTATTTTTATGGTAATCGAATATTGGTACTCTCATCACCGGGAATACGCACCGATCGTTGCTCCAGGACATTGTCTCTCTTTTTCACTTTGAGTGTGTAAGTACCGGGTTTCAGATAGCCGATATAATATCTTCCGTCGTCACCCGTCAGAGAGCGGCCGACTTGTTTTTCATTCCTATCGTATAGCATTACCCATACGGAAGCTGCCGGACGCCCGTTTGCATTGGTTATTACTCCTGCAATACGGCTCTCCTGTGCGCCTTGAAGAAAATTCGCAGTCAAAACGACAAGACCAGTGAAAACCAGTAATAAAATAAATTTTCTCATCGGGGAAGTCTCCATTTTCAATTCGCCTGAGGCTCGAATGTGCGAAAACAAATTCATTCAAAATTCGACGAAC
>Ga0210085_1001143_pt1 | contig 10661 bp, 7 predicted proteins | sample China_Galinas_PW_5_FD_184866 | JGI IMG/M metagenome (GOLD analysis project Ga0210085, IMG submission 184866) | Wetland microbial communities from San Francisco Bay, California, USA, that impact long-term carbon sequestration - China_Galinas_PWC_D1... | ecosystem: Environmental > Aquatic > Marine... | reverse complement strand
CCGGTGGATTTCCGATGGATTGCAAGTCACCCTTGTTCAGATGCGCCGCAGGTCGAAACAATAGTCACTCAGGGCATCGTCCGGCGGCGTGACGGCGTCGGGCGTCTCGGCTGCCGCGATCTCTTCCACCACGAAGCGCTCGCGGATTCGTCGACGCGCTTCCTCGATCGTATCGGGCAGACCGTCGTAAGCCTCCCCCTGTGGCTGCCAGTCGTGCAGGGTTACGCGCAGCCCGCGCTCCGCACCGGGCGGCAGCAGGATGAGCACAATCGGCCCCTGTGCGCCGATGCCCGGATGCAGGCCTGTCCAGGGCACGAAGGCGCGGTAGCGCAAACCCCTGATGAACACCGGACCCGATTCATCCTGTTCCCGGCGTAACGGGACCCGGTAGTGATTGGCCAGCAGTTGCCAGCCGTTTAGATCGGGCTCATGAGCATCGCAAAACCTCAGGGTGAGTTGCAGGCGCGTGGTGCTGGCGTCGACCAGCCGAGTGCCTCCCTGCTGCGAGGCGGCATCGCCCAGCAGCGGCCAGAATTCGATGGCCCGGTCGACATCAAGTCGACAGCCGGCAAACTCCGCATGCCCGACATGTCGCCAGTCATCGGCACTCAGGCGGTTGGTGATGGGAGTGCCCAGCCCCAGTCCGTCGGCCTCGAGATCGCTGAATACCGCGCGCAGATCCTGCCGCAGGTAAAAGGGCAGCGAGAATCGATCGTGCAGCCGGCTGCCCCATTCGATCAGCGGCTGATATTCGACCTGTCGGCTCAGCATCACCGCCAGCGCCCGCAGCATGGCGGCGATGGCTGTCGCGGACTCCGCATCCATCACCATGCGAAAGGCCCGGAACTCGACCAGACCGAGGCAGCCACGCCCTGGCAGATTGGGGTTCCACAGTTTTTCGATATTCACTTCACTGCGGTGAGCATTGCCCGAGGTATCGACCAGAAACGGACTCAGGCTGCGCCAGATGAACTCGGGCTCCGGCGCGGTCGTGGCGGCAAGCTGCCGAAGCGCAACCTGCAACTCGCTGAACGATTCGAGTACGTTTTCATCGGCGCGCGGCGATTGACTGAAACTGCCGATATAAATAGGTGCAAACCAGTAGGACAGCGCCGGGTGGTGATTGAGATACACGACCAGGTTTGCCATGAGTCGGGGGGCGAGGAAAAACGGACTGCGTTCCGGACCGGGGCCGCCGAGCGTGAATTGTCCGCCTCCACCGCTTTCCGAAATCACCCCGTTGTACTGCAGCCGGTAGGGCGCGAGGCCATCGGCTTCCACCGCGGCGAACAAGGTGCGACTCATGTCCAGGAACTCGGTAGTGCTGGCGGCGGGGGCTTCGTTGATCTCCACTACGGCCGGGTCGGGTGTCAGCGTGGTCCAGGCCACGGTCTCGTCCACCGGCGGAGGGAATCCGCGCCATACCAGCTCGCCAAGGCCGGATTCACGCGCCGCCTGTGCCACGCAGCGTACGAAGGCCATGAAAGTCGCGACTTCCGGGAAACCCGGCAGTTCGATGCAGGGCTGCAGGCTGTCGCCCGGTCCCGTGGGTGCGCAGCCCAGGGCGACCAGATACAACCCCTCGGCAGCGAGGTCGTCAACTGCACCGTCCGGCGGGATGGTCCGGCTGTGCAGCGAAGCACGGCCGAGTCGGGGATCGGTTGCCGGGTCGGCCGTGGCTTGTTGGCCGTCGCACCGGAACAGCACGCGCAGGCCCATCTCCCCGTCAACCCGGAAACCTGTCGTTGCCCAGCCATTTCGGTGAAGCACACCGGTCAAGGACTGCCAGAATGCGGTCATGCGTTCTGCATCGCAGGGGCATGAAGCCCCCAGGGGATCGGTCGGCAGCCCGTCGCTCAGGACGCGGGCGTCACGGCGCTGGTAGAGCCCCAGGTTCCAGCGGGGCCGCGCTTCACCTGCGTACTGGCGACCCAGGGTGCGCAATATGATCGAGCCGGGATGGCTGTCGCGCAGGCGTTCGATGATGTGGCAGGCGTAGGTCTGCTTGGTTTCGCCCAGGGCATCGGTTAGCCATTCGGGTGATTCGGAGCGGCGGTTGGTAAAGGTCGGTTCGGCGCCGATCCAGATATCGAGACTGCAGGCCTCGATGCTTACATCGTGGGCACGAATCGCCGCATCAAAGCTGCCATTGTCGGATTCCACATTGTGGAGTGTTTCCCAGTTCTGCCGTACTGTCAAAGTATTGCGTGCGATCCTGTCGTATTCCGGGATTTTCCCGCAAGCCGGCAGCGGATGATACCTTTCGACGGGCCGGTGCCCTACAATCGGGGTGTGCGCCGAATTCAAATCCAGCATCTGACACGCTACCACTACGCGGAGACGGTAACGCTGTTACCGCATACCCTGCACTTGAGGCCGCGCGAGGGTCACGATATACGCGTGCAGTCGTCCAGGCTGCAGATCAGTCCCGGGTTCAGGATCCGCTGGAAGCGTGATGTCTACAGCAATTCTGTCGCTGTCGTTGATTTCCTGCGGCCTGCCGAGGACCTCGTCATCTCCAGTGAAGTGGTCGTTGAGCACTATGAAGAAGACCCGCTGGAGTTTGTGCTCGAAGACAGTGCGCGGCGCTATCCCTTCCAGTACGAGCCTTCGGAACATATCGATCTGGCGCCTTACCAAAGCGTGATATTTGCCCAGGATCAGGCGCTATTAAACGACTGGATAGCCGATGTCTGCATTCCGGGAACGAGCGGGGATACGATCGCCTTGCTGAACTCGGTCAACACGAAAATCGCCAACCAGCTCGAGTATCTGGTGCGTGAGGAACCCGGTGTCCAGACGCCGGCCCAGACCGTGTCAACGGGCAAGGGATCCTGCCGGGATTTCGCCACCCTGTTCATCGAGATCTGTCGTCATTGCGGTCTTGCCAGCCGTTTTATCAGCGGTTACGTGCTGAACGAGGCCGTGGGTCAGGGACACACCGCCACCCACGCCTGGTCGGAAGTGTTTCTGCCGGGTTCCGGCTGGCGCGGGTTTGATTCCACCAGCGGCCTGGTGGTCAGCGGCGACCACATCGCGGTGGCGGTACACCGCCACCCGGAAGCCGTTCCTCCGGTTTCGGGCTCTTTTGTGGGGTCGACGAATGCGCGCCCGGAACTCCAGGTTGAGGTTCGCGTTAACCGCATTCCCGTTTGACCTGGCTTGCCGGGACTTTAATACCAATATACCAGCGCAATCGCACCGCCGATCGTGCCTTGTGATACATCGCCTGTCGGGCGGTTGTTACGAACAGCAAGTTCTGATCGATACCTGCGGCGTTATCAGCGTATTCAGCCTGGCAGCTCCGGAACCCGCATTTTCTGTGTGATCCGCACAATCTCCCTCCGGTTTCGGTGACCCAACACTGATGGGAGTCCGGTCAGCATTTTGCAAGATACATTCCTGGTGACAGCAGGGTAGTAAACCCGGCATCTTCGGGGTGTCAGTTAGAGGTATCCGTATAGCTGCGTACGTAGAAAACCTAATAAAAACAATGACATTATGTTGATGAATATCAACAAAAGGTCGAAGGAAATGTCGTAAGGTATTTTTGTGGTTCACTAGGAACCTGTCGGACTTAGGTGATCGTAGCGAGCAGGGTGGGAGAGCGAGAACAGAGTTTCACGATATCGAGGCGCATAGTGGTTCTATGCAACGAGAAATCGGGGACATATGGGCCGCTCTCCCACCAGCGCAGTAGATTAATCCTAAGTCCGACAGGCTCCTAGACTACAGGAAGTGGCACTTGCCTGTCCGGTTTCGCCCCTGGAGCAGGTCGGGATAGCCAGGAAGAAATCTGCAGAGGGAACCTGCTATCAGCGCGGGCTATCAGGAGAGTAACGCATGACAAAAGTACCTGCAGAAGCAAAGACAGATGTAAGGACAAATACGGAAACAAGGCAATGCCCGTTCTGTTCGGAAATGGTAAACATCGATTCGAAGACCTGTCGATACTGCGGTCGCGATCTTCTTGTACTTACTCCCTCAGTCCTGGGGTGGATCACAGTAGCGGAATATGCGTCTGCAACCTCGACACCGGAAGAAGATGTCATGTCCGCGATACGTGACGGTGATATGGATGGGCAGCTTATTTGTGGCACATGGATGGTGCAGTATGAGTAAAAGATTGTGACGCAACAATAACCAGGGAGCTGCTTGTTTATTCGTATATCTGGTTATTGCAAGCGCGGCGAAGCTATCCTGTAAATTCATGCTTGCTGAACGGAGATTGCCTGGACACGTCGTTTACCGGTAACTGCTCCTGCGTCGTCCAGGACGCTGGCTTTTGATGTCCCGTCGATTCCATGGCCTAGGAGCCTGTCGGATTCAGGTGATCGTAGCGAGCAGGGTGGGAGAGCGAGCACAGAGTTTCACGATATCGAGGCGCATAGTGGTTCTATGTAACGAAATATCGGGGAACTATGGGCCGCTCTCCCGCCGGCGCACGACTGCAGGGATGCAGGAGGTAGAGCAACGCATGGAGCAGTTGCCGAGTAGATCAATCCTAAATCCGACAGGCTCCTAGGTCAGATTCCCGACCGGTCCCCGTTCTCACCTTCTTGCTGAGATTGTCGCACTGACGACACATCAGCTGTTTCCGGGAAACGGCCCTGTTCGGCAGGCCGCAGGCGCCAGTAGGCGGCGAGTAGACTGCCGATGACCGAGTGCACGACCGCGGAGATGGCGCAGGGAATGGCGGTGAGCGGGTTGGCGAAGTGGGCGCGCGCGAGCACGGTGGCCAGTCCGGAGTTCTGCATGCCGACCTCGATCGAAACCGTGCGGCAGACCGTGGGCCCGAATCCGAACAGATGTGCAAAGAGGTATCCGGAGGCGAAGGCCGCACCGTGCAGCATGAAGACCGCGCCCAGCAGCGACAGTCCGGACTCGCGCACGGCCGTGGCATTGGCTCCGATGATGCTGGCGCAAATAAGGGCTATAACCACGACCGCAACCAGTGGACCGACCGGAAGGACGAACCGGACCACTTTCGGGAAGAGGTGGTTGAGGCTGATGCCGAGTACGAGAGGCAGCAGTACGATCTTGATCATGCTGGCAAACAGTTCCCAGCCGTTGACGGGCACATACTGGCCAGCGAGCCAGCCGGTGAGCAATGGTGTTAACACGATGGCGATCGCGGTCGAACACATGGTCATGAGTACGGAGAGGGCGACGTTGGCGCGGGCGAGGTAGGTGACCACGTTAGAGGCTGTTCCTCCGGGGCAGCAGGCCACGAGGATAAGACCGACCTTGTAGGGCACGGGCAGGTTCAGCGTGTGTGCGATGATCCAGGCGCAGGCCGGCATGAGAATGAACTGCGCAGCGATGCCGGCGCCCACCGAACGGGGCATGCTCATGACTTGCCTGAAATCATCGAGTTTCAGGGTGATCCCCATGCCCAGCATGATAATACCCAGGCCCCAGACGATGAGCGGCCCGCTGAACCAAGTGAAGGCGGTCGGCTCGACGAGCGCAACCGCGCAGCAGAGAAGCACCCACACGGGGAAAAGATTGGTGAACAGGCCGAGAATTTGTTGCATGGGGAAGGGGGGCTTGCAGGTTATTAAACTATACCGGGTCGGAACCGGGACGTATTGATGTCTCCTGGTAGAGAATAACGGCTTTTTTTCGTCGTAGTCTCTATTAATTTACTCAGGTCAACGCGGCGACAGGATAGGGATGACTTTATCAACGGCGTTGGCATCAGCAGATTATGCCGGAAAAGCGTGAACTGCAGCCAGACGGGTGTGGTGATATTACTGACGGTCCTGGAGCATCGGGTCGGTTATTCGACGCCAATAAAAAAAAGGCGGCCCGGAGGCCGCCGTCGGTGGTGCACGGTTACGGTGTCGGGGCCGTTACGGTGCGGGATCAACCGTCGAGTTGTGAAGCAATCCAGGGCATGGAAACCAGTGCAATGGCGGCGGCGACGATATAAACCTTCAGTTCGCCAAGCCATGCGAGGTACTGCAAGCCGGGATCGCCTATGAAGTAAATCGCCATCAGTGCAATAATCAACTTGTTCATAATTCTCTCCGTCACTACCTGCTGTTACGATGGTTATAGTGTGAATCGGCAGCAACCATGTTTCCGTGACTGGTGTCATTCCGGAACTGAACGCAGATCACAAAATTATCCGAAAAGCAGCAACTGAAGCGCCCCGGCGTCATCGATGCTGTCGTGTCTGGTGTCTTGATAATTGCGGCGCTCTGGCGCTGTGAATGGAAAGTGGATTACGTTGCGATTACGGGGAAGGCGGTGTGCCACTGTTGCGGGGGCGACACTCGTCCGCCCCCCTGGCGGACAACTCCTCTTTGAACAGCCATTGCAGGGGGACCACCGCCGCACTCCCGGCCCAGCGAACGGCGCGGCTGAACAGGTTCTCCAGTAGGCTGCCGGATTCCTTGTCATACCTCTCGATATCGAAAACCACATCCGTGGCTGCACCCGACGGGTCAAGATAGCCCGTAAGACTGGTGGCGCCAATATGAGCACGGAAGGGGGATCGCATCAATTTTCCTCCGCGAATCCGGCTGGTGAGGGAAATATCCGAGATTTCCACCGGCTTGAGGAGGAGTTGCTCCAATGTCAGCCTGATGTCTGCATTCCTGATCCTGATACGTCGAGGGAGTAGGGGCATGTCGATGGCAATGCTTTTTTTATCGTCCCGCGCATTGCCGAACTTCACCATCGGCATGAGTCCGTCCAGATCGTCGGGGTCCAGCGCATCGAAGTGGATCAGCGCGTGAAGCAGGGGTGTTCGCTCATCCACGGACCAGTCCAGGTCGCCATCGAGTTGCGTTTTACCCAGCCGGACCTGGAGAAACTGCAGGCGTCTGACATCTCCGGAAATAATCAGCTGACCACGGGCCATATAGGGCGTTTCCGCACAGGGCGATACCCCGAACCAGTCGGCCAGGTCGCCAAGGCGCTGACCGGTGAGAACCAGATTGAGTCGGGATTGCGATTGACCGGGCACGCCTGACAGCGTGCCACTGATGCCGAGTGTCGTCCCACCTCCGGTGGCGGACAGGGCAACAGGCCATTCCTCGCGCCTGAGGAGGTTTCCCGGATCGCCTCCGGTGAAGTTGATGTCAAACGGTTCGTTCAGCAAGCTGCCGTGCGCGATCACCGATAGTTCCCTGCCCCGTGGAATCGTCAACGCCAGATCATCCACCGCGAAACCGACAGGCCGTGACCCGGCGATATTACCGTATGAGAGTTTCGCGCCGGATACGTTCACCCCGATATCGAACCCGCTCAGGAGATCCTCAGTCCTCGTGTCGCTGCTGGCGGCGTGGAATTCGATGCGGTTGAATTTTCCCCGAATGCCCTCGAGACCCGTCAGGTTCTCGACGAGTTTTCCTGCGCCGACGTTTCTGGCGTACAGTGTCAGGCTTTTCTCTGGACTCTCGTGTTGCAAGTTCATGCTCAGTTTCCCCTGGAATGGCACATCGGCAATGAGCGCATTCAGCGGTGCATTCAGTTTCCCGTTCCTGATTGCCAACTTCATGCTGGCATTTCGGATATCGAGCGGTGAATCCACGAATTCCTGGGCAGTGATCGCGGCATCGAGATCAACGGCTTCCAGCCACTCGGGTATATCCGCCAGACGCCCGTTCGGCGATCCGCCCGCAGGGTGATGGGGGGATGGTACGGCACCGGACAGGATCGCTGCATCGAATACCGGAAACTGCAGCTCGGCGGAAATGTGCGGGCGTGTCGCATCGAAGTACGCGGATACCTGACCCTGAAGCGTCGAGTGTCCGAATCTGCCTTCCATGACAGTAAGGTCCAGACCGGAGTTCGAAGCTGCCAGCCGGCCCCGCATCATGGATTCCCCAACAGCGCCCGGACGTTCGCCGTGCAGCTCAAAATTCAGCGCAGCGCCCTGATCCGGTTGCGATGCGTCCAGGGTAGCGTTCAGCGCCAGGTGTGCGCCTCCCGTCTCCATCGTGATCTCCAGCGGCCAGATGGCAGGGTATGCCAGCAGTTCGGACAGGTTACCGCCTGACAGGTGTGCAACCCAGGTTTCCTGTCGTATGCCGCCACGGATCAGCAGGTCGAGGGGCTGCCCGGGCATGGCTTTGCCGCTCACCTCATCGAGTTTGATCTGGTAATGCTGGCCTGTTCTGTCATCGCGATAGGTCAACACGATGTCATGCAGGGACAGATTCTTCAGCTCCCGCTGCCGGATCTCCAGCGTCCGGGACGCTGGTGGCCTGAGTGACGGCGCGAGATCGACAGCTTCCCGGTTGCCGGCAGTGCGCCAGTTCCGGGAACCATCTCCACGGGTTTGCAGGTTGATGCTGGCATCCTGAACCAGGAGCCGCGTGATATAGGGTTTACCACGCAGCAAGTCAATGAGTCCGAGTCTCGCCTCCACCCTGTCGGCCAGCAGAAGGTCGATGCCCTTTCGTCCGCCGGGTTCGGCAATTCGTAAATCGTACACCACGATGGTCGGACCCAGTGTGGGCCGTGCTTCAATCTGGCCGAGCACGCGGACTTGACGGCCTAAAGCCTCGGAGGCCGCCGCCTCTATTGGATCCCGGAGGACATCCAGTCGCACGGTAATATTCATGGCCAGCAGCGCCAGCCAGACAATGATGAACCCCATCAGCAGGGTAGCAAGGGACAGGGCAATGCGGCGCATCACACACTCAGGGCCTTTATCCGGGGAACCGGTATTTTGCGCCAGATGATGTGCCGCAAGCCAGAGAGGCTGATTGCTCGTGCCGGTCGGTTACCGGATCAGCTCACGCGTGAAGTGCCGCGCCCGCGCAGGCAAGCCGGTTATTGCGAGGTGGTGATGTGACTGTGGTTGCCTGCCGCCGGCGTATCCAGGGTTGCGTGCCGGCGCCTTAATCGGCGCACCAGAGACGGGATGAACCTGCGTTGCAGGAACTTGCCGGGATTGCACCGGCTTTCCTGGGGCTCTTCTGCGTGCAATGAACTTCCCGGCGTTGCGTCAAGGGACTCGATAGCCGTGTCGAAATAGACCGTCGCCGCCGACTCGGGCGCAATCCCGCTCATGCGGGGTTTCCGATGTCCGATGTTTTCCACGCGTTTTGCCAGTGGTGGCATGGGATTATCGTCTCGCGGCTCACGTTCCATGGCTTTCCTGAGCCATTCCTTGCCCCGGTTGCCCTGCAGTCCGGCGCGCAACACCGAGGACATGCCTGCATGGGGTTTCGGCATGATCTCCCGAACGCGTACCGTGAGTTTCCTGTAAGTCGGCCAGTACTTCTCCTCGAGGTACAGTCGGTATACCGTCTCGGTCGAGATCGTGTCCAGCATCTCCTCATCGCTGCACACCTCCATCGCGTAGTTGTCCGCCGCCAGTTCATCAAGACGGGCGGCGGGCAGGCTGATCCGTTCGTAGAGGGGTGCAAAAAACCGGAAAAACCCTCGTACCGGCTGGAAGCCGTTGTCTGGTGCGCCGGGTGCAATAGCGTACTGTGGCCAGACCTGTCGAAGTTGATAGAGCCAGTTACCCAGCAGGTTACGGCGTTTCGAAAACTGGCCCAGTCGTCGCGCCAGCGCACAACGGAACTGGGTGGGAGAAAGACTCTGAATCAACGGCAGGCCGATGACCAGCGTGTTCATCGACCACAGGGGCAGGGCGCAGTACGGAGTCTTCATCAGTTCGAGTGCAAATTCACCGTTGATCACCACGCGGTCGATCCCTGGAAGACGGTAATGCCGGCCCAGTTCGTCCACCAGATCGAAAAGCGCGGTCGCCTTTTCCCTGTCGAGCATGACACCCGCGGGCAAGGTCGGCCTGTAGCGTGCCATGCGCCAGGTAACCAGTGCAGCGCCTGCTGTCACGGTCGACCAGATGAGCAGCCGGCTCCAGACGACAGCCGGTTGAGCGGTCAGTGCATCATAAGCTCCGGAAATGCCGGCCAGTACCAGCCACGGAAACAACAGCAGCCAGCCGTAGCCGGCGAGTGCAAACGCGGTTGCCACCAGCAGGTAGCCGCGGGGGCAGATCTCCTGCAGCGATTCGACTCCGGAGTCGAATCGCTGCAGGAGTGAGTGTTTCCATCCCGTCTCTGACATGACCATATTTCGACCGAGCGTGTGAATATCATTTATGGGACAGTCTGATCAAGTCCGTCATTCCCGCAGAAGCGTGAATCCAGTCTGTCCAGAATCAGTGAGATACTGGATCCCCGCTTTCGCGGGGATGACTAATCCAGATGTTCCTTGGAAATGATCCTTGGAACCAGAGTAACAATTACCCGGACTCCTGCCGAGACAGGGTTCACGCTTCGTGCATGCTCCTGTTGCACCGGGCACCGTATCGATTGACACTGGCTGACCGGAACAGGGCCGTATCCAGGCGTGCCGCCCGCAGGGACTGTTGTATTGCCTGCAGGCAAAAAAAGACCCCGCCGTGGCGGGGTCATTTCTGCAACCTGTTGGCGCAGTTTTGGTGTTTAGATGGCCTGGACCTTGACGGCCGACGGACCTTTCTGGCCCTGTTCCACCTCAAACTCCACCTGCTGGCCCTCGGCCAGGGACTTGAAACCGTTACCCTGAATGGAGGAGTGATGCACGAAGACATCCCTGCTGCCGTCCTGCGGGGTAATGAAGCCGAAGCCCTTGGAGTCGTTGAACCACTTTACTGTACCTGTAATCACGTAAATACCTCTATAAAA
>Ga0210085_1001142_pt1 | contig 10665 bp, 9 predicted proteins | sample China_Galinas_PW_5_FD_184866 | JGI IMG/M metagenome (GOLD analysis project Ga0210085, IMG submission 184866) | Wetland microbial communities from San Francisco Bay, California, USA, that impact long-term carbon sequestration - China_Galinas_PWC_D1... | ecosystem: Environmental > Aquatic > Marine... | reverse complement strand
CCACGCGTGGACCCGATCATGACCGAGAGCGCCTCCAACCAGGCGGAGGGCCGGGCGGCCAGCCCCGCCGCCGCCTCCGGACTCCCGGAACGCTACATCGTCCGGGAGGACGAGGACGGCCGGTCCTACCTGACCTGCCGCGAGGCCCCCACCGTGCGCCTGCTGATCGAGGAGGCGACGGTCTCGTCCTCGGCCGCCCGCAACGCCGCGCCCGGCACGATCTACCTCGACGGGGCGGCCCAGGGCGCGCCCTTCCTGGATACGGAGCACCACGTCCACAACCTGGACCACCACGAGGGCTGCGTGCGCGCCTTCACCCTGGCCGCCTGCGAGCAGGCCCTGATCCTGGTGCTCAAGGGGTTCGACCTGCGCGACCGGGAATGGACCGTCCACGCCAACGAGCCGGACCTGGATACGGCGCTGGCGATCTGGGTGCTGTTCAACCACATGCACCTGACCTCCACCCCGGAGATCCGCGAGCGGGTGATCCCCCTGGTGCGTCTCGAAGGGGTGATCGACGCCCACGGTATGGAGCTCATCGACCTGTGCGGCTTCCCCGACGAGCTGATGCGCACGACCCGGGCCCAGCTCGACGCGCTCCGCCAGCGCGAGATCCTGCTCACCCGCACCGGCTCGGGGCGCCGCCCGGACCGCCTGGAGCGCACCGTCGCCCTGCTACGGGAGGTCGACGGTCTGATCTACGCCCCGGGCGATCTCGAGCACGACGTGGCGGAGCTCGAAGAGCTGGCGCGGGTCGAGCTGCCACCGGCCGGGTTGATCGTCGCCTGCCGCTCACCGGAGTCGATCTACCGGGTGGAGCAGAGCCTGCGCTGGCTCTACGGCGACCGGCTGGCGTTGATCGTCCTCGAGAAGCCGGAGCCCGAGCAGGGGACGACCGTCACCCTGCGCCAGGTGGCGCCGTTTCTGCCGGCGACCCTGGAGGCGGCCTACGAGGAGCTCAACCTGATCGATCCAGCGGCCGGCCGGCGGGGCACCTCCGCCCGCTGGGGCGGCTCGGCGGAGATCGGCGGCTCGCCCCGCGGTGGTGGCACCCGGCTGACCCCGCGCCAGATCGCCGAGGCCTGTGCGCGGGCCTACCGGGGGCCGACGGTCAGGGAGCGGCTCGCCGCGTTGGCCAAGGGATTCGGAGCCGCCGCCCTCGGACTGGGCGGCGCGCGCGGTGCGTGGTGGCTTCTGGAGCGCACCGAGCCGGCGGCCGGGACGGGTTCGGCCGCCGCGTCGCTCACTGCGGCGGACCTGGCGGCGATGGCGGTCCTGGTGCTGGTCGCCCTGGGTGGCCTGGCCCTGGGGCAGGCCCACCGGCGGCCGGGAGTTTACGGTCTGCGGCTGCCGTCGGGTCGGAGCTGGTGGTTGCTGCTGCCGGTGGCGATCCTCGGCGGCCTGCTCGGCGGGGCCACCTTTCCCGCCCGCCTGGTGGCGGTCTTCGCGGACGGCGACAAGGCGTCGCGGTCCCCGTGGCTTCTGATCGTGGTCGCCATCGTCCTGCCGATCCTCGCCGAGCTCCTGTTTCGCGGGCTCGTCCAGCCCGTCCTCTCGCGGGTCGTACGCAAACGAGGCGCGGCGCGTTCCTGGGTTCCTCGACCGGCCGCCGCCTTGGGCGCGGCCCTCTATGCGACCACCCCCGTCGCCCTGGCGCCGCTCCTCTGGCGCTCGGATCTCGCGCCGTCCTCGGCCCTGCTGGTGGCTGTCGCCGGAGCGCTCCTGCTCGGCCTGGCCTGCGGCATGGCCCGGGACCGCTCCGAGAGCCTGGTGCCGCCGGTGCTGTTCCACCTGCTGGCCGTCGGCGCAGTGGTGGTGGCAGTCGTGGTGATGGCGTCATGAGCGAGACTCCAGCCCCGCGCGAGCTGTTCGATCTGACCGGCAAGGTCGCCCTGGTGACCGGCGCGTCCCGCGGCATCGGCGAGGCGATCGCCCGCTGCTACGCCGCCGCCGGCGCGTCGGTGGTGCTGGCCAGCCGCACCCAGGAGGCGCTGGACGCGGTGGCCGCCTCGATCCGTGAGGACGGCCTCGAGTCTGGACAAGTGGCGCTGCCGGCGGCCTGCCACACCGGGGACGCCGAGCAGGTGGCGGCGCTCGTCGAGCGGGTGCGGGGCGAGCTCGGCGGGATCGACGTGCTGGTCAACAACGCCGGCACCAACCCCCACTTCGGCCCGCTCCTGACCGCGGAGGAGAGCCACTGGAGCAAGACCCTGGACGTCAACCTCCTCGGCTACTTCCGGCTGGCCAAGGCGTGTGTGCCGGTGATGCGCGAGCGGGGAGCGGGCAAGATCCTCAACGTCGCCTCGATCATCGGCCACACGCCCCACCCGGGCCTCGGCGTCTACGCGGTCAGCAAGGCGGCGGTACTGATGCTCACCCGGGTGTTGGCGCTCGAGTTGGCGGGCGACGGCATCCAGGTCAACGCGCTGGCCCCCGGCATCATCGAGACCCGCTTCTCCGAGGCCCTGTGGAAGGACCCCGCCCGGAGCGCCGGCTTTCTGGGGGACATCCCGGCCGGCCGCTTCGGCACGACCCGGGACCTGCTGGGCCTCGCCCTCTACCTGGCCTCTCCTGCTTCGGACTACACGACCGGCGCCGTGTTCACGGTCGACGGCGGACTGACCGCCTGATCTCCCCCCAATCCCTCGATCCCTTTCCCACCCTCCGGGGGGAAAGGGACGCTGTCCACTGGGTCTCCCCCCAATCCCTCGATCCCTTTCCCACCCTCCGGGGGGAAAGGGACGCCCCCGCCCGGTGTTGTCGAGGGGCGGTGGGATTCGTGGTTCCCTGCAACCGGATCGCCCGGGCGAGCGTCCAAGGGGTGAACGACGAGAGAGGAGACACCATGATCTGGGTTCTGGTCACAGTTTTCGTTCTGGCCCTCTGGGCCGCACTCGCGATGTTGGCCCGGCACCTGCGGGAGAGGAAGCGCCTCGCGGTCCGGGAGATGATCCACCAGGAGCGGATGGCGGCGCTCGAGAAGGGGGCGAAGCTCTCCGAGCTGCCGGCCGACCTGGCGAGCGGCGCCGATCCGGCCGAGGAGACGCGCGCCGGCGGGCAGTGGGTCCAGCGGGCGGCATTGGCCAGCGCCTTCATCCTGATCCTGGGCGGCGTGGGGATGTCGCTGGGGTTCTTGCTGATTCCGCAGACACCGGAGCTGGGCGACCTGCACCAGATGGCACCGCTCGGGGCGATCCCGGTTCTGGTCGGATTCGGCCTGCTGCTCTATGCCTGGGTCGACCGGCGCGTGTTCGGCGGAGAGCGGTCGTGAGCGGAGCGCTCGCCGTGGCGGCACCGTTCGCCCTGGCGGGCTGGGGCCCGGTCCCGGCCCGCCGGGAGAGCCCGTTCGACGGCCCCCTGCGGAGCTCGTCGCGCACCGGCTCGGGGGCACCGCAGTCGTCGTGGCAGGGCAACCCGGCGCGACCGGACGCGGCGGTCGAGGCCGCCGGGGGGTTCGACGCGCTGGTCGACCGCCACCGGGACCGGGTCTTCCGGGTCGCCCTTTCGGTGCTCGGCCCGGGGGCCGAAGCGGACGCCGAGGACGTCGCCCAGGAGGTCTTCGTCCGCGCCTATCGCCGCCTCGGCTCCTTTCGCGGCGAGAGCCGGCTCGGCACCTGGCTCTACCGAGTGGCGTTCAACCTGGCGGTCGACCACCGCCGGCGCAGGGTGCGTCGCGGGCCGACCGTCGGTGACGAGGCGCTCGAGGCTCTGCCCTCGCCGGACGGCGATCCCCACCGGGCCGCCCGAGCGGGCGAGAGCGCCCGGCTCGTGCGGCATCTGCTGGACGATCTGCCGGAGGCCCAGCGCGCCGCGCTCCACCTGCACTACTGGATGGGCCACACCGTGGCCGAGATCGCCGAGCTCCTGGGGGTGGCCGAGGGGACGGTCAAGTCCCACCTGCACCGGGGGCGCGAGCGGCTGCGCGCGGCGCTCGAGGCGAAGGAGGGCTCGCCATGACCGAGCACGACGACCGCACTCACGACCGCCGACCATCCACCGACCGAGACGAGCTCGACCGGCTGCTCGTCGCCGCATTCGCGGATCAACCGGTGCCGGAGCCGTCCCCCCGCTTCGACGCCCGCCTGGCGCGGCGTCTGGAGGCCGAGCGGCGGCGTCTGGCCCGCCGGCGGCTCGGCGGGATCGCGCTGCTCGCGGTCTACTGGCTCGCGGCTCTCGGTGGGATCGGCGCGCTCCTCGGGAGCTCGGGGCTCAGCCTCGATCTGCCCGACCTGCCTGGGGCCATCTGGACGCCGGTGACCGCGGTCCTGGTCCTCACCCTGGTCGGCGCCGGGCTGCCCTTCGCCGCCCTCGCCGACCGGTGGAGTCGCACGCCGGGGCTGCCGCGGCGGGTCAACCCCGCCGGCCGTCTCTGATCACTCTTGACCTCGCATGGCTTCAGACGGCTTCGGGGTCGAGCTGGCGGGCCGGCTCGGCCGGGCGGGGCGGCCGGGCCCGGAGCTCCCGGAGCTGCACGAGGCAGCGGTCGCAGAAGTGCTCGTCCTTGAGGTCGATCTCCTCGACGTAGGTCGAGCTCGCCATGACGCACCGAGAGTCGGTGCAGTGGAGCAGGCCGAACGTGTGGCCGAGCTCGTGGACCGTTTCCTTGACCAGCCGCTCGAACAGCAGCTTGCGGTCCGCCGGCAGGCCGTAGAGCTGACTGTCCAGGCGGTAGGCGGAGACGACCGCCGCCCGGTCGTCGAGCTGGGCTTCGCCGTAGACGAAGGTGAGCACCGCGATGAACAGATCGACGTTGGTCAGGCCGAGGACCCGTCCCGGGGGCTGATCGTGGAGCGGCGGCTCGCGCAGGAGCTGGGCCAACAGGACGCGCGAGTTGTACTGGCCCCGGTCGGCGTCGAAGGCGAGCTCCGGGTCGAACGACGGCGGGCGGGTCTCGACCCGCAGATGGAAGATCTCCTCGATCCGGGCCGCCAGCGACTCGACCAGGCCGGAGCGGTCGCCGCAGTAGATCGGCACCAGGAGAAGGGTCTCGTCCACGCCGCCTCCTAGATGTCGACAAGGGACGGCTTCGTGACGGCTGAGTCACGTTCCCTGAACCACCGGGTTCGCCGCTCCGATCGATTTTGATGATCCACTGGGTCTCCCCCCAATCCCTCGATCCCTTTCCCGCCCTCCGGGGGGAAAGGGACGCCCCCGCCCGAGGGTCCGGTCGGTTTGAGGTGCAGCTTCACTGGGAATCTGCTTGGTTCGATGTCGCGGCCGTTGCCGGCTCGTCGCGTTGGAGGTCGTACTTCTTGATCTTGTTGTAGACCGTCACCCGGTCGACCTGGAGGATCTCGGCCGCCCGGGTGATGTTCCAGCCGGTGCGCTCGAGGACCGCCGCGACGTGCTGCTTTTCCATGTCGGCGAGCGAGGCACCGTCGCTGACCGCCGCCGCCTTCGGCCGCTTCAGGAACGGCAGGTCGTCCGGGCGGATGGCCGGCGGCTCGCCGACCACCATGGCGCGCTCGATGGCGTTGGCCAGCTCGCGCACGTTGCCCGGCCAGTCGTGGCTCTCCAGCAGCTCCATCGCCCGCGGGCTGATCTCGGCGATCCGCTTGTCCATCTGCCGGGCGAAGTGCTGGACGAAGTGCCGCGCCAGGTCGGGGATGTCCGAGCGCCGCTCGCGCAGCGGCGGGATCTCGATCGTGAAGACGTTGATGCGGTAGTAGAAGTCCTCCCGGAAGCGGCCCTCCTCGACCGCCTTTTCCAGGTCCTCGTTGGTGGCGCAGATGGTCCGGAAGTCAACCTTGAGCGGGCGGGTGCTGCCGATCCGGCTCAGCTCCTTGGTCTCGAGCACCCGCAGCAGGTCGACCTGCATCTTGGGCGGGATGGCGCCGACCTCGTCGAGGAAGAGCGACCCGCCGTCGGCCATCTCGATCTTGCCCTTCCTCCGGTACTGGGCGCCGGTGAAGGCGCCCCGCTCGTGGCCGAACAGCTCGCTCTCGAGCAGCGTCTCGGTCAGGGCTCCGCAGTTGACCGGCACGATCGGGAAGTAGCGTCGGCGGCTGTTGGCGTGGATCGCCCGGGCGACCAGCTCCTTGCCGGTGCCGCTCTCCCCCCGGATCAGCACCGTGGCGTCGGTCTTGGCGACGTGGCGCACCAGGTCGAGCACCCGCTGCATCTGGGGGCTGTCGCCGACGATCGTGTCGCCGCCGACCAGGTCGTCGATGGTCTCTCGGAGCTGGACGTTTTCGTTGCGCAGGCGCCGTTGCTCGAGCGCCCGGAGCACCAGGTGGCTGAGCTCGTCCGGGTCGATCGGCTTGGTGACGTAGTCGAAGGCACCCACCTTGAGCGACTGGACCGCCGTCTCGACCGAGGCGAAGGCGGTGATCATGATGACCGCGAGCTCCGGATCGATCTTGCGCACGTGCTCGAGCAGCTCCATGCCGTCCATGCCCGGCATCTTGATGTCCAGCAGCGCGACGTCGAAATGGTCGTGCTGGAGGATGCGCAGGGCTTCGGTGGCGTTCTCCGCCGCCTGCACCAGGTGGCCGTCCTTCTTGAACCAGCTCGTCAGCGAGTGGCGCACCGCCGGCTCATCGTCGACGATCAGGATGGCGCCGTGGGGTCGCTCGTCCATGGTCAGCTCCTCTCCGGGCGTCGGGCCGGTGCGCCGGATGTCGCTGCCGCGGCGCTCCCGTCGGTGCGGCTGCCGTTTTGATGCCGCGGAAGGGTCAGGTGGAAGGTGGTTCCCCGGCCGACCTCGGAGTCGACGTCGATGGTGCCGCCGTGGCGCCGGACGATGCCGTAGACCACGGCCAGGCCGAGGCCGACGCCGCTCTCCTCGTGCTTGGTGGAGAAGAACGGCTCGAAGATCTGGGGCAGCACCTCCGGGTGGATGCCGACGCCGGTGTCGGAGATGTCGATGTGCACCTGCTCGGCGTCGCCGTCGAGCGCCACCGTCAGCTCGCCCTCGGTCATGCCTGGCGCGCTCATCGCCTCGACCGCGTTCATCAACAGCGCGATCAGGGCCTGTTCGAGCTGGCCGGCATCCCCGTCGATCATCGGCTCACCGTCGAGCGGTCGGCGATCGAGCTCGATGTTCGAGATCTCCAGGTGGTGGCGGATGAGCATCAGGCTGCGGTCGACCAGCTCCTGGAAGTCGACCGGCGCCAGGGCCGCCCCGTCCCGGCGGCGGGCGAAGAGCAGCAGGTTCTTGACGATGTCGCCGCACCGGCTGCATTCGTGCTGCATCAGGTGGAGGTACTCGGTCAGCTCGTTGCGCACCGCCTCATCGAGCGCCTGGTTCCCGAGCTCGCGCTCCACCAGCTTGGCATAGGTCAGGATGCCGCTGATCGGGTTGTTGAGCTCGTGGGCGACGGTCGCCGAGAGCTTGCCCAGGGAGGCCATCTTCTCCATGTGGAGTACCTGCTTCTGGGCGCGCTGCAGCTCCTCCGTCTTTTCGACGACCTTCTCTTCGAGCTTCTCCGACCACTCGGTGACCTGCTCGCGGGCGGCCTTGAGGTCCGCCGCCATGCGATTGAACGCCTGGGCGAGCTGAGCGAGCTCGTGGGTTCCGGAGACGTCGATGTGCGTGTCCAGATCGCCGCGGGCGATCCGCTCGGTGCCCTCCTGCAGGCGGGAGACCGGGCGACCGACCACGCGCTTGACGAACCCGGTGGTGACGAGGCCCGTGATCAGGACCAGGCTGATCGCGGTCCAGGTCATCTGGCGCCGACTGTCGGTGAGCGACTCCCGGAGCCGCGCCATCGACATCTCGAGGTGGAGCACGCCCAGCACCGGCTGCTCCGCCAGGCTGCCGTGACAACCCTCCGCCGCGCAGCCCGCCTCGTTCGGGATCACCGCCAGGTGGTGAAGGACCGGCCGGCTGTCGTCGGCGTGGAGCAACCGCGGCGAAGTGTCGATCTTCTTCAGTGGCAGGTGGCCACGGGTGGCGCCGGCGTGGCAGGACTGACACGGGCGATCGGAGACCGTGACCCGGTGTCCGACCTCGGCGTGGTCGGCGGAAAGAGCGATCGCGCCGCTCATGTCGAACACCCGGATGGCCGTGACGCCGGGCCCTTTGCCCAGGCGCTCGATGGTCCGCTGGACCTGGTCCTTGCGGTTGGCCAGCATGCCGTCGTGGGTGGCGCCCAGGATCAGGCTGGAGCAGCGCTCGGCGCCGTCGCGCACCATCTGGGTGTAGCGCTCGCGCGTGGTCCGAAAGCTCACGACGGCGTGAATCGTCAGAATGGCGACGACGATCACCAGGAGGAGGGCCAGCAGCCGCGTGCTGAGGGAGGCGGCGAGCGCCTTGAGCTTGGTTCGCATTCCGCACCCCCGAGGGCGGGACCGCTCCGGCCGGAAGGGCCGGCGGCGAGAGGGAGCGCAACTCCATGATAGCACCGCGTGTAGGGGTTTTCTACGCCTCGTAGAAGATTTCAACGGGAGCCGGGGCGGCCCGCGGGCCCGGCACCGCGGGCCGGCGCCCGGCGCGCCGTTTCCAGGGGAGGATCCGCGTCTGGTTCCTCTCTTGCACTGATCGGCCGGTGGAGGTCGAAATCCGATGCCCGGAGGCGTCTCAGCCAATGCGATCTACGGTTCGGCCCGTTCCGGCGGCTCTGAAGGCCTCCGTCCCTGCCTCTGGATGAGCGCGGGTCTCGTCTCCTACAAGCTCTGCGACCGGGACTTCGATTGCGAGCACTGCCCCCTGGACGCCGCGTTGCGGGGCGACACCCTCCAGGTCCTCTACCCGCCGGGGCCGTCAGCCGGCGCGCCTCCGGGGGTGGCGGCGTTCTACTTCCCGGACGATCGCCTCTACGGAGACGGCCACACCTGGGTGCTGGGGGGAGCGGGAGGCGACGTTCGGATCGGCCTCGACGCGTTCGCCACCGCCCTGCTCGGCACCGTCGTCCGCCTGATCCCGGCGGCCGGGCTGGAGGGCGAAGAGGCGTCGGTCGCCGCTGGAGCTCCCCTGTGCACGGTCGACCTCGGGATCGGCCGGCTCCCCATCTCCTCACCGGTGACGGGTCGACTGCTCCGGTGGAACGGCGCGGTCGAGGCGGACGCCACGATCCTGACCACCGGTCCCTACACGGAGGGCTGGATCCTCGAGATGGAGGTCACCGAGGCCGGTTCGCCGGTGGGGCTCGTCGGCGCCGAGGCCGCGCTCGACCGGAGCCGGCTCGACCTGCGCCGCTTTCGGCGCCGGGCGGCGATCTTCCTGTTCGACGACGCCGGCGCCGTGGGGCCCACCATGGCGGACGGCGGCGAGATCCTGACCGACTTGCGCTGCATCCTCGGCGCGCACCGGTACCTGGAGCTGGTCGGCGACCTCGTGCGCTGAGTCCGGCACACGGACTGTTGAGAAATGCAACGCCCGGGCGAGTACGCGTCCGCTTCCATTGCGGACGACTGCCGAATAAGTCCAGTGTCTTCAGATATTTAAATAAATTAGCCCGTCCGGTGTCCGGCTTGCAATGAGTCCTTCTCGGACTGCAGAGATGGCTCAAAGGAGGTCACCATGACGCACAGCGAATCGAGAGTCGGGGACTGGCTGAAGGTCGGGGGGTACCTGGCGCTGGCCGTGATCGCTCTGCCGGTGATGGCGGTGATCGTGTTCATCGGGCGCGGTTTCCTGCTGGCGGCCGCGCTCCTCGCGCTCGTCGCCACGCTGGTGGCGTACTCGGTGAGCCCCGCCTTCCGCGCCTGGTTCGAAGACCGGACCGAGGATCAGCTCGCGTTCAGCGGATTGCGGCTCGTCCCGAGCTTCGCCTATCACCCGTTCCACACCTGGGCACGGATCGAAGGCGGCGAGGCCACGGTCGGTGCGGACGACCTGTTGCAGGCCGCGTTCGGGCCGGTGAGAGACCTGGTGCTTCCGCCGGTGGGCAAGCACGTTGAACAGGGAGAGCCGCTCGTCCGGATGGTGGGGGAGTGCCGCTCGCTGGAGGCGAAATCGCCGATCTCCGGGACGGTTCTTTCCGTCAACAAGCAACTCGACTGGGAGCCCCAGCGGCTCAACAAGGATCCGTTCGGCGACGGGTGGCTCCTGAGGATGCGCGCCGACAAGATCCGCCGGGACCGCAAGACGCTGTTCCGGGGCGAGGCGGCGCGATCCTGGTTCCGAGGAGAGGTCGATCGCTTGCTCTCCCAGCTCGGGCCGCAGAGCGCAGTCCCGTCCCTGCCGGACGGCGGCATTGTCGTGGACCGGCTCCACCGGCACGTCGACGGTACCGCCTGGGCCCGGCTGGCCGAGGAGCTGTTCGGCGGGTGATTCCACCGGCGGGACGGGCGCGGGATCGCCGCGGCAGGAGGCCGCGCAGGAGGGCCTCGGCCCCGCGGCGATTCGTGCGCCCGGAGAGGTCTGCACGGCCGCCCGGGCCGGCCTGCCGAGAATTTCGACAGCCCTGTTGAGGATCTCATCACTCGGAGTGTTCAGATTCTCCTCGCCGGACGATTCAAATGAGCGCAAGTCGTTTGATTGCAGTTAGTTGAGTTGATTGAACTCGGGTGGCGCCGGCATTGCAATCTCCCCGGGCGAGGGCCGAAGAGACGGCCCAGAGGAGGTTGCCATGAGAGACATCGAGAAGAAGAAGAACATGAGTTGGCTGCAGGTCGGCGGATACGTCGCGCTGGGACTCGTTGCCGTTCCGGTGCTCGCGGTCTTCGCGTTCGTCGGCCGGGGCGTCCTGTTCGCCGCCGCGCTGGTCGCGGTGGTGGCGG
>Ga0210085_1001141_pt1 | contig 10669 bp, 7 predicted proteins | sample China_Galinas_PW_5_FD_184866 | JGI IMG/M metagenome (GOLD analysis project Ga0210085, IMG submission 184866) | Wetland microbial communities from San Francisco Bay, California, USA, that impact long-term carbon sequestration - China_Galinas_PWC_D1... | ecosystem: Environmental > Aquatic > Marine... | reverse complement strand
GGCCCACGGCGGCAGGCCGTCGCGGGGCCGGTAGACGCTGACTGCCAGCCCCTGGGCACGATGCATCCACCCTGCGGAAATACCGTCCCGTTCGGCTTCGGTGCGCAGTTTCAGAAAGTCGTTCTGTCGCTCCGCCCACGGCACCAGCGTCTGGACGGCACCCTGCGCGATGAGACGGTAACGCGTCGCGATCTCCGCGAAGTCCAGCGCATCAATGGCCTCTGACAGCTCTCTGTTTAGGCTGTCGGGATTATTCAGGTCGTAAAGCCTTCGATAGTAGTCCTGAAAAATTCCCGGGTCGTTGATGTCGAGATCGCCATGCTGAATAAGCATCGTTCGGGTCACTTCCGTGGCCTGGTAATAGGCGAAGGTGGGATAATGTCGCCGCCCATCGCCCTCTTCGTCCGGCTCGAACACCACAACATCACCAGGCACCGTCATCCGCCCCTCGCGGTTACAGCGCCCGGCAGCCTGGGCGATAGCCTCCAGCGGCGCCAGCGCCCGCATGACCCTGGGAAAATCCACATCGACACCAGCTTCCACACATTGTGTGGAAATCAACCGGCAGGTTTCCCCTGCTTTCAGCCGTGACCGAACCGTGTCCAGCACGGCCCGCCGGTGCTCCGGGCAGAGATTGGTGGAAAGATGGAACACCCCATCCTGACCCTCCAGTGCTTTCAGTAGAGCAAGCGCATGACGCTTGAGGTTGAGCACAACAAGCGCCTGGTCTGTCTTAATCACCTCGTCTGCCAAATCGTGCCAGGACCGTTTCTCACCGGTTTTTGGCCAATGCACCATAACCCGTTTGAGGGCATCGAACAAAACCGGATGATCCGGTACGATTTCAACCGGTTTCCAGCCGCTGGTCGCGTGTTTTGTGACGGGCTTGTCCAGCGCATCGAAGGCGGGCTGGGTAGCAGTAGCGAAGACAACCGTCGAGCGGTAAGCCGTGGACAAGTGTGAGAGCGCCGCGAGCGTAGGTACAGCCAGGTGCTGCGGCAGACTCTGCGCTTCATCGAAAAGGATAACCGATTCCATCAGGTTGTGCAGCTTCCGACAGGCCGAGGGGCGGTTGGAAAACAGTGATTCCAGCAATTGCACATTAGTGGTCAACACGATGGGTGCATCCCAGTTTTCGGATAACAGACGGCGCTGACGTTCCTGTGCGGCTTCCGCATCGCACATTTCGGATTCTCTGCCCAAACCCGCCAGACTGTGATGCTCCAGCACGAAGTGCTCAGGGAAGCCGGCGAAGACCTCGCGGTAAACGTTTGCGGTTTGTTCAATGACCGTCAGGAAGGGTACCGCGAGCACGATGCGTTTGAGATTATGCTTGGCGGCATGCTTCAGCGCGAAGTGCAGCATTGCGAGCGTCTTGCCGGAACCGGTCGGTGCAGTGAGTGTGAAAAGACCGGGAGGTTGCTCTGCCGTACGAGTACAGGAGCGCCAGAGCGCATCGCGTGCGGCAAGCACACGCGCATCGGCTTGCGTTACAGGGCGTATCCGGTTGGTCATGTAACGATCCAACGCGTCAAGCGCACCGGATACAGCGAGTGTCGGCCCTGTGTCGCGATACCGTTTACCTCTGGCATCGCCATTGAAGTGCGCTTCCGTATCGAGGAAATCCGCATCCACCAGACAGGAAAACAGGAGTCGCACATCGAGCATCGCGGAGACAGCGAAAACCATGCCGTTCTGGATCGGCAGCGCCGTTTTCTCAAGGGCGTGGAACGCCAGACCATCTGCCTCGGCACGCTGCCTGAGTCGCGCAAGATCTGTGTCGCTGAGGACAAGGTGGAACGGATGGTGAAGCGCGAGATTCTGGAGATTCATCTGACGCAGGGCATCAACGTTCGCACGTTGCAGGCCCACATGGTGGCCCTGTATTGCCAGTGCGGCCGCGATCGCGGGTTGGCTATGCGGAAGGGTCAGCGCCAGCCATGCGCCCTGGGACCAATGATCGAGCCCGGCATCCAGCCCTTTGAGACGTTCCTGGAAACGATCAGCGTATTTCCCAAGATCATGCATTTGACCGGCGAGCGAGGCCTCATCCACCCAGTCCGTTTCCCGAGCAAACGTGCGTGCAAGTATCCCCACGCTTTGCAGATGCTCCTTAAGAAAATGCCACTTCCCGTCGGCATTGCCACTGTGGGCATAGAACATTGGACCTGGTCCCATTTGATCTGCGTTTTCAGTCACCATGTTTCAACGTTCTGCCCAGTACGAACCAGTATCGCCAATATGTGAAATCAAGATCACTTCCTATTCTCCCACCCTACCCTGCCAAAACCTGACCGCCTGCTACCGGTATTTTGCCGCCGCGGCCTCCAGCGCAGCGGCAACCTGCTCGCGTAGCGCGGGTGGATCGAGCACCTCGACCTCCGGACCGTACTTGAGGATGTCCATCACCAGTTCCTGTGGCTGACTGTAGGGCACCCTGAGTTCGTAGCCGCCATCCGGCAGCACCTGGCCCTCCTGTTGAGGATGCCACTGTTCGTCGGCGACCCAGCGCGCGGCGGACGAGGTGAAACGCAACACGGCAGTGGCGGTCGGGGCGCCGGCGAAGATGCCATAGGCGCTGGCGAAGTGTTCATCGAGTTCTTCGTCGGGGAATTCGCGCGCGGGTTCGTCGAGTACGGCGACGGGGTGCAGGCGATCGATGGAGAAATGCCGGAAGTCCTTGCGCAAGTGGCACCAGCTGTCGAGATACCAGTTGCTGCGGTAGTACACCAGCCGCAGCGGTGATACGGTGCGCTCCGTGATCTTGTCGCGGACGCGGCCGTGATAGAGCAGGCGCAGGCGTTTGTGTTCCAGCACGGCAGTGGCCAGCGTGCGGAAAACGCCAAGATCGGAAGGCCGCGCGGCTATCTGCAGCAGGCGGATACGGTGGGCGAAATCCGCATGGCCGGCGTTTTGGTGGGCAAGCAGCGCCTTGAGGCGGTCGCGGATGGGGGCGATATAGGGCGCGAACAGGCCGGGCTGGAGGGCGTCCAGCAACTGGTGCGAGGTGAGCAGGGCGTAGAGCTCGGCCGCGCTGAACCAGATGCCGGGCAGCTCGAAGCTGTCCTGGTCCGCGCCGGCGTAGCGGTAACCGTTGCGCTCGCGCTCATACTCGATGGGTGCCTGCAGCTCGTCGCGCAGTTCGGCGATGACGCGCCGCGCGGTGCGCTCGGAGCAACCAAGTTCCTCGCGGATGCGAGCGAGTGATACGGGATGCCGCTTGCTGCGAAACAGGTGATGCAGCCTGTAGAGGCGATTGAGCTTGTCCATGGTCCCTTTGGTCCGGTCCGCCGTGTCATCGGCGTGGCCGTGAGGCGACAGCACATCCCAGTGTTGGACGCAGGTTACGTCACCAGACGCGCCGGGTGAACCCCTGACATCACCCCTTCACATGCCGCATCAGGCGGCGCCGGCGGCTTGCCTGGCGGGAACTCAGTGTGTTGCGGCGTCCCTGGTAGGGATTGCCGCCGGTGCGGAATTCGATGCGCACCGGCGTGCCGCTGAGTTTCAGCGCAGCACGGAAGGTATTCTCGAGATAGCGCCGGTAGGTCTCCGGCACGCTTTCGGTCTGGTTGCCGTGGATCACGATCAGCGGCGGATTGCGCCCGCCCTGGTGGGCGTAGCGCAGCTTGATGCGCCGCCCCCTCACCAGTGGCGGTTGATGCGCGGCCACGACCCGCTCCAGAATCTCCGTCAGCTGCGGCGTCGACAATTCTCGCATCGCCGAGGCATGGGCGCGGCGCACCAGCGGGAACAGGTCGCCGACGCCGGTGCCATGCAGGGCGGAGATGAACAGGACGCTGGCAAAGCCGAGAAACGGCAGCTTGCGATCCAACTGGTCCTTCACCATCCGGCGCTCGTGCGGCTCCAGGCCGTCCCACTTGTTGACGGCCAGCACCAGGGCCCTGCCCTTCTCTGCGATATAACCGGCCAGGGTGGCATCCTGCTCGCCGATGCCGGTGCGCGCGTCGAGCAGCAGGATGACCACATGGGCCGCATCGATGGCCTGCAGTGTCTTGATGATGCTGAACTTCTCGATTACCTCCGTGACCCGCGCCCGGCGGCGTACGCCGGCGGTATCGATCAGGGTGTAGGCCACGCCATCGCGCTCGAAGGGAATGAAGATGCTGTCGCGCGTGGTGCCCGGCAGGTCGCTCGCAAGCACGCGTTCCTCGCCGAGGATGCGGTTGACGAGGGTCGACTTGCCGGCATTGGGACGCCCGACGATGGCAACGCGCACGGCCTGCTCATCTGCCGGTTCTTCCTCAGGGGTTCCGCTGTCCGCCGGCAGGGGCAGCGCCGCCGCCAGCGCGGTGCGCAGCAGGCGCTCCACGCCGCGGCCGTGCGTGGCGGAGACCGGTTGCGGCTCACCCAGTCCAAGCCGGTAGAAGTCGCCCAGCACGGTGTTCTCGTCGAGGCCATCGGTCTTGTTGACCACCAGCGTCAGCGGTTTCCCGCGCCGGCGCAGGTTCGCGGCGATGTCCTCGTCGGTGCCGGTCAGGCCGTCCCTGGCGTCCACCAGGAAAAACACCAGGTCCGCTTCCTCGATCGCCTGCCAGGCCTGCCGCTCCATCAAACCATCGAGTTCCCTGTCGCCTGCCGCCAGTCCGCCGGTATCGACGACGATGAACGGCCGCTCGCCGATCCTGCCGTCGCCATACTTGCGATCGCGGGTCAGTCCCGGCACGGCCGCGACCAGCGCGTCCTGGCTACGTGTCAGACGGTTGAACAGCGTGGATTTGCCGACATTCGGGCGACCCACCAGGGCGATGACCGGTATCATGGGGTTCTGACACTCAACTCGTGGTACATCATTACAGGGAAGTATCATCGGTCAGTAGTATCCATCCATAAAGAATCGAACGCACCACAGAGGCGCAGAGAGCGCAAAGTGTTTTATTGTTTTCGCTGGAGAATTTCTCTGCGATCTTTGCGTCTCTGCGGTGAATGCGGTGCTTATGGACGGAAACCAACCACACGTCCCCGCCGGGCGGTATCAACCACCCCCAAGCGTGTAGGCGGCGAGCGTACCGCCCCTGCCGTAGACATACAGCACATCGCCCACGGCAACGGGACGCGCCGTAATGCCGCTGCTATCCACCCTGACCCGGCCGGCAATGCGCCCGTCATAGGTTGACAGCAGGTGCAGGTAGCCTTCGAAATCGCCGACCGCCACGTAGCTGTCGAATGGCTCCGGCGCCGACAGGGCGCGATTGTGCAGTTTGTCCTGTTTCCAGACGGAGGCGCCATTATCACGCGACAGCGCCCAGACATTGCTGTCCTCATCGGTCACATAGACCTGGGAGAAGTCCACTCCCAGACCGGTATAGGACGACATATCGTGCGACCAGCCAAGGTTGCCGCTGCGCAGGTCGATGATCGCGATCTTGCCCTGGAACGAGACCACAAAAACCGTTCCTCCGACGATGACCGGGTTGGCATCGACATCGACGAGGCGGTCAAGCTCCGAACGGCCCTGGGGGATCGAGACGCTGGTTTCCCAGACCTGGAAACCATTGGCCAGCGTGAGAGCGGCCACCTTGCCGCTGGCGAATCCGGCGACCACGGCGCCCCGCTCCACGGCCGGACTGCTGGTGCCCCGCAGGGTAAGCACCGGGACGGAATGGTCGGAGATCCAGAGTTGACGGCCATCGGTGCTGCTCAGTCCGGCAAGGGTTCCGTCCGCTGTCTGTATGACCACGACCCCGGAATCGACCCGGGGCACCGCCAGGACGACGCTCGATACCGGTGTACGCCAGACGATGGAGCCGTCGTCGATGTTGAGTGCGAGCACCTCGGCATCGCTGGTACCCACCAGCACCAGTCCTTCGCCGGCGCCGGGGCCCGCGGAAATCTGGGCATCCGTCTTCGTCTGCCAGAGTTTCTTGCCGGTCTCGGCGCTCAACTCGACCACCCGGCCATCGCGATCGGCGGCCAGCACATACGAACCCAGCACCGTCGGCACCAGATTGACGGATTGCTTGTCATAGCCAACGCCGATATCCGTACTCCACAATTTCTTCAGCTGCACCGGGTCCTTGATCTCTTCAAGCTTGGCCGGCGGCGTGGCATTGTCCTCCCCGCCGAACCAGCCCGAGATGGTGGAGCATCCACCCAGCAGGACAGTCATCAGAATGACGGCGACTAGCCTCATTTAGCGTCACCCGGCAGGGCGGGCGGTTCGGTGTTTTCGTATTTCAGCTGCAACAACCGGTATTCGGCCGACTCCGGAGGCAGAGCGGCCAGCGCGATTTCGTATTCCGCCCGCGCCTCGTCGACAGCCCCGCGCGCCGCTTGAATATCTCCCTGCAGTTCGTTAACCAGGGGGGCGAAGGCGCTCCCCGTCGGGATCTGCGCCAGCTGGGCTTCCGCGCCATCCGGATTTCCCTCTGCCACCATGGCGCGCGCCAGTCGCAGGCGCACCAGGGGTCGCAGCGCCTCGGAACCGGAGTTGTCCAGCGCCCATTGCAGCTGCGCGTGTGCGGCTTCCGGTACGCCCTGCTCCAGCTTCACCTTCGCCAGCGCCAGTGCCGCGAGCGGCGCGTAGGGCGTCGAGGAGTACTCCCCGATCAGGACGCCCGCCCGGTCATTGACGAGATCATCCTCGCCACGGGAGAGCGCGTTCATCATGGTGGCATAGATATTCGATGCCTCATCCGCCTTGCGGTCCTGATAGGCGAACCAGGATTTGGCGCCGAACAGCAGGGCGAGGCCCAGCAGCAGGCCGGTGATGACCGAACTGGCATTTTCCTTCCACCAGGCCTTTATGTGTTCAAGTCGCTGCTCGTCTGTCTCATTGGCATCCATCGACATCTCCCGTCATGAAATCATCATCTTCGTGTGGTTATCAGGACATTGCAGTCCTGGTTACCCCCTCTCCCGCCGGAGGCTGTTGCAAAAGATATTCGTGCTAACGTAGGGTGCGCCGTGCGCACCATTCCAAACAAAGAATTACGCCTCCCGAACGGTGCGCACGGCGCACCCTACATTGCTTTTACAATACTCTCCGCCGGGAGAGGGAATTCTCTTTTTCCACGTCAGTAGAAATTTCGCCTTAAGATGGTGACGGTAGCTGTGATTCGGACTCGTCACGGTAACCGTCAATCCGACTTCAGGCGTTCAGCTCGAGTCCGAGCAATTTACCGAGCGCTCTCGCGGCCTCCGCCTGCGGAAGCGTTTCCTGCGCGCTTTCCCCTCGCAGCGGCTTAAGCGCAACCTGTCCTCGTTCGGCCTCATCGTCACCGATGACCAGCGCGAGGGCCGCGCCGCTCTTGTCCGCACGCCGGAACTGGCTCTTGAAGCTGCCGCCGCCGCAATTGGTCAGCAGGCGCAGCCCCTTCACGGCATCACGCAACTCCCCGGCGAAGACCATTCCGCGGCGTACGCCCTGCTCGCCGCTCAGCACGAGATAGGCATGCGGGCTACTGTCCGGCAGATCCACGCCTTCGGCTTCCAGCAGCGCGATCAGGCGCTCCAGTCCCAGCGCAAAACCCACCGCCGGCGTCGGTCGGCCACCCAGGTATTCCACCAGCCCGTCATAACGACCACCGGCGCAAATCGTACCCTGTGCGCCCAGTCGGTCGGTGACCCACTCGAATACGGTTCTGCCGTAGTAGTCCAGTCCCCGCACCAGCCGCGGATTGACGACATAATCGATGCCCGCCGCGTCCAGCAGCGCGCGCAGTTCATCGAAGTGGAGCCGCGATTCCGCATCCAGGTAATCCGGCAGTCGCGGCGCCGCGCCGATCAGGTCCTGCATCTGCGGGTTCTTGCTGTCGAGGATGCGCAGCGGATTGCTGTCCAGGCGCCGCCGGCTGTCTTCATCCAGATCCGCCAGGCAGCCGCGGAAGTAATCGACCAGCGCCTCCCGGTAGGCCGCCCGCGAGGCTTGCGTGCCGAGCGAGTTGAGCTGCAGCTCGGCCCCCTCAAGTCCCAGCGCTTTCCACAACTGGGCCGTCATGAAGATGATTTCTGCATCGATGTCGGGCCCCTCCATGCCGAAGGCCTCGACGCCGATCTGGTGAAACTGTCGATAGCGGCCCTTCTGGGGACGCTCGTGCCGGAACATCGGTCCGGCATACCAGAGCCGCTGGAGCTGGTTATGCAGCAGTCCGTGTTCCATGCAGGCGCGCACGCACCCGGCGGTACCCTCCGGACGCAGTGTCAGGCTGTCGCCGTTGCGATCCTCGAAAGTGTACATTTCCTTCTCGACGATATCCGTCACCTCGCCGATGGAGCGCTTGAACAACTCGGTTTTTTCGAGCAGCGGCAGACGTATCTCGCGATACCCGCAGGCCTGTATCACCCGGCGCAGGGTATCCTCCAGGTGCTGCCAGGACGACGTCAGCTCCGGCAGGATATCATTCATGCCGCGAACCGCCTGGATGGACCTGGCCGTAGCCTTGCCGTTCCGGCCTGTCTGCCTGTCTGGCGGGGGTGCGCCCCCGGAGCCGTCGACGCGTTGCATGATCGGCCTAACGTGACGCGTCGGAACGGGGTTCTTCTTCAAAGACCGGCGGCAGATCAAGACGTCCAGGCTGCTGCACCACGGTCTCGCCGCCGTGCGACTGCACCAGCCGCTCGGCAAGGGGATAGGCCAGCCATACCAGTATTCCCGCCAGCAACGCCAGAATGACGTTGCGGGTCAGCCTTGCCGAGGGCAGTGGAAGCATCGGCGACTTGCGGCGCGGTCCTATCACCGACAGGGGCGGCGGATTCGGTCTTCCCTGTGCACTGTAGCGGCTTACGATATCGTCCGTCGACAAGCCAACCAGACGCGCGTAACTGCGCAGATAACCCTGTACGAAAATAGGCTCCGGCAGTGTCGCCTGATCGTCGTTTTCCATGGCGGTGACGATACGCGTATCGAGATGCAATTCCTTCGCCACCTGCTCGACCTTGAGGTTGCGCTGGATGCGCGCCGTACGCAGCATGGCGCCTGGCGAGCCCTCGCCTTGCGATGCTGCGTTGATGTCTGCGTCACTGCTGGTCACGATGTTCTTTCTCCCACTCCCGCAGATTCGCCGCCTCCACGGAATTGGGGAAATTATTCTTGAGTTTCAGCGCGTAGTTGCCAGCCGCACTCAAATCCCCGAGTGCACTCTCGATGCGAACGCCGAGCCACAGGCTCTCCGCACTGGGGGCCGATACGCCATCGAAGCGCTGTATATAGGCACGCGCAGCCAGGTATTTTTCTTGTGTGAGCATGAGGTTAGCCATCTGCAGCAAGGCATAGGAGAAATTCTTGTCGTGCTCCAGAGCCTTGCGGAAATAGCCCTCTGCCTGTTTGGCATCGGGAATTTTGCCGGCACAGATGCCGGCATTGGTAAGGGACGCCGCCAGACCGGGATAGAGCGGATCGCTGGCCGAAATATTAAACTGCTCCAGAGCCTGGATGTATTTACCATGACGGCACAGGAACTGGCCATAGTTGTTATGCGTCTGCGGATCCTTCGGTGACAATGCCAGCGCTGTCTTGAAATGCTTTTCCGCGAGATCATTTTCCCCGACATTTTCATAAAGTATCGCCAGCGTGCCATTGACTGTGGCCGAATCCGGGTTCGCCTCCAGCGCCTTCTGCAGCTTTTTCATTGCCGTCTCGTAGTCGCCCGCGCGCATGTAGGCGATGCCCAGTTGCAGGTTGGTGTCGGCGATCCGGCGGTCCTGCCGGGTCTCATTTTCACTCGACAGGGTGCTGCAGGCGGTGAGTGCAAACACAAGCAATGCTGCTGACACCCTGTAGAAATAACGGTTCATGCCTGTGTCCTCGGCTGCATTGCCATCGTGCGGGCGCGACGCTGCGTCCGGTCCTGAAAGCTTCCGGCCAGCTGGCCGCAGGCCGCGTCAATGTCATCACCCCGCGTCTTGCGGGTGATGGTGACGATTCCCGCCCGGTTGAGCAGGGCGAAAAACCGTGCCATGGTCGCCGGCGGACTGCACCGGTAGCGGGTATTCGGGAAGGGATTGAAGGGTATCAGATTGATCTTCGCCGGCACCCCCTCCAGCAGACGCACCAGCCGGCGCGCATGGGCATCGGTGTCATTGATTCCCGCCAGCAGCACGTACTCGAAGGTGACGCGGCGTCGACTGTCCTCCCCTACATAGTCACGGCAGGCGGCCAGAAGTTCACCGATAGGGTATTTACGATTCAGGGGCACCAGTTCATTGCGCAGCAGATCATCCGGCGCGTGCAGTGACACGGCGAGGCTGACATCGCAGTCCTGGCGCAGCCGGCGGATGGCCGGAACGATACCGGCGGTGCTGAGGGTAACGCGGCGCTTCGACAGGCCATAGCCGAAATCGTCCAGCATCACCTGCATGGCGCGCACCACATTGTCGTAATTGAGCAACGGTTCACCCATGCCCATCATGACCACGTTCGAGATTCGGCGCAGACCGTCGGGCCGGCTGCCGAGAGCATTCGCCGCCTGCCATACCTGCGCGATAATTTCACCGGTGCTCAGGTTGCGGTTGAACCCCTGCTGCGCGGTGGAGCAGAAGCTGCAATTGAGCATGCAACCGACCTGCGAGGAGACGCACAGGGTGCCACGGCCGTCTTCCGGGATGAACACGGTTTCGATGCAGTTGCCGTCCGCCAGGCGCAGCAGCCATTTGCGGGAACCGTCGTCGGAGCACTGGTCGGCGACAATCTCCGGCAGACAGATTTCCC